>OFFZ01001543.1_pt1 | contig 12779 bp, 9 predicted proteins | sample 1521631 | NCBI WGS metagenome assembly OFFZ01 (sample SAMEA3504102, study PRJEB24116) | mouse gut metagenome | biome: mouse gut; feature: mouse-associated habitat; material: faeces | place: Denmark | collected 2011 | reverse complement strand
TGCCTTGTTTTATTGCGTATTTCTACGCAGATTGTCAAGGAACAAAGCGCGCGAAGTCCTCGCCCTGCCGGTTCATAGCATCCTTCAGATACAGGCCGGAGCTGATGGCGCTGTCCAGCTCCTCGTAATCCTGACGGGTATCGCCCACATCCCGCATCCGGGAACGGTTGACCATGGTGGTCTGAGCGATTTTGGAGAGTATCTTGTCCCTGGGCTGCCGCCTGGCGATGAAACTGAGATTGAAACCCTCGCCGGCCTCCACCAGCGGGGTGAGCCAACAGGAACCGACCGTAGTGGAGTAGCCGTACCCGGCTATGTAGAGGTAGGCGTGGTACACGCCGTCCACGATGATGTAGTCCCGGCTTTTGGTATCAATGGCAGTGGGGGAGAGGATGTCCAGGATGGTGGTAGAGCCGGATTCCAGTTCAGTAAGATCCGGCTTTTCCTCGCCGAGCAGCAGGCGTTTGAGACTGGACTGCTTTTTCTCCGCAGGCGGAGCTTTTTTCCTGGGCTGCGCCTTAGCGGAGGGTTTGGTGGCTTTTTTCTTCTGCATGGCATCCTCCTATTCAAAAATCCCATGTACGGCAGTGGTCATATCAAACACTCCCTCCGGCAGCTTGACCCGGAGGCCGGTGCGCTTGTTGATGATCTCATAGAGCAGCTTCAGGACGAAATCATCGGAATAGCGGGGTTCCAGCACCTCCAACTCACACACATCCAGGTATCGCCGGGCTGTGTCCGCCTCCTCGTTGAGCCGCTGGATGATGGCGGCAACGGAGTTGCCCTTGGACTTCATGCGGGGCTCGTACTGGAAGATCAGGAAAAACCGGTGCCGGATGGCGTCGCTTGCCACGCCCTGACCGATCTCACTGATATTATCCTCGATCATCTCACGGCAGGACTCGTTTTCCTCCCGCTCCGCGTACTGCTTCATCCGTTCCACGTACTCCGCCGTATCCGCCGGGAGCGTCCGGGCCTGGAGCATAAGGTCATCCGGCGCGATCTTCAGATAGGCAGCAAATCCGGAAATGATGGTCTGCCGGTCATTGGGCGATTTCAGGTAGATGTTGACCGGCAGGACCTCCAATATCTTGATGAAACGGTTATCGCGGGTAATGACCACGCCGCCTATGATGTTTTTGACGGGGAGCCACGCCTGGATGCTGTCCCGGTAGGCCCCGCCGCCGCTGGCGGTCTTGACGCCGCCGCCGAAAATCAGTTCTTTAATATTCAAAAAATCGATCCTCCTTTTCCTGGATATTGATAGTCCTCCCATGAGCAGGAGTGGAAGGCGGCCCTGTTGTTGACCCACCGGGCGAAGGCCCTCTGCTCTAAAGATGGTTCGCCGCCATCAAAGTCCCGGTAAGGCTGGGCAAAAGGCTCCACTCCCATTTCCCGCAGGGCTATGACCCGCTGGTGGGCGTCCCCCACATCCCGCACTAGGACGTATGCCCAGAAGCGGGAGGGAGCCGCCCCGGCTTCGCGGAGATAGGCCGCAGCCCGCTCCACGACCGGGAGCATATCGCTGGTATCGCAGGACATCCGGATAAACCGTATCCAATGGAGCCGGGCCAGCATCCGGGCAGTATCCAGAGTAATTAGCCGGGCATCCAGGCCCTGATTAAAATCTACCCAGAACGGTTCGCCGCCCATCCGGTCGATCTGCTCCAGTCCAAAATCTGAAGCCAGAACATTGTTGTCCAGAAATAGGATCTCCCGACTGTCCGGCCTCCGGATCTCCTCCCAGGTCTCCGCAGGACGGATGTCTCCCTCTTTACGAGGTACTACGCAGTATTCACAGCGGCGGATACATCCCCGCGTCAGAAAGCCTATGGCTTTCTTGCATTGTGGATAAATGCCGTAGTCCGGCGGCGTGGCCTCCACCTCCGGCGGGAGTGTACCATAGTTTCTGTAGCCAGTCCCGCCGGTGATGATCTCATCCGAATTGACAACGCTGTTAAAGTCCGGGGTAAAGGTAAACACCTTGGATTGGTACACCCGGTCATAGTGTTCAAAGCCGCTCCACCATTCCACCTGATCCCCCTGAGATCTGTGCCATGCGGACAGGCGCATAAGGGCCAGATTGGGAAAGTTGTTATGTCCGTCCACAGCAACAAGGCCAACCTTCATTTTCCCACCTCCCCCCTGTAGCAGATGAGCCTGCGTCCCTTCCTCCAGCGCCACCAGCAGCCCACCCAGCGGGTCAGGCTGTCATCGTTGATGCCCAGCAGGCCGAAACCGCCCAACGGCACAGCGACCATCATAGTGACGATGAGCTTCGGCGTCAGCGCCAGGGGCAGGAGGGTAAGGCAAAGGTACAATGCGGGCCCGGCCAGCAGGATCGCCTCCACCATGTTCCGGATCTCAAACAGGCCCATCACGCGCCCGGCATCTGTAAAGTTAGTCGGTATGTAGTATGTTTCATTCATTTTTACATTCCTCCGCTGCTTCCAGAAGGCGGCTCCTGTATTTCAGGAAGTCCGCCTCCAGGAGCAGCAGTTCCTGTTTTCGATTGGCGATCAGTAATTCTATGGCGGTATCCATTTTCCCTGTCAGCTGTACCGCAGCACGTGTCTTCCCTAACTCCGCGCAGCTGATATACTGATTGGAAAAACCGGAAACAGCTTCTATTTCGCCGAGGGAAATATGATACCGGTAGCGCAGGCAGCGCAAATTCGTTATCTTGTGCATAACTGCTCCACTACTCCAGATAGTCAATATAAGGGATCTTGCACCAGCCGGACCAGTTGCGCTTGGACAGCTCTGTCCTGACTACTCCATACCTGGTCCCCATAGCCTCGATCACATAGCCGTTACCGATGTAGACGCCAATATGGCCCTGTTTCCAGACGGCCAGCCCCACGATGTCCGGCATGGTGTCCATGGTTCCTGACTCCGTGGCGGATTGGTACATCTGGTTCGCGCCATAGTCCGGCATACCGTTGGTTCCGTACTTGATCTCCAGACTCTGCTCATCCAGCCAGCCGTACCCTTTGATAAGCCCAACGCAGTCCGCCGTCCGGCGGTTCAGCCAGTTATTCCGGATGAAATCCGCATATTTGCCAACACCGTCCGGATACTGCTGGAGCTTGTAGTCAAACAGAGATCGGGTCAGGACATTGCCGTAGGTTCCCCAGACATACCCCCAGCCATTTTCCCATGCCTGGACGGCGTAAGCTGCCAGGTCCAGATTGTTTTTCGTACCGGGACTGACGAAAGCGGAAATATCTATGGCGTTGTCTCCACTTCCGCCAGCCCCGCCAGGGGTGATGCTGCCGCCGCCGGAAGTGTCACCCTCGTAGCTGGGCGGCGGCACATCGAAATGATCCTTGTACTTTTCCAGGGCATCGCTCCTGGAAAGCACCTCGTATAACGCTCCCGCCCAGATTTTAGCCTTGTCATCAAATCCTAATTGATCCATCAGTGTCTCCGGGTCGATTTTCTGGACTTCTACCGTCAATACATTTGCGGACCCGCTCAAAATCTCAGGTTTGAAGGTCATCCGAGCGGTACAAAATTGACGAATATCCGCCGCGCTCATGCTGTCCAGGTCCTGTTGATGCAGCACCGAGTTGATGGCGATGAGCCATAGGAGGTCGGCTTCCTCAAAATCGCTGCTTACCTCGATCCGGTCAATGGTATTACCGTCGGCCTCATACTCAGAGGCAATACCTGTGATAAGGGAGTCAATTTGAGACTTCTCAAAATTATCCAGGCTCATATACACGCTGCCGATCACCTTGGCCTGTTCCGTCATATGGATGATCTCATCCGACTCAGAATTTTCAAAGCCAAAAAACATATTAGGCAATGCAGTGAAGATCATCATAGGGATCAACAGTAATGCCGCCAAGCCAGCTGCTATCATAGCAGGGCCGCGCTTATCCTCCATGGCTTCCACCTCCGCCGTGTCCGCTGCGGTCTGGCGGCTTTGCACCGGACTGCTGTTTTGACGCGGGCGGCGCAGAACCAATGCCCGGACGTTTGACGGGAGACGTCATGCCCTCCTGCCCTTTCGCCCGTCTCGCCTGATTTCTGGCCGTCCGGCCTTTCTCAAACACACGGGAGCGATCCGGCGCGGTTCCTGCCAGACCGGAGCGTTTATCAGGATCGGCGGCAGTCGCCGGGAGCGTGGGAGCCGCAGGAGATTTGCCGCGTTCCTGCCGGGCCGGGCCGGACTGCTGTCGTTTTGCCGAAACTGTAGGAGCAGGAGATGTTCCTGCCGCGCCGGGAGGGACGGCAGCGGTTCCACGGGGTCTGCCGGGAACAGAAGTCTGTCGGGCTTCCTGCTGGGCCGGACTGGAATCCTGACGCTTTGGCGGGGATATGCCTGCCGCCGGAGGAACAGCTTTGTCTGGCTGGCGTGCCGAACCGATAGGCGGCGTTCCTGCCGCGCCGGGCCGTCCGATGGCATTGTCTGCCTTGGTGCGCTCCGAATGTACCTTCTCACGGTGGGTAGAACGGGTTTCCGCTGGCCGCGTACTTTGACCGGCAGATGTTCCCTTGCCGGGAGCAGCCGCTGTCTTAGCCGCGTCCGCTATATGTTGCCGGGCGGGTTTCTCGCCCGTCTGGTAGCGAGTGGAACGAGCGGAAGTCGGGGGTATGCCTGTATCTGCTGTGCCGGATGGCATTCCGGATATTCTGCTGGGAGTGCCCTTATTTTTAACGGTTCCCCCGTCAGAAACGGCGGTATGTCCCGTTCCTGCCATACCGGGTTTGACGGTTTTCGGACTGCCGCCCTTAGCGGCGGTTTTCTCCACAGCTCCAGTACCAGGAGTGCCGCTTACCGGAGTACCACTGACAGGGTGGGAAGGCTGACCCGTTCCTGCCGCGCTGGACTGGCTGAGTTTGGTATTTTTATATTCGGTCGTGCCGTCAGCGCCATCACGTCCTTGTGATCCACGTCCGAAGCTGCCGCCTCGACTTGTACCAAAACCGCCACCGCTTGTGCGGGAATCACCGAAGCCACCGCCACGGGAACCGCCGCCGAAGCTGCCGCCTCGGCCTGTACCCAAGCCGCCACCACCTGTGCGGGAATCACCGAAACCACCGCCACGGGAAGGCTTCTGCGATGCTGTGCCGCTTCCTGCGGCGTTATCACCGCTGGAGGGTGGCGGCACATAGCTGGGGGCCCGCCGGGTGCCGGGAGGAACAGAGGTGTTCCTGCTGCGCCGGGTGCCGCTGCCCCGCTGATTGAACTGCGAAGGAGTGTTAGAGGTATTCCCGCCGTCCTGTGCGAAATTGCCCTGCCGGGAGCCCCCCGGCTGTCCGGCACTCTGCCGGACAGGTTCCTGCTGGGATTCGTTCTGCTGCGTATTCTGCTGGCCGCTGGAGTTTTGGGGCGTGGGGGGAGTATTTCTTCCGCCGCCTGAACGAAGAATAGAAGCCAGCCCGCTCAAACCGGTAGCGGCAGTTCCGGCTGCCGCTGTACCCGCTCCAGCCACACCGCCAACAACGTTTCCGGCCGCGCTTCCAACAGCGCCGCCGATTGCTCCTCCAATAGTCCTGGTCACCTGGGACACAACGCCATGCATGACGGAAGCCGCCAGCATCCCCGGAAGGCTTCTGCCGCCCGGCGCTCCGGCCATGGCCGGATTCAGGCCGATGCGGGTGATCGTATCGTCCATTCGCTTTGCTACCTTTACTATGCTGAAAATCAGCACCATCCAGGGGATCACATCCAGTCCGCTGGGTATGGCCGACATAACAGACAGCAACATCTTGAAGAACATCACGTTCGACACCATCAGAAGACACATACTGCCGTACATCCGGCACCAGCCTGTGAAGATGGAGACGGTACTCTTGCTGCCGCCCATGGAGAAGGCCAGCGGCGCGGCGATGGTCAGCGTGGACAGCACCACGTACTGCTCCGCGATCTTCAGCAGCAGCTTCAGCACCTTCCACATGATGATGAAGTTGCAGACGATCACCACCAGCCAACCGGCAAACAGGTTCCCAAGGATACTGGCATCCACCAGATGCACGTTGACCGCATTTGGCAGCTCCAGAAGTGCAATGACCCTGGCTGTCATATCCAGTACGATCTCGCAGAGCTGCGGACTTGCCAGCAGCAGAAATGAGAAAACGGCGCTTCGTCCAAACAGCATCTTCGGGTCTTCCGCTTCGAAGCCCAGCCCGGATGCCATGCCCTTCATTGCCTGAAATACAAGGTTCCCCAGCAACAAAGCCCAGCCAACCGCCAGAAGCACCTGCATGATGTCCGTTATAATGGGAACATGGCTCTTAATGTAATCCAGATCCAGACTCATAATATCCAGCAGAGAGGAGGAGAGCCAGTTCCAGCAGTCCAGCACCAGACTGTAGAGCCATTCTATAAAGCCTTGAAAAATCAGTTCCAGCAATGTGGACGCCTCCTTTCCACCGGAACGGTGTTAAGGTGTGATCGTTGCAAGGCCGGAGAAATGCGGGGTAATGTATGCGATAAAGGCTCCAATGCCGTTGATGATGCCCCAGCATATCCAGATCCGCTTGAGCCAGTCCCACGCCTGATCTACCTTGTGCTGGTTATTGGACAGCTTTGCCCCGAGAACTGCGATGGCGGACATCAGCCCGGCCAGCGCAGTGCTGAGCGTGGCGATGTGGCCATAGATGTCCACGATGATCGTCTGGGCCGCCGTCCACAGGTCAGTGGCGGCCAGCGCGGGGGACGTCAGGCAGCACGCCAGTACAACGGCCATTGTGATGCGGAGATAGCAGCGGGGAAGATCGGGGCCGAGCCGTGCCGGTTGGTATTTCTTCTTTGTCATAAATTGTCCTTTCCATAAAAATAGAGCGGCGCTGCCGCTCTTTCCTGCCGGAGTTCAGTAAACTGCATGGGCAATGGCCTGGATATGCTGCCCGAAGCACTCCAGCATATTGGGGTCAAACGCACCGCAGGCACCGGAGAGGATCATTCCTCTGGCCTGGGCCGGGGTGTAGGTGGGCTTGTAGGCCCGGGGATGGGTCAGGGCATCGAAAGCGTCGGCCAGCCCCACAACATGCACCCACGGGGCGATATGCCTGCCAGCCAGTCCGTCCGGATAGCCCCTGCCGTCCCAGCGTTCGTGATGGTGGAGACAGACATCGCAGGCGGAAGAGAAATCGTCACATTGCCGCAATGCCGGGATGGCCTCCAGCAGCTTGCAACCCTGGATGGTATGCGTCTTCACGATGTTGAACTCCTCCGCCGTCAGCGTGCCGGGCTTGTTTAAGATCGCTGCCGGGATATTCTTTTTCCCAATATCATGCAGAGCAGCCAGGGCGGCATATCGCTGAGCTTCCAGCCGGGCCAGGGCGGGGATCACGCCAGCAGCGGAAAAAACGATGAGCATCTGCTCCGTCAAATGCTGGAATTGATGGCTGTGAGGGGCGTGTTCGATCAGAAGCGTTGTGCGGTCCAGCACAGTCACCACGGGTTCGGAATGAGTCTGCAAAAGAGTCGCCTCCTGTTTTGGTATAGTTTGGGACGGCCCCTTTTCAGGAGCCGTCCCGGTGTACTTAATAGCCTGTTTTGGGCAGCTTAGGTGTAGATGTACTGAGCTTGCGGACAATGGTGACCCAATATCCCTGGGCGGTCTGCCATGTACCCTGGCACTTACCGCCCGCATCAGCCCGGTTTATCAGCTGATAGCCGTTGGCGATATTGCCGCTGACCACCACGTTCAGCGTGGGGCTGGTAGTGGACTGGAATCCCACAGGCACCTTGCCGAAGTCAAAATAGATATCCGTGACCTTCTCGCCCGCCTGGGTGGGGATGGCGTTGAGGTTGAAGGCATAGCTGCTGGTACTGGTCAGATTGGAGGCCAGCACCCGATAGTCGCCGCCGGAGCTGGTCTTGTAGAGGATACGGTAATTGAGCCGCGCGCTGTAGGTCCCGGTGGTCAGCAGCATGGCGGTGGCTGCATCGGTGGGGATACGGTCGTGCCAGAAGAAGTTTTCCAGCGGCACGTTGCTGGTGTTGGCCACCGTGAAATCGTAGCGCATCTGACTCCCCGCCAATACCTCGGCGTTGCCCCGCTTAGTGATGGTCACACCCAGGCTGGAGGGCTTGTCGTAGTCGGACACCTTGATGATCTGGCCGGGGTATTCCAGTGTCTCATCGAAAGCCGTTCCACTGATCTTCCAGTATGGCGGCGCTGTGACCTCTACGATCTTGTAGCGGCCCAGGGGCAGGGGCTTGGAGGCCGCCACGCCCCTGGCGTCCGTGGTGATATAGTCCACCACCTTGCCGCTGCGGACCTCGCTGATCTCATACACCGCGCCCTTCAGCGGAGCGCCGGCGGGCGTGCCGGTGACCTCGTTGTACTCAGCGGCGTACTTGTAGACCTGGAACTGGCCTGTGATGGGTGTGTTCTTCCACTCAATTTCCACCGTTTTACCGGGCTGGACATAGATGGTCTTGTACTCCTTGTCCAGCTCATAGCCTGGGGCTGCTTCCAGCTCGCGGATGAACAGCTTGCCCTTGCCCTGAACGGTGAGGTCATCTATATAGATGTAGCCCTCATTGTCGGTGGAATACTCTCCTATGGGATCCTTGTTCTGATCGTAGACCAGGAATTTCACATCGTAGATCCCATCGCCGGTGACGCTGTTCACCTTATGAATGATGATCCCGCTGAAAGACTTGTTTTCCACGGTCAGGGTGGTATTCTCGCCATTCTTCATGGTGAAATAGTGGCGCGTGGCATCCAGCTTGTACCCCGACTGGGCTTCCGTCTCCACAGCGTAGTAGTCCCCGGCGTCCAGCGTGAGGGATACCCGGCCATCGCTGCCGGTGGTGACGGTTTCCACCAGGGCGTCATCCATTTCCCGGATCTCGAAGGTGACGCCGCTCAGCCGCTTGGTCTTGTCCGCAGCGTCCACCTTGATGAGCTCAAAGGTCCCGATGGGATCATTCTCAAAATCCAGATTGTTGCCGCCATTGGCTCCGTTGCCGATACTGCCGCCGGTAGTGCCGCCCGGAGTGGTCACAGTACCGCCGGAACCGCCGGGCAGGGTATTGGAGCCGTTTTTGACAACGATGGTCTGGGGCGTAGGATCGAGGACGTACCCGCTGGGGACTTTCGTTTCCACGACGGCCACAGTGCTTCCGGGAATCAGGCCGGTGACTGTGACGCTCCCGTCCTTCCCGGTGGTGAACTTTCCAATCAGGCTCCCGTCGCTGTACTTGACCGTAAATTCTGTGTTCGGTACGGGCTTCCCAGTGACGGAATCCCGCTTCGTCAGCGTGAGGCTGCACAGAGGCTCGTTGTAAAAAGTGATCGTCTGCGTATCGGCAGGATTCACCTTCACGGTCTGGATTTGGGTGGCGGAGTCAATGACATATCCCGGACAAGGGGTAATCTCCTTCGCTACGACAGTCCCAGTAACGGTGAGACGGATCTCGCCCATGTCGTTGGTGGTGTACCGGCCCTTGCTGGAGAGGTGGCCGTTGGCATCATCCACAAACCCGCCCTCGGCGTATGTCAGCTCGAACTCAGTCCCGGCCAGCGGAGCCTTGGTAATCTTATCCAGTTTCCGAATAACAAGGGTCCCGGCACGCTGGTTGACAAAGCGGAGGGTCTGCCCCTCGCCGGTCTTGATCCTGATGCTCTTGGGTGCGGTGTCCAGGATCACACCCTCGGGGACCTTGATCTCCCGCGCGGTGACAGTGATACCCGGCTCCAGATCCGGAATGACGATCCGGCCATCCTCGCCGGTGATGTACTCACCGTTGCTGCTGCCGACGACCGCGCCGCTGGAATCCGTAATCAGGAAAGTCACACCCTTCAAGGGCTGATTGCCGTTCTCTGTCTCCAGATACTTCTCAATCGTCAACGTTGTCTTGGGATCATTCTCGAACGTGAGATCGTTCCCGCTGCTCCAGCCATTGTTGCCTCCGTTGGAAGAACCGCTGGTCAGAGTGTTTCCCGTGCCGTTCTTGACGATGATGGTTTGCGGGACCTGATTCAATACGTAGCCGCTGGGGACCCTTGTTTCCGTAACCACGACTGCGCTGCCGGGGACGAGGCCGCCCACCGTCACCGTGCCGTCCTTGCCGGTGGTATACTTCCCGATAACATTGCCGTTGCCGTCTTTCAGCGTGAACTCTGTGTTGGGAACGGGCTTTCCAGTGACGGAATCCAGTTTCCGGATAGTGAGGCTGCACAGGGGCTCATTATAAAAATAAAGGCTCTGCGTATCGTCCGGTTTGACCTCCACCGTCTGCGTCCGGTTGGCGTCGCTGATAACGTAGCCCGGGATGGTATCCTGCTCTGTCACTACCAGCGAACCTACGATGCCGTTAATGATGATCTGCCCGGCTTCATCGGTATAATACAAGCCGTTGGAGCTGATTTTTCCGTTCTCATCCGGCAGAAATTCGCCGCTGGTGGTGGTGATCTTGAACGTCACGCCCTCCAGCGGAGTCTTCCGATCCAGCGCGCTGTACTTGTTGATAACGAGACTGCCCGCGTGGGCGTTCTCGAAAATCAGGCTGTTGGCCGTGCCCTGCTTGATCGTGGTGGTCTTGGGCGTCATATCGCGGACATAGCCGTTGGGAGCCTTCTCCTCGGTTGCAATGACTACCTGCCCCGGTTGGAGGCCGGTAATGGTGATGAGGCCGTTGCGGTCGCTGGTGTACCTGCCGTTGTTTGTTCCAATGGCCGCGCCGTCCTCATCGGTCACATGAAATACCGCGCCGGTCAGCGGGGTCTTGTCCGTACTCTGCTTCAGGATGGTGAGGGAGCAGTCCCGCTTGTTCCAGAAGGTCAGGCTTTGCACCTCACCGCCCTTGATAAGGATGTCCTGGGGCGTGCCATCCAGCACGAATCCTTCCACAGTCTTGATCTCGCGCACCTTCACGGTGGTTCCCGGTTCGATGTCGCTGAGAACGATCTCGCCCGCCTTGTCCGTAAAATAAACCCCATCGTCCGGACCTACCGCCGCGCCGCTGCCGTCCACGACCTTAAAGGCCACGCCGGGCAGAGGCTCATTCTCCGTACCCTCGATGAACTTCTTGATGATGAGGGTCGTGCCGGGAGTGTTGTAGTAGTGGAGCGTCTGAACATCATTGGGGTTTACCACCACTGTCTGGGTCTTCTCTGCCGGATCAATGGTGTAGCCCGGGATGGTCTTGACTTCCGTGACCACCAGTGCGCCAACTACGCCGTTGATGGTGATCTTGCCGTCCCGGTCCGTCATATACAGGCCGTTGCTGCTGATCTGGCCGTTGGCGTCCGGGACAAACTCGCCGGTAGCGGTGGTCACCTTAAAGGTGACACCGGCCAGCGGCTTGTTGGTGACAGAATCCCGTTTGTCGATCACCAATGTACCCGCTTTGGAGTTTTTTATGATAACTGTCTGCGTGTCCCCATTGGCTCCAATCACCACGTTGGCGCTGGGGGAATCCATAACGTACCCTGCCGGCGCTTTCACTTCGGAAATTACATAGGCGCCCGGAGCGAGGTTGGAGAGCCGGATCTCACCCTGGGAATCAGTAGTGAAAATACCGTTGGAGGTCAATGTAGAGGTTCCGATCACGCCGTCCAGGCCCACCTCGCAGCCAGCGGCGGTGGTAACGCGAAACTCCGCGCCGGAGAGGGGCTTATTGGTGGAGCTGTCCCGTTTCTGGATAATAAGTGCCCCTTTGGGCTGGTTTTTGAAGGTCAAACTGACGGTTTTGCCTTCCTTCACCTGCACGGTCTGGGACTGGGTATCCAGAATGAAGCCAGCGGGGGCGCGGGTTTCCGTCACCACCACGCTCTTACCGGGCTTCAGGCCGGTGATCCTGATCTCGCCGTTTTCGTCTGTTCTGTAGATGCCGTTGCTGTCGCCGATCACCGAACCATCGGCATAGATGATCTTAAATTCGGCATCCTGAAGAGTAATAGAGGGATTCACCGAACAGACCTTCCGGATCAGGAGCATCCCGTCCGGAGAGTTGGTAAATCTGACGGTGACAACGCTCTGCTCACCGCTGTCGGCCAGCAGGATCGTCTCGGAGGACTGGATGATGGAATAGCCGTCTGCCGGATCGACCTCCTCCAACACGTATGCGCCGGGTTTCAACCCGGTCCAAATGGCGGTGCCATTCTTCCCGGTGACCTTCTCACCAATGGATGTGCCGCCTGTGCCGGAGGTGCCACCCAAATACTTCAGCTGGAAGGTGCAGCCGGGCAGAGCCTCGCCAGTGACACTATCATATTTCTCGACTATGATCGCATTCAAAGGTACGTTCTCAAAGGTCAAAACCTTGTTCTCGCCGCCTTTGATGTAGACCTCCTGGGTAGCCGGTTCCTTGATGCTAAAGCCCGCCGCAGGCTCCAGCTCGGTCACCTTGTACCAGCCGTCCCGGAGCAGGTCAAGTGTAAACTGCCCGTTGGCGTCCGAGAAGTAGGTACCCAGGCTGTTCAGCTCGCCGGTGGTCGTGTTGTTGCTGCCGTACCACACCTCGAACTTCGCACCCTTGATGGGACTGCCGGTGACGCTGTCCACCTTGTTCACCGTCAGGGTGGGTTTCTTGTGGTTCTTGAAGTAGAGGGTATGGTCGCGGTTAGGGTACAGTGTTACCATCTGGCTGGGAGCGTCCATAAGCCATGCCGCAGGGACGGTTTTCTCGCTGACCTCATACACGCCGGGCAGGAGATTCTTCAGCTCCGCTCTGCCATTGGCGTCGGTCCTGATCTCATCCACGGAATGCCCGTCTGCAGCCTTCACCAGAAATACCGTGTCGGGCACAGGCTCGCCGGTATCGGCATCGTGCTTGTAAACGATGAGATTGGGCCGCTTCTGGTTCT
>OFFZ01001538.1_pt1 | contig 12818 bp, 10 predicted proteins | sample 1521631 | NCBI WGS metagenome assembly OFFZ01 (sample SAMEA3504102, study PRJEB24116) | mouse gut metagenome | biome: mouse gut; feature: mouse-associated habitat; material: faeces | place: Denmark | collected 2011 | reverse complement strand
GGGCAATCTCCTCGATGATGGGAGGCTTGCCCATAGGCTCGCCGTTCTGGTCCCTTGTCAGTATGGAGGCCAGGTCGAAGCGGAACCCGTCCACCCGGTACTCTGTCACCCAGTAGCGCAGGCAGTCGATGATGAACCTGCGGGTCACAGGGTGGTTGCTGTTCAGCGCGTTGCCGCAGCCGCTGAAATTATAGTAATTCCCGTCCGGCGTCAGGATATAATAGACATCATTGTCGATTCCCTTGAAGGAGAAGCAGGGGCCGTCGTCATTTCCCTCCGCCGTGTGGTTGAACACCACGTCCAGGATGACCTCGATCCCGTTCTCCTTCAGCTCGTAGATCAGCTCCTTCAGCTCATCCCCCTCGTGGTTGTGCTCCACCACGGAGGAGTAGCTGGTGTTGGGGGCGAAAAAGCATACCGTGTTGTAGCCCCAGTAATTATAGAGCTGCTCCCCGTCCACCAGCCTGGCGTCCTCCATCTCATCGAACTCAAAGACGGGCATCAGCTCCACCGCGTTCACCCCCAGGTCCTTCAGATAGGGAATCTTCTGGCGCAGCCCCTCAAAGGTGCCCCTGGCCGTGACGCCGGAGGACGCATCCTTCGTAAATCCCCTCACATGCAGCTCATAGATCACCAGATCCTCCAGGGGCGTCTCCAGGTGCATGATCTTCCCCCAGTCGAAGTTGTTCTCCACCACCCTGGCATGGTATTCGAAGTTCTTGCCGTTCTCCGGCCGCTCTCCCCATTTGCGCTGGCCCGTCACGGCCTTGGCGTAAGGATCCAGCAGCACATTGTTCCTGTCGAAAAGCAGCCCCTTTTCCCTGTCATAAGGGCCGTCCAACTGGAACGCGTACTCGAATTCCTCGATTTTCAGTCCGAACACCAGCATGGAATAGGTGTTCCCGATATGATAGGATTCGGGAAACTCCAGCTTCGCATAGGGCTCCGTCTCCTGGGGACGGAACAGCAGCAAGGTGCACTTCGTGGCGCCCAGAGAATGGATCGTAAAGCTGACGCCGTTCCAGGACGCCGCGGCGCCGTCCCTGTTGTAGAATCCCGGCCTGACCTTGAAGCCGCCTATCTCATCCAAAGGCTGCAGCTTCTCGCCGCGCTGTGGTTTCAGATGTACAGATTCCATGTCCCCTCCCTCCAGCCGATTCCGGTCGTCCCCGGAATCCCGGGCCTCCCCTTCCTGCCCGGGATTCCCTTTCGGCTTACCATCAGTCATGATTTCCTGTTCCGTGTCAGACTCTTTCCTGCCTAACACTTTCTCGACGATACCCATTCCTCATGCCTCCGCTCATCTTGTCTGATATCGTATACAGCTCCCTCCAAAAGCTTTATCCGGGGAGAAAAACAGCGCTGCGGGAAGAATCCTCTCAGCGCTGCTCTCGTTTCTCTTAATCCATGTTGTTCTCTATACAGGAAATGATTTCCTGCTGAACGGGCAATACCTTCGCGAGAACCGCCTTTGCCTCCGCCGGCTTATCTGTCCGCAGCAGGTTCAGTATCTCGCTGTAGGACTCATAAATCGGGGTAAGTGACAGGTTTCCGGCTGTCCCCTTGATGGAATGCGCTTTCTCTATGGCTTCTTTGTAATCGCTCTCGTCGAAGTCCGGATCCACGGCCTGTGTCCCGATCATCTTCACAAAGGAGCCCAACAGCCTTTTGTAAAGCTTCTCATTCCCCATCAGACGCTTCAATCCGTCATCCACGTCCACGCCCAGAGTTCTCAGCTCATCTAACAGATTCATTTCTACACCTCTTTCTATACTCAATACTTCCCGAAGCCGTCACCCAGGGAAATCACCTGCTCATTGGACGCAGGGGAGGAATAGGAGGGAGCGCTCTTGAAGGAAGAGCTTGCGCCGCCACCGCTCTCGTTGCCCAGATGATAGATGGACAGCATCTCGCGCATCCTGGAAGCCTGGTTGGACAGCTCCTCGCTGGCAGCCGCACATTCCTCGCTGGTGGCGGAGTTGGTCTGCACCACCTGGGACACCTGGGAGATGGCCTGCTCGATCTGAGCCACAGCCGTCGCCTGATAGTTGGAGGATTCCGCGATGCCATTGATGATGACCTCGCTCTCCTGTACCACCTTCGTGATCTCCTCCATGGCCTTCGCGGTCTGGTCTACAATCTTGGAACCGGAGTTCACCTTTTCGATGGAATCCTCAATCAGCTCGGCCGTCTCCTCAGCCGCCTCCTGGCTCTTCGCCGCAAGGCTTCTCACTTCCTCGGCCACAACCGCAAAGCCCTTTCCTGCCTCGCCGGCCCTTGCCGCCTCAACCGCCGCATTCAGCGCGAGGATATTGGTCTGGAAAGCGATATCCTGAATGGTCTTGATGATTTTGGAGATATTCTCGGAAGCCCTGTTGATGCCCTGCATGGCGGAGATGGTATCCTGCATCTGCACATTGCCCCGCTTCACATCCTCGATGGCCTTCACCACCAGGCCTGCCGCGGAATTGGCCTGCTCTGCGTTCTGCCTGGTCTTCTCGGCGATCTCATCGATGGAAGCCGTAATCTGCTGGATAGCGCTGGCCTGCTCTGTAGAGCCCTGAGCCAGTGCCTGGCTGGCGCTGGCCACCTGAGAGGAGCTGATGGTGACCTGGGAGCCCGCGTCGCTGATATTGCTCAGTGCATTGTGGTTATCGTCCACCAGCTTCTTCAGGGAATTGCCCAGAAGGTCGTCCGCGGATACCGGATTGACCGTAATGGTCAGATTGCCGTTGGACACCTCCTCCGCAATATGGGACTGATATTTGATGTTTTCGACTACCTGCATGTATTCATCTACCAGCTCGCCGAATTCGTCATTGTTGTACTTCTCCATCTTGATGTCCACCCGGCCCTGGGCAATCTCCTTGGCCGCATCGGAGAGCTGCTTCACGGATTTCTCAATCGTCCTGATCAGCACCAGGGCAATGAAGAAGGTCACCGCCATGGAAATCACTGCCATGGCCATCGTGAATATGGTGGAGCCCAGCAGATAGGTCGACTGTTTTTCAGGATCCACGATATGAATCGCATTCTTTGTGGACAACTGGCCGAGTATGATATTAATCAGCACAAGAATGCTCGGCACCAAAAAACCGATAATCAATTTTGTCTTCATCTTCATGTCTTTCATAGTGAATTATCTCCTCTCATTCTTCATTTTCTGTCATTGCCGCATCCACATTCTCTTCATCGTACAGCAGCTTCTCCGGATCCAGCAGGAGCTTTACCGAAGTGCCCACCTTTCCGATTCCGTAAACGTATTTGTTATGTCCCTTGTCGTTCCGTCCTATGGTGGGCGGCGGCAGGATGTTCTCCTTCTGGATCTCCGCCACCTCGGCAATCTGCTCCACGATCAGGCCCACCGTGGTATCCTTGACGGTGATGACCAGGATGCAGGTCTTGTCGTTGTACTCGCACTCCCCCTGCCTGAACCGCACGCGGACGTCCACTACGGGGATGATCTTTCCTCTCAGGTTGATCAGGCCCTTGATGTAATCCTCCGTCTCAGGAATCTTGGTGATGGCCTGAAACTGGATAATCTGCTGTACATATTGAATCTCCAGACCGAAATACTCGGATCCGGACTTGAATGTCATATATTTGCCTTCCTGCGTGTCCGTGCTGACGGCGCCGGTGTTCATCATTTCATCCATATGATTAGCCGTTCCTTTCTATGATTTTATTCTACCAATCCGGGGGCATCCAGTATCAGGGCGATGCTGCCGTCGCCCAGCTGCGTACAGCCGGACAGGCCTTTCACCTTCTTGATATAGGAAGGAATCGGTTTTACCACGATTTCCTGCTCTCCCACCAGCTTATCCACCAGCAGGCAGATCTTCCGGTCCTCCACCTCGAGGATCAGCATCACGCCGTCCTCCACGGATTCCTGATACTCCTCCAGGCCGTACCAGTTGCCCAGGCGGATCACCGGGAAGCAATCCCCGCGGATCATGACGAACTCATCGCCGTTGGGCTCATGGATCATCATATCCTCCTTCACCCGGATGAACTGCTTGATGACGCCTGTCTCCATGACGAAGGAGGATGTGCCCACCTCCATGACGATGCCGTCGATGATGGCCAGGGTCAGGGGAATCTTCAGGCTCATGACGCTGCCGCAGCCCGGCGTGCTCTCAATCTCCAGAGCGCCGCCGATGGCCTGGATGTTCTGCACCACCACGTCCATGCCCACGCCTCGTCCGGAGTACTCCGTCACCTGCTCATTGGTGGAGAATCCGGGCAGCGTGATGAACTGGTACACTTCCTTGTCGGTATAAGCGAAATCCGGCTTGTTGTCTTCCAGGATGCCCTGCTTCCGGGCCTTGGCCAGGATTTTCTCCCGATCCAGCCCTGTGCCGTTGTCCTCCACGCTGATCCATACCTTGCCGGCCTCGGTCTTGGCGGACAGGGTGACCTTGCCCTTCTCCGTCTTGCCGCTGGCCGCCCTCTCCTCGTTGGTCTCGATGCCATGGTCCACGGCGTTCCGCACCAGGTGCATCAGAGGATCGGAGATATGCTCGATGATGTTCTTATCCACCTCAGTGGAATCCCCCACCATCACGAACTCGATGTCCTTGCCCAGCTTCCTGGACACATCGAAGACGATGCGGTTCATCTTCTGGAAGGTGTTGGTCAGGGGCACCATGCGCATGGACATGATGACATTCTGCAGGTCTGTGGAGATAGAGGCAAGCTGCGCCGCCGCCTTGTTGAAATTGTCCAGGTTCAGCCCGGGCACCTTCAAATCGGAGCTCTGCAGCACCACGGACTCGGAGATCACCAGCTCCCCGATCAGATCCATCAGCTGGTCCATCTTGCTCACGTTGACGCTGATAAACGCGGCCTTTTCGCCCTTGGGCTTATCCTTGGCCAGCTTCTTCTGCCTGCCGGGCTCCTTGGACTGGATGACGAAATCGCCCGGCGTGATCTTGGGCGTCTCGGGTTTCTTCGCCTCCGCCTTGGCCTCATCGGCCTGCTTCGCCTCCTGCTTGGCCTCTATGACCTCCACGCTGGACTCCAGGTCGATCTGGGGCTGGGGCTGCGTGTCGCCGAAGTCAAAGCCCAGCAGGAACTGATTGGCATCGCACTCGAAGACGTCCACCTTCTCGATGTCGTATCCGACGCCTATCAGCTCCCGCACTTCCTCCTCGCTGCACTGTGCCTGGAGCAGGATGCGGAAGCCCTCTTTGATGATGGTCTCGCTGCACTTCTCGTCCGTGAGGAGATCCTCCGGAGAGTACAGGATGTCCTCCGCGATCTCCTTCAGGGCGTAAACGGTCTTGTACGCGTGTACATTGGCCATCTCCGTCTCCGGGAAGAAGTGGATGAAAATCTTGTAGAAGCGGCTGGCGGCGGTGGCCACGGGGGCGATGTAGAAATGCTTCGGCTCCTCATGGACATTCTCCGCGGCCGGGCCCTCTCCTTCCGCGCCTCCGTTCTTGATCTGGTTCAGGAATTTGTCCAAATCCGCGATGATGTCCGTGGCATCGCCGTCCGCGGTCTCGCCGTTACGAATCTTCTCCATTTCATTCGAGATGAAGTCCTCCACCTCCAGCACATGCTCCACCAGCTCCACATGGGGAACATTGTCCGGATGGGACTCCCTCAGATAGAAGAAGACATCCTCCAGTTTGTGTGACACAGCCGTGATATTGTCGAACATCATGATGCCGGATGAGCCCTTGATGGTATGCATGGTCCGGAATATCTCGTTGATGCTGTCCTCGTCAAAGCAGTCCGCATCCTTCTGTTCCAGAACAGTCTCCTGAAGCTGCTCCAGCAGCTGACCGTTCTCGAACAGATACATGTCCAGCATGCTTTCTGTGTTAAAATCTCCCGCCATATCTATCTCCTTTCCTGGGTGCGCAGGCAGCGCACTTTAATCTCTTAGCTGCCGATCAGATCAGGTTCAGCTTCTTCATCGCCTGCTCGAACCGCTCCTGATCGATGGGCTTTCCGGAGTATATGGTGCACCCCAGCTCAAACGCCATCTTCACGTTCTTCTCCTCGTTCAGGGCAGTGGTCATGATGACCTTCACCGCCTTGTCCGCCGGAATGTTCCTCTCCTTCTCCAGATTGCGGATGCCCATCAGCGCCTGATACCCGTCCATCACGGGCATCATGATGTCAAGGCAGACCAGGTCGTAGGGCTCCTTGTCCTCCAGGGCCATCAGAAACGCGTCCACGGCCTCCATGCCGTCCACCGTCACATCACACTCACCGTACTTCGCAAGAAAGCTTGCCATAAATTTCCTTGTCGCGAAATCATCCTCCGCCAGCAGAATCTTCATGTCTTTTCTCCTTTACATTTTATTCAACAACGCGTATGTCCTCTGGGCGATGTCCGTCAGCTTCTCCTGATATTCCACCGCCCCCAGGTCATATGCGACCTTCGGCATCCCATAGACCACGCAGGTGGATTCGTCCTGGCCGATCGTCCTGGCCCCCGCCTTGCGCATGGCCAGCAGCCCCTTCGCGCCGTCTCCGCCCATCCCTGTCAGGATGATGCCCACCGCGTCAGGCCCCGCCGCCTTGGCCACGGAGTCGAACAGCACCTCCACGGAGGGACAGTGCCCGTTCACCCTGGGCCCGGGCTTGATCTCCACCTGGTAGCTCCCGCCCACCTTCACCAGCCTCATGTGCCTGTCGCCTCCGGGGGCTATCAGCATATGTCCGGGCAGCACCCTGTCCCCGGTCTCCGCCTCCTTGACGCGGATCTGGCACTCGTCGTCCAGCCTCTTAGCGTACATCTGCGTGAATCCCGGCGGCATGTGCTGTACACAGACGATTCCCGGGATATCCGTGCCGAACTGCCGCACCACGGCGGAGGTGGCTTCCGTCCCCCCCGTGGAGGCGCCGATCGCCACCACCAGGTTCCCGCGGTTCACGGACATCCGCTCCGGGTTCGCGTGGTTCAGCATCACCGACTTCTTGATATTGCTGATCCTGGCGCTGGAGGCTATCTTTATCTTTACCAGGAGCTCGTTGCGGACGAAGTCCTCCAACTGCTTCCTGCTGGACACCGCAGGCTTGGCCACGAAGTCCACCGCCCCCGCGTTCATGGCGTCGAACACCTTGTCGCTCAGGGAGCTGATCACCACCACGGGAAGCGGGTACTGGGGCATGAGCTTTCGCAGGAACTCGATCCCGTTCATTCTGGGCAGCTCAATGTCCAGCGTCATCACATCCGGCTTCAGGGCCAGGATCGCGTCCCTGGCCTCAAAGGGATCCCTGGCCGTCCCCACCACCTGTATCGCCGGATCCCTGCCCAGATTCTGGACCAGCAGTTCCCGGAACACGATGGAATCATCCACTATCAAAACCTTAATCGGCAGCATATATCACCCTGTCCCCCTCTTTGCTTTTCTATCCAATTTATTATCCCAATTATCTGTTCCAGCTTCTGCCCCCGGCCCCTGGCTCATTTCCGGAAAATGGAGGGCTGGATGATCTGGAACGGCGTACTGTTCCTGTCGATGGTCTCCGTGGTCCCGATGAACAGATAGCCCCCGGGCTCCAGCGCGTCATAGACCTTCTGCACCAGCTCCCGCTTCGTCTTGTCGTCAAAATATATCATCACGTTCCGCAGAAATATGGTATGCATTTTCCGCCGGAAGGGGAACGGATCCATGAGGTTGAACTGCCGGAAGATGACCTCGTCCTTCAACTCCTGCTTCACCTGATACTGGGTGCCTCCCGCAAGCTTATGGAAGAACTTCTTCCTCCAGTGCTCCGGGATATTCTTGAGCTGTTCGTCCGAGTAGATTCCTGCCATGGCTTTCTGCAGCACCTTGGTGGAGATATCCGTGGCCAGCACCTTGGTATCCCACTGGCTGTGCTCCATCCCGAAGAAGTCCGTCAGCACCATGGCTATCATATAGGGCTCCTCCCCGGAGGAAGCCGCGCCGCACCAAATCCGCAGATCCTTCCTCGCCGCCTCCTTCTGGCGCAGCCAGGGGAGCACTTGGCTCTTGAAGAAGTCGAAATGTTCGAATTCCCGCATGAAATATGTATGATTGGTGGTGAGGAAGTTCACCAGCATCTTCTCCTGATTGCCTGTGGTATCATGCTCCACAGCGTTCATGAATTCATCGAATGTCTTCCAGCCGCCCCTCTTAATATAATTCTCCAGCCGCCCATTTACAATGACCTTTTTCTGGTAAAGGTCGATTCCGTAGCGCTGCTTCATATGAGAGGCGATTCGTATAAATTCCTCATCCTTGATCACAGTTCATCTCACCTCCTGCCCCGTGGCCTGCACGGGCGCTCATATTCTTATACTGCATAACGCTGAATACTGCCTAATATAATCATGTGCTTGAACCAGTCAGCGTTATGCAGTCCGGTTTCACGGCAAGTGAAATCCTTAAGCAGTATAATATTGCTGTACGTCAATGAACCTACATCCGTCCTCCCGCCTCAGCATAGCTGACGGGATATCTTGCGGCATATCCGGAAAATATCCGGATTGAACTTTATCCCCGCCTCCCCCTCCAGGATCCGGAAGGCCTCTTCCCTGCTGTAGTGCTTCTTGTCCGTCAGGGCGCAGTAGGCCTGCACGATGGATACGATCTGCGCCGCCAGGGGAATGGCCTCCCCCGCAAGCCCCTCAGGATATCCGCTGCCGTCCCAGTTCTCATGATGGTAATGGGCGATGTCCACAGCCATGCGGACGAAGTCATTGTAGTCGCTGCCCACATGCAGGTCGCCCAGGAGCTTGGCGCCGATGGTTGTATGGGTCTGCACAATCGCCATCTCCCCCGCGTCCAGGGCTTCCGCCTTGCGCAAAAGCTCCAGCGGGATTCCGATATTGCCGATGTCGCAGAGCGGCGCCGCCAGCTCCACGGTATCGATGCATGCATCGGAAACCTTATCCTCGAACAGCGGGGAAAGCTGCATCCCCTGGGCCAGGATCCTGCAGTTCTCCTTCAGGCGCTCTATATGCTCCCCCCGGTAGCAAGAATTCCTGGCGGCGATTCCCGCCAGGGCGTACAGTACGTCCTTCTTCTCCTGCTCGATTTGCTTGAGCTGCTCGCTCAGGGAGGCATGGAGCCTGTGGTTCATCTCCTCCAGCTCCCTGCTGGCCTCGTAGAGGCGCAGGTGCACGCCCACCCTGGCCTGCACCACCTCCGGCACAAAGGGCTTCGTGATGTAGTCAGCCCCGCCCAGCGAAAAACCCTCAATGATATCTTTCGGATTATCGTATGCGGAAATGAAGATAATGGGGATATTTTTTGTCTTTTTATCGTTCTTCAATGCCCTGCACAGCTCATAGCCGTCCATTCCCGGCATGGAGATGTCGGACAGAATCAGCCGGGGGCGTGCCTCCCCGATCAGCTGCAGCGCCTCTTCCCCGCTGGCCGCCGCCACGGGACGGCAGCCCATGTCCTGAATGATCTCCTCCAGGATGCATCTGTTCGCTTCCAGATCGTCCACAATGAGAATCCTGGCCGCGCCTTTGTCCGCGTGCTCCATCCCCGGCACCTCCCTGCCTGCAGCCTCCCTGCTCTTCCTCAAATGTCAGACGCCGCGTCCGCGTCCCGGGCGGCTCCGCCCTGGCCCAGGCTGCTCTGGTACAGCCTGTCGAATTCCGCGGCCGTCTTCTCGTAGTCCCCCTTCTGGATCGCCATCTTGAGCCTCAGGGCCATGCGCCTGATGTCCGGCGGCGCGTCCGCGGTGAGCTGCCTCACCGTCTCCATGAACATCTCCGCCTTCTCCAGGTTCTCCATCTCCACGCTCAGAATCAGCTTCGACAGGTTCTTCTTCAGCGCTTCCCTGTTGGCGGGAGTGCCGTAACGCTTTAGCGCCTGGCCGTCCTCCTCATCGGCATCTGTATGAGCCATGCCGGAAAACGCTGCTTCAACGTCATCCGCAGGGGCACTGGGGGCCGTCTCCTCCCCGCAGTCCTCCACCCATATGGAGAACGAAAAGCTGCTGCCGCCGCCCTTCCTGCTCTCCACGTCGATGCCGCCTCCCATGAGTTCCACCAGCTGCCTGCAGATATTCAGGCCAAGCCCCGTGCCGCCGTACTTCCTGGAGATGGAGGCGTCCACCTGGGAGAAGCTCTGGAACAGCTTATCCCGGTCCTCCTCGGCGATGCCGATCCCCGTATCCGACACGATGAAGAAGATTTCCGCCTTGTCGCCCACCCTGGCGGTGAGCAGCGCCTGGACGGTGATTTTGCCCACCGCGGTGAATTTCAGGGCATTGGACAGAAGATTGTTCAGAATCTGCACGATGCGCAGTTCGTCCCCCACCACATACTCCGGCACCTGGGGCGATACGGTCAGGAAGAAATCCAGCCCCTTCTCAGTGATTCTGCTGATGTGTTGGGCCTTCACGTAATCCAGCATATTTCGAAAATGGAATTTCCGAAGCTCCAGGGTGAACTTCCCCGCCTCCAGCTTGGAAAAATCCAGGATATTGTCGATGATTTTGTTCATGTCGCCGCAGCAGCGCTCTATGAGCTGCAGGGCCTTCTCGGTGCGCCCCTCCTCCAGGGGCCCGCCCAGGAGCTCCCTGACATTGCCCAGGATGCCGTTCACAGGCGTGCGCAGCTCATGGGTCACATTGGCCACGAATTCCGACTTGACCCTGGCCGCCTGTCTGGCCTCCTCCCGCACCTGTTCGATCTCCCTTCCCAGGTGCTCCTGCTCCAGGATATCGTTGGCCATGCAGACGAAGATGCCTCTGGCCTGATCCCGAAGGAATCTGGCCTCCACCGGAAAGCAGGTAAGATTCCTGCGGTATATCACCAGGTGTCTGATCTCGTCTTTGGGAAAAGCTCCCCATTCGAAACCATCCTTCGACGCTATAAAGCTACCCGGGAAAAGCGCACTGATATGCAGCCCGTCCAGATTCTCATAATCCAGTTTTTTCCGTGCTATTGCATTTGCATAGAAAATCGTCCCTGTCCGGTCATACATCAGAATCATCTCCAATGCGTCCTCTGCCGGAAACACGCCGTTTTCCGCTTCTCCCATACTGTTCCTCCGTTTTTTCAACGCTTGCAGGCAGTCTCTCCCTTCGGATTTCCGCCTTCATGAAAAAAGACAGCAAAACGCAATTACTACTTTGCTGTCTGCTTCTGTCACGAAAGACCAAATGTTTCGATTACTTCATTTACCCTGAAAAAGTCTTCTTTGACAAGTGCAAAAGCTTTCAGGATATCCGGTGAAAACTGACCGCCTTCACCCTCCATAATCATTTCATACGCCTTCGTATTCGGAAAGGGGCTCTTGTATACCCTGGGACTGACCAGTGCGTCATAAACATCCGCAACAGCAACGATCCGCGCACTCAGCGGAATATCCTCCCCTGCCAGATGGTCAGGATATCCTCTTCCGTCCCACCTCTCATGATGATGCCTGCAGATATCATAGCAGTAACGGTAGAATTCGCTGCTTCTGTTCCTGTAGAACTTCTCCAGCACATCGCATCCGATGGTGGTATGAGTCTTCATGATCTCAAACTCCTCATCGGTGAGTTTTCCCGGCTTGAGAAGAATAGCGTCGGAAATTCCGATTTTGCCCACGTCATGAAGAACAGAAGCCCTGGAAATGGCATCAACCTGCATTGCAGACAGCCCATATTGCGGGAAGTGATCCTTGATACAGTTGGCCAGAATCCTGGTATAATACTTGATACGCTTGGTATGATCCCCTGTCTCCAGATTTCTGGACTCCACAACAGAGCTGAGCGCATCGATCATGAATTCGTTGGTCTCACGGATCTCCTTCTCCTGCTCCCGGATGGCTATCTCCTGCTCTTTCAGCCGGATTTCCATATTCCGCTTGTTCTGATAGAGCTCAATAATATTGCTGCTTCTGCGGCGGACGATGTACGGATAGAAAGGCTTATGTATCACATCCGCCACACCGAAAGCATAGGCTCTCCCTTCACTGTCCTGAATCGTCTCCCCCGTGATCAGGATGACCGGTATCTCCTTGAGAAGCGATTTCTCCTCCATGTACTCCAAAACCTTGAAGCCATCCATAACCGGCATCACCACATCCAGCAAAATAAGAACAATATTATGGTTACTCTCAATCTGCCGGACCGCTTCCTGACCGTTCTCTGCCTCGATCAGGTCATAAACATCCTGATCCTCACGGAACATTTCCATCAAAATCTCACGGTTTATGCTGTCGTCATCCACAATTAATATCTGTTGCTTTTCCATTTCGCCACCATTACTCTTTATGTATTAATTCCACAAATATGATAACACTTTCCTGTATAAATGTCAATTCACTTCCCTTAGTTTTTGGTGGCTATTTATGGCAGACGCAGGAGTCCCAAAACACTGCCGGCAGGTTGATTTCATGCAGATTCTCCATGATATTTCAGCGCACTCCGGTGTATGAAAAAGCGTTTCTTTATACACTGTTTTTCTCGGTATCCCAAAATAGGGCGGCGCCATTCACACTTGATTTTTAAGCGGGAAAACAGTATAATGAAAACAGTTAAAAGCAACCCAAAATATCTTTCGGGAAAATAAGGCCGCAGGAGGTGCGCCATGAATACATATCCTCTTCTTGACACGAATTCCATACAGGAATTGGCAAACGCCCTGTCCGCTGCTCTGCAGCTTGGCGTCAGCATTCGTAGCTCTGACGGCAAATGCATCGTCAGAGGCAGCCGTTTCGAGAACTTTCGCTACAATGTCATCGGGACATCTCCCGCCGGCGAATCCGCCTACGAGCAGTTTATTTCCGGGCTGTACCTTTCTCAGGAGCAGACCCCTTCCATACACCATTGCCCTTTGGTGGGATTAAGCATCGCGGTCATTCCCATCATAATCGACGACGTCCCCA
>OFFZ01001532.1_pt1 | contig 12860 bp, 7 predicted proteins | sample 1521631 | NCBI WGS metagenome assembly OFFZ01 (sample SAMEA3504102, study PRJEB24116) | mouse gut metagenome | biome: mouse gut; feature: mouse-associated habitat; material: faeces | place: Denmark | collected 2011 | reverse complement strand
TCACGTCGCCGGACACCAGCAGGGTATTCATGACATAGGGGTCAAACTTGGCCCAAAAGTCCACCAAATCCCCATAACTCAGCTTTCCGCCGCTGTTTTCCGGCAGGGAGACCCCTCCGTTCCCCGCCATCTCCGGCACAATCTCGCTGGCCGAAACGCCTTCGCTGGGCATCTCCACCGGGGGCATCGCGTCGCTGCCTGTAATGAGGGTGGCCCCTGGCAGGTCCTTGACCGCATAGAGATACCAGCCGCTGCGGTTTTTGTGCATCTCGTAGATCATATACTTCTGGGGCTCCGGCTCCCCGATGTTTCCTTCCGCATCCAGCTCCAGAATGGTGCTGGGGGGAACATAGCCCATCTTCAGCTCGATGACATCTCCGCTTACCTTGTTGATTTCCTCCACCTTGGGGGTGGCAAAGCCGGTGATGGTAATAATGGGCACATGGTAGGAGCGTATCTCTTCCTCGTAAAGATAGCTGTCCTGGAGGTTGCCGAAAGAGCGGTGCTCCAGCTTCACATCCGAGCCAAAGAGGCGCTGGGCCGCCACCTCCACATCGCTGGCGGGAATAATCATCATGTTGTTGTCGTCGTACTCGTACTGGTCCCGCTTTTCTCCCATGGCGGTGGACCATATGGAATACTGGAGCAGGCTGGCATTATCAATATTTACCGGGTTTTCAAAGGGCACTGGGTCAAAAATCACCACCGGCAGCAGCATGGTTTCAAACTCCTGCTTGCGCTTGGAGTTATCCAGGAGGTCCTTGGTGGCGTCCAGGCAGAAGCTGGCCACGGTGAAGAAGCCCACAAAGCAGAGGATGATAAACACCCCTCCAATGGGGGCGGCATAGCGGTTGCGCCTGCCGGAGCGAAAGATGGACTGATTCATAGACGTGTTTTCTCCTCCTCTTTATCGAATCTGGCCGCTGCCCAGGACGATATACTTGGTGGTCGTCAGCTCCGCAAGGCCCATGGGACCCCTGGCGTGGAGCTTCTGGGTGGAAATGCCAATCTCCGCCCCCAGGCCGAACTGTCCCCCGTCGGTAAACCGGGTGGAGGCATTGACATACACCGCCGCCGCGTCCACCTGCCTGGTAAAGGCCTGGCTGTGGCCGTAATCGCTGGTGACAATGGCCTCGCTGTGGCCGGTGGAATACTTCCGGATATGGGCGATGGCTTCCGGAAGGGAATCCACCACCCGCACCGCCAGAATGTAATCGCCAAACTCGGCGGCGTAGTCCTCCTCAGTGGCGGGACGGACGCTCTCCCCCAGGATGCGCCGGGTATGGGGGCACCCCCGCAGCTGGACGCCGTGCCTATCCAGGGCCTCCTTTGCCGCCGGCAGGAACTTTTCCGCCACTTCCCGGTGAACCAGCAGCGTTTCGGCGGCGTTGCAAACCGAGGGGCGGCTGCACTTGGCGTTCTCGATGATTCGCACCCCCATAGCAAGATCACAGGGGCTGTCTATATAAACATGGCAGTTCCCCACCCCTGTTTGGATAACAGGGACGGTGGAATTTTCCACCACCGCCTTTATAAGGCCCGCCCCGCCCCTGGGAATCAGCACGTCAATAAGACCATTGGCCCGCATCATCTCCTGGGCGCTCTCCCGGCTGGTGTCCGTCACCAGCTGAACGGCACCGGCGGGAAACCCCGCCTCCTCCAGCGCTTTATCCATAAGGGCCGCCAAAGCCCGGTTGGTCTCAATAGCTTCCCTGCCGCCCCGAAGAATGCAGGCGTTGCCGGATTTTACACAGAGGGCGGCGGCATCCACCGTCACATTGGGCCGCGCCTCGTAGATAATGCCCACCACCCCCAGAGGTACCCGGATGCGGGTGATAGAAAGGCCGTTGGGCCGCTGGCTTCCCTGGTCCACCTGCCCCACCGGGTCCGGCAGGGCGATGATTTCCTCCACCGCGGCGGCAATATCCTCAATCCGCTTTTCGTCCAGGGTTAAACGGTCCAGCAGGCTGCGGCTCATGCCGCTCTCCGCCGCGCTGGCCGTGTCCCGTCCATTGGCCGCCAGAAGTTCCTCTGTATGGGCCCGCAGGGCGGCGGCGATGGCCGCCAGGCCCCGGTCCTTCTCCCCAGAGCTGGCTAGCGCCAGGTTTTCGGCAGCCTTTTTTGCCCTTCTCCCCATTTCCGCAAGATTTTTCATCCTTTTTCAGTCCCTTTCCTTCCACAGGTCTTCCCCGATGAAATGGGTCCCCACCTGTTCCCCCTCCAGGAGGTCGTAGAGGATATCCGGATTTTTGCCGCTGATAATGTACATATCCGCCCCGGCGGCCATAGCGGAGACCGGCATGTCCTCCCCGAAATAGAAATGCGTCCCGTGGGCCTCGTCCACCAGCACCTTCATGCCGTGCCTGTGGGCCAGGGCCACGATGCTCCTCAAATCCGAGCAGATGCCGTAATAGGTGGGATTGTTTACCAGTACCGCCACCGCGTCCGGATGCTCCGAGACCGTCCGCTCCACCTGGGACAGCTTCATGCCCAGGGCGATGCCCAGGCGGCTGTCCATGTCCGGGTTCACGTATATGGGGATGGCCCCGCAGAGCACCAGGGCATTGATGACGCTCCTGTGGACATTCCTGGGCAGTATGATCTTGTCCCCCTTCTTGCAGACGGCAAGCACCATGCTCTGGACGGAGGAGGTAGTGCCGCCCACCATGAGGAAGGCGTAGGCCGCCCCGAAGGCGTCCGCCGCCAGCTCCTCCGCCTCCCGGATCACGGACACCGGATGGCAGAGATTGTCCAGCGCCTTCATGGAGTTCACGTCGATGGACACGCACTGCTTCCCCAAGAGCTTTGTCAGCTCCGGATTGCCCTGTCCCCTTTTGTGCCCCGGCACGTCGAAGGGCACGATCCGCTCCCCCCGGAATACCTCCAGCGCCTCGTAGATCGGCGCCCTCTCCTGACCCAAATGTCCCATCCGTGCATATCCCCTTTCCTGAAATCCATACGCCTCCCGGAATCCGAATATCCCGGACCGTCCCTATCCCCGGCAGCGCCCGCTTTATGCCATAGCCCCGGCAATGGGCGGCCCTGACGCGGATCGCAGGACAGCCCTCCCCCGCAGCCGGAATCCTTTAACCAGCCCGGCCCTGTCCCGGGGCTCAGGGGGAATCAAATATCCCGCTGCAAGCAAAGGGACATCAAGCCTGCAACGCTGCAGAGCTGAAAGCGTCCTTCGGACACTTTGGTATTTGCCCCTTCGCGGCATTCGCCAACTGGCCGTGCAGGCACGGCCGCCTGGCTCATTGCTCGCGGGAATAAATATTCCTCCCGCTGAATATCTCTATCATTTCCCGCCTGAGATTATCCATAATCTCCAGCCGCAGCTTGGGCGGCAGCTCATACACATCGCTGTTAAACAGGTAATTCTGCAGGTCAATCTCTTTTATCAGCATCTTCGTATGAAAAATATTCGCCTGGTACACGTTGATATCCACCACATCATATCTTTTCAATGTATCCGCGTTGATATAATCCTGTATGGAAGTCATCCTGTGATCCATGAAAAGCTTCTCCCCGCTGACTGCCCTGGTAAAGCCCCTTACACGGTAGTCCATGGTAATGATATCGGAATCAAAGGACCCGATCAGATGGTCCAGGGTGGACAGCGGCGTAATCTCTCCGCAGGTCGCCACATCGATATCCACCCGGAAGGTTGCCAGGCAGGTGTCCGGATGGTATTCCGGGTAAGTGTGAACGGTAATATGGCTTTTATCCAGATGTGCCACGGTGGTATCTCCCATGGGCACCTTGCTCTCGTCCGCAATCAGAATCGTCACCGAGCTTCCCTGGGGTTCATAATCCTGGCTGGAGATGTTCAGCACCCTGGCGCCGATCATATCCGTCACATCCACCAGTAGCTTGGTCAGACGTTCCGAATTGTACTGCTGATCAATATAGGCAATGTAATCCTTCTGCTCCCGCTGCGTCTTGGCATAGCACACATCATAAATGTTAAAGCTCAGGGATTTTGTCAGATTGTTAAAGCCATATAAGGCAAGTTTTTCACTCATGATTTCTCCTTTATCCATGTTGGCTGCCGACCCGGACACGGCCCTGCTGCCCCTGTCTTCGTCCATATGCTCCGGCCGCAGCGCTTCTCCCCGGCACCGTTTTTCCATTGGGCTGCCCCATTCGGAAATTCTACACAAGATGCAGGATGTCCGGCAATCAGGCATATCTGTATCCGGTTACCCTTAATGCGACAACACCACACATCGTATCAGCAGCACCTTTTCTCCCCATATACCGCGCATACAAAAAAAGCAAGCGACACTACCATCACTTGCTTTCTAATCTCTGTTCTCCTTCTGCGCCCCCGCCGTCTCCCGGCAGTGCGGTAGGAATACTGCAGATATATGGTTTTAGAGTCTATATAGCAAATATTTTACTTTTACTACTCTTATTGACCGTTTCACAAGTTAGATGTGCATCAGCACCGGTTTATAGTCACCAACTTATAAAATTTGAGCTTTTAACTCAATCAATAAGGCAACACAGTTGCCAAAATATTTACATGGAAGACTCTGTCCCTCTGTTTTCCATACGCTTGTACTATACCATATCTGCCGCATGTTCGTCAATCGCAATTTATCCGAAATTTCCGGCCGTTTGGATTTTGTGTAACAGTTCAGACAGCCCCTCTCGCGAAGTCAAAATTGCACCCTGTCTGAACTGTTACGATTTTGTTCGTGCCGCTCCGTCAAATAAGCTTGACTTCCCCTGTTTATACATTATAAAATAAATGTGTCGAAACAGCCGCGCGTCCTATATCCCGCGCCTGTTTTCTGCGGACGGCAGGCTGTGCCCTGTCCCCCGCGGCACCGTTTATCGGTGTATTATCATTCGGAAAGGAAGTTATCTACATGAAAAAGAAAGTTTCACGATACCTGCTCTGCTGCCTCCTTCTCCTTATGCTGACGCCCTTCGCATTTCGGGCATCTGCCGCCGAAACCGCCGGCAGGCAAATGGATATTCTCTTCCTGCACGACACGCACTCACACCTGAACAGCTTCCTCACGGTGGAAGACGGCCAGGATGTTACCCTGGGCGGCTTTGCCGGAATTCAGACCCTGATCAACCAGGCAAAAGCGGAGAACCCGGATACGCTGCTGCTGGATGCCGGAGATTTCTCCATGGGAACACTGGTACAGACCATTTTCCACACGGACGCCGCAGAACTCAGGATGCTGGGCGCCATGGGTTTTGACGCCGCCACCCTGGGAAATCACGAATTCGATTACCGCTCCTCCGGCCTGGCCGGCGCCCTGAATGCTGCTGTCGAAAGCAAAGACCCGCTGCCTGCCCTGGTTCTGTGCAATATTGACTGGGAATCCATGGAAGCCGACGGACTCACCCCGGACCAGCAGCTTTTGAAGAATGCCTTCGAAGCTTACGGCATGAAAGACTATGTCGTGCTGACAAAGGGAGAGGTAAAAGTCGCTGTACTGGGCGTCTTCGGAGAAGATTCCCTTGCCTGCGCGCCTACCTGCGTGTTGAAATTCCGGGATATCTCCAGCGCTGCCGCCGATACGGTCCGGCATATCCGGGAAAACGAAGACGTGGACATGATCGTCTGCGTCTCCCACAGCGGTACCAGCGCCGATGAACGCAATTCCGAAGATGAAATTCTGGCAAAAGCCGTACCGGATATCGACCTGATCATCAGCGGCCACACCCATACCACCCTTCCCCAGCCCATTCAGCACGGCGATACTTACATTGTGTCCTGCGGCTCATACGGCAGGAACCTGGGTTCCCTGTCCATGTCCCAAAAACCGGACGGGCGGTGGCGCATGGACACTTATGAACTCCTCCCCGTTACAGAGGCAATTCCGGCGGACAGCGCCGCCCAGGCAAAAATCGACAGCCTGATGGAAAAAGTGGATGCCGCCTATCTCTCCCGGTTCGGTTACACCAGCGGTCAGATACTGGTACAAAATACCGTGGAATTTGCCACCTCTGACGACCTGTATGAGACGCATACGGAGCATAATCTTGGAAATCTCCTGGCGGATGCCTTTTACCATGCGGCGAATCAAGCAGGGGATTCCGACTCCCATCCCGTGGATGTGGCCATTGTCCCCTCCGGATGTGTCCGTGACACCTTTGCCGCAGGCGATATCACCGTGGAAGATGTATTCAATGCCTACTCACTTGGTATCGGCGCGGACGGCATACCCGGTTACCCCTTAATCAGCATGTATCTCACCGGGGCCGAACTGAAGACCGGCGCTGAAATCGACGCTTCCGTCTCGGATTTCATGCCCTCCGCACGTCTTTATTTAAGCGGATGCAATTTTTCCTATAACCCTCACCGCCTGATTCTGAACAAGGTCACCGACTGTTACCTGACGGACGAAAACGGCGGACGCAGAGAAATCGAAGACGACAGGCTTTACCGCATCGTATGCGACCTCTACAGCGGCCAGATGCTGGGGGCAGTGACGGATGTATCATACGGCATCCTGTCCGTACAGCCCAAGTTCGCCGACGGCACCCCCATCGTAAACATCGAAGATGCCATTATCACTGCAGACGGGAAGGAACTGAAGGCCTGGGCCGCCATCGCGGGGTACCTGGATTCCATGGAAGATACGGACGGTGACGGCATTTCAAATATGCCGGAATACTACGCCTCCGCCCAGGGACGCAAAGTGACGGAAGACAGCCGGGCAATGGGCGATCTGATAAAAAATCCCAATAAATATGCCTTTCTTATTGTAGGCATCATACTGCTGGCAATTGTGCTGGTGATCCTGTTGGTGATAATGATTGTCAAATTAATCAGAAGGCTGCGCAGACGCAGGCGTTAAGCCGCCTATCCCCTCCCGGTCCGCATGCCTTTCCTTCCATGCACCCCGCTATCCACCGCGGCAAATATCACCGCCACCGGCGAAAATTTAGCCTGATGAAACCTTTGATTATTCGGTGCGGGTTATACCGATACTTCGTTGCATTCATTCCCGCCTAAGCAGCACCCGGTGTCTGCTCCGGGACAAGGCAGAAGCGGAATACGATGCAGCAGAAACCACTGCCGGCGGCAGCGCAGTACCGGGAGGACAGAAAGTGCTGACCGCCGAAAGATGAATGCAATGGTGTACCGGCCAAAGAACAGAACTGCGTAACAGATTGCCTCCAAAATCGCCGGATACTGTAAGGCAAATTAATCCACTCCGTGAAATCTCGTACGCTGCAAGAGAGCGTATCGATTATCATTCAATCAATACGCTCTCTCAAAGTTCCTCATCCAATGGACCTTACCTCCTTTATTCAGTTTTCTCTATATCGATCCAATTATCTTCCATTTCATCCAGCATGCTTTCCACGTTTTTCATTGTACTCATGTACTGTAGCGCCCTGATGTCATTGCTTTCAGTGTTTCGTTACCATTTTGTGTGCCGCACTCTTTTGTCTGCTTCAAGCCTCCTGTCATTTCATGTTGTGTTTTCTGTCAAACATTGTTTGAACTAATATTCAGTTGTCTTTAAAATGGAAGATATTGTTTTCCTTTGTTGTAACCAAATTATATCCCATATTTTCTTACTTGTCAACATCTTCTTTCAAATTTTCTTTAAATATTTTTGGAGACGATATTTTGCCAGAATATTCTGTCTTTTCCGAAAGCACTTACACAAGCCGATGCCAACGATGCCAATACTACTTCCGGCACGGCCTTTCAACTCCTGCTTCTATAAAAGGATTACCGTTCATTGTCTGCTTCTATAAAAAGGATTACCGTTCATTGTTTCCTGAACACAAATTGCTCCGAACATGAGTAGAAAAACGTATCCAACCACTTACATTTTCGGCCGCAGTGACATATCAGTCCCCCTGTCCGGCCCGAAAGACGGATTCCGCCGATTCCTAGCGCAGGAACATCCTGATTAACCGGTCCTTCTTCCCGCTGTAAGGCCGGTATCGAAGCGGCATATCAATCCACCCGTATTTTTTCAGGATATTCTTCTCATGAGAAAAAGTCTCAAAGCTTCTGTATCCGTGATAGGAACCCATTCCGCTGTTGCCCACACCGCCGAACCCCATCCGCGACGTTGCCAGATGCATGATTGTATCGTTAATGCAGCCCCCGCCGAAGGAAACATTTTCCAGAAAACGCTTTTCCGCATCTTTATCATTGGTAAACAGATACCCTGCCAGAGGCTTTTCCCCTTCCAGCACAAAGTCAAAAGCTTCCCCAATCTCGTCAAAGGAAATCACAGGCAGTATGGGACCGAATATCTCCTCCTGCATCACGGCGTCCGCCCGTGACACATTATCCATTACCGCAGGCGCAATCCGCAGCGCATCCGAATCCGCTTCCCCGCCGTACACCAGCTTCTCCGAATCCATCAAAGCCCGAATTCTGTCAAAATGCTTCCGGTTGATAATCTTCCCGTAATCGGGATTTTCCAGGGGCTTCTCCCCGTACATCCGCTTCACTGCCCTGATAAACTGCTCCAGAAACGTGTCCTTCACGCGCCTGTCAATCAGCAGATAGTCCGGCGCTACACAGGTCTGCCCGCAATTCAGGTATTTTCCGAAGGCAATCCTTGATGCCGCCAGCTTTAAGTCGGCTGACCTGTCCACAATGCAGGGACTCTTTCCGCCCAATTCCAGAGTAACCGGGGTCAGATGTGCAGCCGCCTTTTCCATCACCAGTTTCCCCACGGACACACCTCCCGTAAAGAAAATGTAGTCAAAACGCTCCTCCAAAAGGGCGCTGTTCTCTGCCCGTCCGCCTTCTACTACAGCCACGTATTCCTCCGGAAAAACCTCCTGCACCAGTTCCCTGACGGCAGCCGATGTGGCCGGGGAATAGGCAGATGGCTTGAGTACACAGCAGTTCCCCGCCGCAATTGCCCCAATCATGGGTTCCACGCACAGCAGAAAAGGATAATTCCAGGGAGCCATCACCAGCACGCAGCCATAAGGCTCACGCACGGAAAAGCTCCTTCCGTGAAAATTGGCCAGGTCCGTACCCCGGCGCCTGGGTTTCGCCCACCTCTTCAGATGGCGAATCTGATAGGACAGTTCGCTCAGAGTAAGCCCCACTTCACACATGTAGGACTCGCTGGTGCTTTTCCCCAAATCTTTCTTCATAGCCTCGCAAAGCTGCGTTTCGTGATTACGGATTGCCTGCCGCAGCCGTCTCAATTCTAAAATCCGTCTGTCCACGTCCCGCGTAGCTCCTGTGGCGAAGTACACCCTCTGCTTTTCCACGATACGATTGATTTCCATTTTATACCCCCTTGTGCCCTTCGGCTAACGGTAACTGCTCCGCGCCGCTGCGGATTCCGTTTTGTACATTTTAGACGTTCGGCAATAAACTTATGCGCGTTATAGCATTTTTGTTCCGACCTGCCGGATTCGCATGTGTTTGAAAAGGGCTTTCTGCCGGCCAGACGTTACGATTTGTGGGAGTTTTGGCCCAAATGAATGAATCCCATAGCGTAGTCAAGTGAATTTGGGACAAGAATCGTGCAAAGCGAAACTTGCAGACAGCAAGCGCGATTTTTCATGCCATAGAATAGCATACGGAAAAAACGTTGTCAACATCACCGCCCCAACATATTTGAATTCAAATTGACTTTTACTCCCATATGTGATACCTTTAATGATGTAATGCTTTACAGCGCTACATTACCACCCGCAAAATAGAGGGGGCTGTGCCCAGAGGATTTGCAGACGCTGCTCTTGCGGCCGGAAATTCTCTGCCTTATTCGGCACTGAACGAAGCTGTTACGGAACTTTAATCAGGAGGAAACCAAAATGCCAGTTACAGATTTTCTGGACAGAAATGCACGGATGTACCCCAATGAAGTAGCATTGGTGGAGCTGAATCCGGATGAAAAGGACACCCGGCGGACTACATGGAAAGAATACGATTTGATTCAGCCTGACCTGTTTGAACCCTACCGGAGGGAGATTACCTGGGGCGTATTCAATGAAAAGGCCAATCGCTTTGCCAACATGCTGATTGGGCGAGGCGTGAAAAAGGGAGAAAAGGTAGCCATCCTGATGTATAACTGCCTGGAATGGCTTCCCATTTATTTTGGTGTCCTTAAATGCGGCGCTATTGCCGTACCGTTCAATTTCCGTTATGATGCGGGTGAAATCCTGTACTGCGCAGAACTGGCGGAAGTGGATATCATCGTATTCGGTCCGGCTTTTATCGGACGTATTGAGTCCAATGCGGAACGTCTGGCAAAGGGACGCCTTCTCATCTATGTAGGGGACAGCTGCCCTACCTTCGCCGAAAGCTATCATGAACTGGTGGCTGACTGTTCCAGCCAGGATCCGCATGTGGAAATCTCGGAGGATGACTATGGCGCCATCTACTTTTCATCGGGAACCACCGGCTTCCCAAAAGCCATTTTACATAAACACCAAAGCCTGACCCAGGCAGCGGAGATGGAACAGAAGCACCACGCCACAGGCAGGGAAGACACTTTCCTCTGCATCCCGCCGCTGTACCACACCGGTGCGAAATTCCACTGGATGGGCAGCCTGGTGGCAGGCAGCAAGGCGGTACTCCTGAAGGGAACCCGGCCGGAAACCATCCTGTCCGCCGTCTCCAGCGAACATTGTACCATTGTATGGCTGTTGGTACCCTGGGCCCAGGATATTCTTGACTCACTGGATGCGGGCGAATTGCACCTGGAAAATTATCAGCTGGAGCAGTGGCGCCTGATGCACATCGGGGCACAGCCGGTACCGCCTTCCCTGATAAAGCGTTGGAAATCCTATTTCCCGAAGCATGATTACGATACGAACTACGGCCTGTCCGAGTCCACAGGGCCTGGGTGCGTACACCTCGGTATGGAAAATATCCGCAAAGTAGGCGCCATCGGCATCCCCGGCTACCGTTGGGAATGCCGTATTGTAGATGAAAACGGAACTGAAGTAAAACAGGGCGATGTGGGCGAGTTATGCGTCAAGGGTCCCGGCTTAATGACCTGTTATTACCGTGATGAAAAGGCTACCGCCGATACGCTGAAAAACGGCTGGCTGTTCACCGGTGATATGGCCATGCAGGATGAAGAGGGATTTTATTTTCTGGTGGACCGAAAAAAAGACGTCATTGTCAGCGGCGGCGAAAATATTTATCCTGTCCAGATTGAAGATTTCATCCGGCAGTATGACAAGATCAAGGATGTAGCCGTCATCGGCCTTCCCGACAGGCGCCTGGGCGAGAAGACAGCCGCTATCGTTGAAGTAAAGGACGGCATGGAATGCACTTGGGAAGAACTGGAAAGCTTCTGCCGGGAACTGCCCAGATATAAGCGTCCCAAGGAGATTATTTTCCATGAAATACCGAGAAATGCCACCGGCAAGATCGAAAAACCCAAACTCCGGAAGATGTACGGGGCCGAGCAGCTGGTTGCCCAGGAAAATCGAAGTTAAGCGCTGCTAATTCGGAAGCATCGGCGCTGAACTCACGCTTATCCGGGCACATCAGTGCTGAAATTCCGCTTATCCTGGCGTTTCAGTGCTGAAATTCCGCTTATCTGGAAGCATCAACACTGAACTCACGCTTATTTCGGAAGTATCAGCGTTGAACTCACGCTTATTTCAGAAGTATCAGCGCTGCTCTCCCGCTTATCCTGGCGTATCAGCGCTGCGTCTCCGAAATCCCGGGATATGCCGTTTTGTCACTGTCAGCATTTGGGAGGCACCGGGCGAATATCCAGCAGCCCGGCTGCGTTCTCTCCCAGGATGGCATCCTGTTCTGTCCGACTCAATCCGCTTTCCCTTATGACGGTAAGCATTTCCTTCTGCCCGCTCCAGGGACTGTCGGTGCCGAACAGGATTCTCTCCGCCCCCATCTTACGGACCATCCGGCAGAATTGCGCCTTCGAAAGCGGCGGATCCTCCTCCGCGCTACGCTGCGTACCCGGGGCAGGTTCAATCTCCAGCAGAGAAAAAGCCGTATCCAGCCACACCTTGCGCCCGGCGATAGATTCCTCCACTTCCTCCCAGCATTCCCATCCGCCCATGTGTGCCAGTACAAATTTCTCCGGCTTTACCATATCCAACATTTTGACGATTCTGGAAACGGAAGCCTGATCCGCCCCCGGAAAGCCGATATCATATCCCGCATGCGTAATGACAATCATGTCATTTTCAGAAGCACATGCGATTATCCTCTGAAAACGGATATCGTCAATGGGAACCTGCTGGAAAACAGGATGTATCTTGATGCCCTTTACCCCGTTTTCTGCCAGATTTCTCAAAATTTCTCTGTAATTTTCATTTTCAGGGTGTATGCCCCCAAAGGAGAGCAGCCCCGTCTCCGCCGCCCGGGCATTCGTCTCCACCGCAATCCGGTTGATGTCCTCCTGCTGCCCTGCTCTGGTCACCACTGGCAGAAGCAGCGAATAATCCACTCCCGCCTCCCGCATGGAGTCCTGCAGTCCCTCCGCAGTTCCGTCCGCATAATTCAAGGCCCGGGCGCTCTTCGCCAACTTCTCCACAGCCCGCTCCGCCAGACTCTTTGGAAATACATGGGTATGAAAATCAATGATCATTTTTAACTCCTATTCCGATGGCTGCACGGCGGCTCGCCGGATAACGTCACTTTGCTCCGCCCTTCGGCCGGAAATCGTTCCGCCGGCGCTGCTTCCCGGATCGTATCACTTTGCTCCACCCTTCGGCCGGGTATCGTTCCGTCGACTTTGCTTCCCGGATCGCATCACTTTGCTCCACCCTTCGGCCGGAAATCGTTCCGCCGGCGCTGCTTCCCGTTCTGATGCTTCATTGCCTCTCGTCAGAAGACACCTGTACCCGCCCGAAAACAAAGAAACGATTAGCCGAATACTTTCATGTGAAAAAGGTAAAAAAGCTTCCCC
>OFFZ01001527.1_pt1 | contig 12874 bp, 10 predicted proteins | sample 1521631 | NCBI WGS metagenome assembly OFFZ01 (sample SAMEA3504102, study PRJEB24116) | mouse gut metagenome | biome: mouse gut; feature: mouse-associated habitat; material: faeces | place: Denmark | collected 2011 | reverse complement strand
TGGGCCGGGTGACGGACTATGTGAAGAATCCAGAGAAAACCAACGGCGGCGATTTGGTCACGGCCTATCAATGTAACCCGTCTATCGCTGACCAGGAGTTTCTTTTTTCCAAGCGGCAGTACGCCGTCATTACCGGCAGGGAGCGCAAAGACAATGATGTGATCGCCTACCATCTGCGGCAATCGTTCAAACCAGGGGAGATCACGCCGGAGCTGGCAAACAAAATTGGCTATGATCTCGCTATGTCGCTGACAAAGGGCAAACACGCTTTTATTGTCTGTACCCACGTTGACAAACATCATATTCACTCGCATATCGTGTTTAACTCGACTGCCTTGGACTGCACCAGAAAATTCCGAAATTTCTGGCGGTCCTCGTTTGCAATTCGCAAAATCTCCGATATGCTGTGTTTGGAAAACGGGTTGTCGGTGATTACAGAACCGAAGCCCAGCCGGGGCAGCTATGGCACATGGCTGGGAGGGGATAAGCCGCCTACCGTCCGGGGACAGTTGGAGCAGATCATCGACACCGCCCTCGGTCACGGCTGCAAGGACTTTGACAGCTTCATCGCCGCTATGAAAACGGCAGGAGTGGAGGTAAAGCAGGGAAAACATCTGGCGTTCAAAATCCCCAACGGCAGGAGATTCGTCCGCTGTGATTCCCTCAGCGCGGACTACTCCGAAGCGGCAATTATGGAACGCATTTCCGGCAAGCGGATCGTCACTCCAAGGGTAAAGGCGGCGGCGAGGTCCAAGCCCAATTTGCTGATTGACATTCAAGCCCGGATGCAGAAAATCAACTCTCCCGAATTCGAGCGGTGGGCGAAAATTTTCAATCTCAAGGAGATGGCAAAGACGGTCATGTACTTGCAGGAGAACGGACTGACAGACCTTGGAGAATTGGAGAAAGTTTGTGGTGCTGCGGTTCAAAAATTCAACGATTTAGCTGACCAGTCGAAAGCCGCCAGAGCAAGAATGAAAGACATTTCCGAACTGCAAAAGCACATCGGCGCTTACGGTAAAACACGGGAAATTTTCGCGCAGTACCGGAAATTGACGGGCAGGAAAAGGGAGAAATTTTATGAACAGCATAGCAGTAAAATCACCACCTGTCAAGCGGCGAAGCGGTACTTTGATTCCCTCGGTTTGAAGAAGCTGCCGTCCATGCAGTCGCTAAAACAGGAGTATGCCATGTTGAAGGCGGAGAACAAAAAGCGGTATCCGGAGTACAAGCAGGCGCGAGAAAAAATGGTAGAACTGCTCACCGCCAAAAACAATGTGGGGCGGATTTTGGGCGTGACGGAGAAAGAGAAGAATCGTGACCGCCAGCAAGGGGTGCGGTGATGATTTTTCTCTCCCTGTGGGTAACAGCAGACGCCGGAGGCGGCTTAAAAATCCGGGCGCACCAGCACCCGGATTTACAGGGGCTTGGGGGCGGCAGCCACCAACAAGCGAGCGACGGTATATACCGGGGCATTGCTTGCCGTTTCTGCCGCACTCCGTCCAATACTATCAACTATTTTGTTCTATTTCAGCCTCAATTTGGGCAACAAGCTCGCTGGGGCGCATATCCAGAGCATTTGCAATTTTCCAGATGGTTTCAAAATTTGCCTGTTTATCCCCGTTCTCAATCATCGTCAGATGTGTGCGGGCAATCCCTGCAAATCCACTTAAAACATCCTGAGATACGCCCTTCTTATTGCGAAGACTACGAATTGTTCTCCCAACCGCACTATTGTCGAATTGCACCGCCTCACCCCGCTTTCTCAACAGATAGTGTATGAGAAAACGAGAAAATAACAGTCTACGATAATAGACATGCGTGAGATTTTTTGGTATAATGCGGAGCATCTATTTGTTGGGAGGTTTATAATGATAATTGACTCCACTTGTGCATTTACCGGCCATCGGCCAAAAAGTTTTCCATGGAAGTACAATGAAACTGCGCCCGACTGCGTTCTGCTGAAAGAAGTTCTGGCGAAGCAGATCAAGCTGCTGGCAGAAAGAGGTGTGACGGACTGGTTATCGGGCATGGCCCAGGGGGTAGACCTCTGGTGCGCCCAGATTGTTCTCGACCTGAGAAAGGAAAATCCTGCGCTGAAGTTGCACTGTGTTCTGCCCTGTGAGGGACAGGAAAGCAAGTGGTCAGCTTCGGCGCAGGAGCGTTATCGATCAATTTTGGAGCAAGCCAATGAGGTCGTTTATGTAGGGCAGGAATACAGCCGGGATTGTATGTTAGAACGAAACCGTTACTTGGTGGATCACTCGACCATTTTGTTGGCCGTCCACAATGGCACATGGCGTAGCGGAACTGGCGCAACTATTCGCTATGCTCTGAAAAAGAACCGAAAGATTATTATCATTGACCCGATCTCCAGAAGTGTTCAGATTGGCTGAAAGCTTTACATGAAGATCTATTTGCCTATAGAAATTAGTTTGACAGGGTTTTCTGTATAATGTATAATACAAATGGAATGTTGTACCTAGAAATGGGGGATAGCCATGGCACTGCTTTTAGCGGAGAAATTAAGCCGTATTGAAAAAGAGAGAAATTCAATTCACAAACCTACAACTGCAACATATACGACCTTCATTTCATGCGGCAAACACTATTTTCAGATTGATACTTATGGCTCAGATGATCGTGTGATGCCAGAGAAGGTAAGTCAAAGCATCCAGCTTGATGAAGAAGCAGCTAAAATTATAGTTGACCTTCTCAAGAAGGAGTTCCATTTTGATTGAGGGGAGTGTTTAACATAAGAGAGATAGATTTGCCGCCTTATGCGCCTACCTTAATCGAGTCAACGCGTGCAATCGGCTATTCTCTGGAAGCGGCTGTCGCAGACATAATAGATAACAGCATTGCGGCAGACGCTCAAAATGTTGACATTTTCTTCTTCCCTATCGACGGCGCGTACATTGCAATTTTGGATGACGGCTGTGGGATGAATTGTGAGGAAATCAACTCTGCTATGCAGTACGGCAGTAAAGATCCTTTAGCTGTCCGAGATGCTAAGGACTTGGGACGCTTTGGGCTTGGCTTAAAAACTGCTTCGCTGTCGCAATGCAGAGTATTGACTGTAGTAAGCAAACAGGGCGAACACATCGAAGCTAGGAGATGGGATATCGACCATGTAACAAACAGCGGAGCATGGTCGCTGCTGGTTCTTGAAAACGATGACTGCTCACAAATTCCACACATGACAGATTTGCTGAAATGCAGCTCAGGCACTTTGATCGTATGGCAGAACTTGGACAGGCTTAAAATCGGCGAAATAAAATTTGAGGAGAGTTTGGGAAGAAAGATTGATGCAGTAAGGGAGCATTTGGCGTTGGTCTATCATCGCTATTTAACAGGAGAGACCGGGCTACTGAAACTCACAATAAGGATCAATGGAGCAAAGGTGTATGCAAGAGACCCGTTCCTGTCAAAGAAAAGCGTGCAGGCTATGGATGATGAGGCAATCATAATCCATGGTGAAAAAATTGTTGTTCGCCCGTACATTCTTCCTCACTTGTCAAAACTGAGTGCTGAAGAAGTAAATGATTTGGGCGGCAAGGAGGGCCTGCGTAGGCAGCAGGGCTTCTATATCTATCGAAATAAGCGCCTGCTTGTATGGGGAACCTGGTTTCGCATGATGCGTCAGGGAGAGATGTCAAAGCTGGTGCGGATAAGAGTTGATATTCCTAATGCACTGGACGACCTTTGGACGCTGGATATAAAGAAATCCTCTGCTGTACCGCCTGCCGAAGTAAGAGCAAACCTGCGGAGCATAATCGATAAAATGGCAGAGAAAAGCAAACGAACTTGGACATACAGAGGCAAACGTGAAACCAGCGATGATATTTCTCATGTATGGAATCGATTAAAGACCCGACACGGCGGCTACATATATGAGATAAACCGTGATTATCCCCTGATAGCAGAAATGATCGAAGCCCATCCAGAAATAAAAGCAGAGCTGTCTATGCTTTTCAGGCAGATTGAAACGGGTATACCGCTAAATGCTCTGTATCTCGATTTGACTAACGACGAAAAAATCGAAAATGACAATGATATTCAGCTCAGCGAAATTTTCAAAATGGTCAAACAAATTCTAAAAACAACTGATACTTCGCAGCATGAGGCAGTGATTGAAACATTGATAGGGAGCGAGCCATTTAATGAGTTTGCCGCTGATATAAAGAAAATGTTTAGGGAGGGGCGGTTTAGATGACACAGAACATGGAAGTTCTTTTTCAACAAATCAGACAGATTATAGAAACTAAGTATACATCCAAACTGCCGACAGAAGATCAGATACTTGCAGAAGCCGAGCAGCTGAGGCAAATCTTTTCTGGCGTCTACCCTGTTTCGGATGCAGAATTTGAAAGCATCAAAAAGCGTTTGCCGGAGCATATTCTTCACAGCATTGGCTATGCTGACACATTGAGAAGCAGGGACAGCGATCATCAGGTCGGTTGGTATCACCTCAATGAGAATGATGGATTTTTTTGGAACCGCTACAAAGCTTACCTCCAAAAGAAATGGAGTCGGCCTGTTGTAGACCGTCTGCATCAAACCACAGAAGGTATTATGGATGATTTGGGCGACCCCAGGAGTGAAGACCCTTTTCAGCGCAGAGGCTTGCTGCTGGGTGATGTTCAGTCTGGAAAGACAGCGACTTTTACCGCAATATGCAATAAGGCCGCTGATGCTGGATACAGGGTAATTATTGTTCTTTCCGGTATGATGGAAAATCTTCGCATTCAGACGCAGGAACGTTTGGATGCTGAGTTCGTAGGGCTGGACAGCAAATATTCATTGGATAAAAAAGCTGACAGCTCTATGAGAAATAAACAGGTTGGTGTTGGCCTTGTCCCTCCATTTGTTTCTGACAAGAGGATTACCAGGTTTACTTCTGTCAGCACAGATTTTAATGCAAGTGTCATTCGCTCCAATGGACTGAACCTGAATGACTTGAAAGGCACAGCCCTTTTTGTGGTTAAGAAAAACAAGAGCGTCTTAAATAACTTGCAGAAGTGGCTGACAAAAGACGAAGAAGTATTAAATCTGCCTATGCTGCTGATTGATGATGAGGCAGACAACGCCTCTGTAAACACCAATTCCGAAGAACGTGATCCAACCGCAATCAATGCCGCAATCAATAAAATTCTCCGCAGCTTTAAGCAGGCCACATATCTGGGTATTACAGCGACTCCGTTCGCAAATATATTTATTACCCCTGATATGGATAGCGATGGCGCAGCGAAAGATTTGTTCCCCAGGCACTTCCTTACCCTGCTCCCAACGCCGGATGATTATATTGGCGCAGACAAAATATTTGGAAACGGAAATGCCGATAATTGGCGCGAGCGTACTGAGGGGCAGTATAGTTTTTCGCTTATTGAAATCAAAAATGATGAACAGAGCGACTTTTTTATATTTAAGCACAAGAAAGAACTGGCTGATAATTTGTATGACCTTCCTCCCTCGCTATATGAAGCGATATGCTATTTTATTTTGGTGACTGCCATTACGGACTCGCGGTTCGATGTCAAGGAGCATCGGTCTATGATGGTGAATGTCAGCCGGTTTACGGATGTGCAGAATGTCACTGCGGATTTAATTAAAGAATACGTCGATCAGTTGAAATCTGACATTGAAAACTATTCAAGCCTTCCCATTGAACAGGCAATGAAAATTCCAAATCTCCAGAGAATGTGCTGTGTATGGGAACAGTATCAGCTTGAGCAAATATCTGGACTGACATGGCACAAAGTATTTTCAGACTGCCTTTTTAAGGCTGTGCGCCGCATTGAAGTAAGGGCCGTGAACCAGAAAACTGGAGCAAAGAGTCTGGATTACTACAACTACAAGAACAGCGGAATGCGTGTAATTGCTGTCGGCGGAAACAGCCTTTCCAGAGGACTAACGCTCGAAGGACTCTGCGTAAGCTACTTCTACCGAAACACCATGATGTACGATACCCTGCTTCAAATGGGCCGCTGGTTTGGCTATCGGAATAATTATGATGACCTATTCAAAATTTGGATGGGAGAAGATGCTGTTGGCTGGTATGCTTATATTACAGATGCCTTCAACGAACTGAAAGCTGAACTGCGGAACATGGCCCGCCAAAACCTGACTCCTGAAGACTTCGGGCTGAAAGTGCGGCAGGACCCAGGGGCTTTGATCGTTACGGCCAGGAATAAGATGCGTAGCGGAACGCCTGTTTCTGTTCCAATCACTCTGTCTGGCCGGATGATTGAAACGCCGCGGCTCTGGAACAAATCTGAAACCATTCAGGAAAACAATCTGCTGTGTGAACAAATCATTCGTGCGGCAGATGAGTTGGAATGTGTAGAGCGCGAATTTGACCCAAATGTTAAGGCAATGATTTGGAGAAACGTCCCAAAAAGAATAATTGTAGATTTGGTGCGGCAGTATAAGTCGCATCCGTGGAATTTGAATTTCCAGGCATCAGCCCTCTCTGATTTTATTGAAGAGGATGATGGGCTTGCACTTTGGGATTTGGCAATTCCTTATGGGACTGTGCAGGAAGGATATTCGCTCGAATTAAGTGATGGGCAGACGCTCGAAATTCACGCTGAACCGCGTAAGATTTCAAAAGAAAACACATTCAGCAATATGCTCCGCGTCAATGATCGTCACGTTCGTGTTGGCGCAGGTGGGTGTGCTAAGATTGGACTCTCGAAAGAGCAGATTGCCGATCTGCGCAAAAGCGGGAAGGCAACCGACAAGACTTATTTGATATCTGGCCGAAAGCCGATTGCACTGATCCATCTTATGTATAACACAAATCCTGATCTTCGGAGTATTCCGCCCTATATCTATGCAATAGGATTAGGTTTCCCCGGAGGAAAAGAGGAGCGAAAGGCCAACTACATAATCAATACGGTTGAGCTTCGCAACTATGTTGATATTGACGATTTGGCTGATGAAGATGATGACGTTTTATGATTTCAAGGAGAAATGGGATTGTATGCCGCTGCACGCAAATGGCTATCTGAGTTTAGGTCTGAAACATCCGCTGAATTTACAGATAGGACATAGTTTGAGCGGATATAGAAGCTTCATTGTAATGGAAACAGGGGAAATCCCCAGTATCCCATCTTCCTTTGCAATAAAAGCAGAAAATGTACAGTTGAGAAACGGAACATGGATATTGTCATTCCAGCTCGTTCATGTTGCTTTTGAAGAGGAGTTTCTGCGCCTTTGCTGGGATATGATAGAGGCAACAGCGGAGTCGCCCTCTCCACAGAGAGATTTAATTGCAAGATATTTGAGCTGGCAAAAACTTCTGCAATACTCATCAAAAGAAGTAATGTCTTTCCAACGGCAAAAAGGACTGCTGGGCGAATTGATGTACTTATCCGACTGCCTGCATCAGATGCCGGCTGACAAGGCTGTTGACGCTTGGACAGGCTCTGACGGCAGCGACCAGGATTTCGTCTTTGAGTTCATATGGACAGAAGTCAAGTCTGTGGCATTGTCTGCTGACACAGTAAAGATTTCCTCCATGCAGCAGCTTGAGCAGGAAATTCCGGGGTGTCTTGTTGTTTATACACTTGAAAAGTCAACCGAAGGAGAGGGGCGGATTACACTCTCTGCAATAGTTGAAGATATCAAAATATCTTTACATGATAATCCTGTTGTCCTCGACAGATTTGAGATGAAACTCTTTAAGTACGGGTACAGGAGCCAGGATATTGGCGAATACAACAAAAATCATTTCCGCTTTATTGAAAAAAGAGAGTACACGGTAAATGACAGCTTTCCAAAACTGTGCCGAGAAAATGTTGCAAAAGAAATCACTGCGTGTTCCTACGAAATCTCTCTTTCAGCAATCGAACCATACAGGAGGACATAACTATGGATGCTCAGGAATTTAAGAAAGATTTTTTAGAGAGCATCAAGTCCGCCGCAGCGGTTATTGGCGAGGGCTCATGCGCGGCATTTGTAGATAATATGTCACAATACCTAATTGATGCAGAGGTGCTTTCTGACTTTGTTCCATCGTTCTATACCGGGCGAAAAAGCAATCGGAAATATCGTGTTGATGGCTATGTTCTGGATGAATTTGATAATACCATGAATTTAGTTATTGCTGATTTCGATGGCAATGATATGGGACGAACGATTACCAACGCACACGCAAAACAGCTTTTTGGGCAATTAGTGCTGTTCATAAATGTGGCGTTGAAAACTAACCTGTATCGAGAAATAGAAATCAGTACACCTTGTGCAGACCTGATTGATTTACTGCGCATGAATGAAACAAAAATCAGAAAATATAGATTACTGATTTTCACTGATGCAGATATGAGTTCAGCAATTAAGACAATCGATATTCCTGATTTTGAAGATGTGCCGGTCGAGGGACAAATATGGGACATAGATCGGCTGTTTCGAGTCTGCTGCTCGGAACAGGGGAGACAGATTATTGAAATTGATTTTCGTGAGTATTGTCCTGATGGCATTCCCTGTTTGGAGGCCAGCACAGCTGCGACAAATCAATACAGGAGCTATCTTGGCGTTATCCCTGGAACTGTATTGGCAGATATTTATGATCGGTATGGAAGCAAACTTCTGGAGGGAAATGTCCGTTCGTTCCTGTCTACAAAGGTGGCTGTAAATAAGAAAATCAGAGCGACTATACTGAATTCTCCGCATATGTTTTTTGCCTTTAATAATGGAATATCAGCAACTGCGCTGAATGTACAGATTGAGAATACAAGCAAAGGACGTTTCATTACATTTGCGCAGGACTTTCAGATCATTAACGGCGGTCAGACAACCGCTTCAATTTCCAGCGCACGATATAAAGACAAAGCTGCATTGGATAACATCTACGTTCAAATGAAGCTGACTGCTATTGATGAGTCAACGCAGGAAGAGGCAGACGAACTGATCCGAAACATATCAAGGTCGTCCAACAGTCAAAACAAAGTCAGCGATGCAGACTTCTTTGCATCCCACCCGTTCCACAGGCGTATGGAACAGATTTCCCGGCTGACATTTGCACCAGCAGCCACAGGCGCACAATATGAAACAAAATGGTTTTATGAAAGAGCGCGGGGACAATATTTGCAGGAACAGATGCGTTTGACCCCGGCTAAAAAGAAACAGTTTGAACTGCAAAATCCCAAAAATAAAGTAATCAAAAAGACTGATTTAGCGAAAGTGCAGAATTCCTGGATGGGAAATCCGCATATCGTCAGCCGCGGCGCACAAACAAACTTTTCTGCCTTTGCTGAGTGGATTGATGAAGCATGGAACACCAACGAGGCACAGTTCAATGAACGGTACTTTCAATCAACAGCAGCATTGCTTTTGATATTTCAGTTTTTGGAACAGAAAATTCCAAAGCAGACTTGGTACGAGGGAGGATATCGAGCCAACATTATCTATTATACAACGGCTCTTTTTCACAGATTGATTAAACAGCAATTTTCTTCCGCTGATTTGGATTTAATGCTGATATGGAACAAACAGGAACTGCCGGAAATTGTTCAGCAGGTGTTGCTTGATATTGCTGAAAAAGTATTTTTCAAGATTACTGATCCTCAACGGAAAGTTATAAATGTTACGCAATGGTGTAAACGGACGGAATGTTGGGACGGAGTAAGAACACTGACATATGAACTGCCGCTGGAAATACAAAGCTGTTTAATTTCTGTGGGTGAAGTCAAATCCGCAGAGAGGTCGGCAAAGAAGGCTCAAAAAGTCACCAACGACATCAATGCACAGGTAGAAGTTATCAAATACTCAGCAGAAATTTGGAAACGTGTAAGTGAGTTTGCAGTTATGAACCATCTAGTTTCCCCAACTGATGTATCTGCGCTGGCAGTCGCCTGTAAAATACCAGATAAATTACCTAATTCCTACCAGAGCAAACGCCTTCTGGATTTATTAAGCAAAGTAAGAGAAGAAGGATTTAATCTGGAGCAATAAGGGCGGAGGATAAAAGTGTATAAGGTAGTTGATCTGTTTGCAGGAGCTGGGGGGCTCAGTCTTGGCTTCGAGCAGACAAAGAAATATGATATCAAAGTTGCATTTGAAAACAACCCTGAGATGCAGGCCACATATAGGCTGAATCACCCTGATACGGATGTCCGAGGAGATGTTTGTACTGCCGATTATACAGCAATTCAAGAGCAGTATGGCGCAATAGATGTGGTTATTGGGGGACCGCCCTGCCAAGGCTTTTCCAATGCAAACCGACAGAAAAATCATACAGTGAACAAAAATAATATGCTTGTTAAGCAGTATGTTCGGGCTATCGTTGAATTACAGCCAAAAGCATTTGTCATGGAAAATGTCAGTATGCTTAAATCACAAGTTCATCGTTTCTATTTAGAAAGAGGCGATGAAGAACTGATTAAAAAATATAATATCCGAGTTAGAGAAACACCGCTTCATTTTATTGATGCACAATATATGTTTGATGGCATATTGAACATTATTCAGAACCGCCAGGAAGCCGAACGGCATCTATGGCCAGACACTCATTTTTCAGAATTAAACATTATCTATAAAGCAGCAAAGAACATTGAAAAGCTGGAAAAGGCTTTGACAAAGCACCAAAGAAAACTTTTGAACATCGCAGAAATACATATAGGATTGGAAATTGAAAATCCCATTATTGCAGCAGATCATGGAGCGTTTCAAGCAGTTAGAGATTATTATGACGGTACGATTGCCCTAGCTGATTTAGAAGCACTGATCGAACCAGCAATCATGTTTCAGAAAATGCTTATCAGGGCCTGTGAGATTATTGACAACAACATTGTTATTGATCGTTTTGAGCAAGTTAATGGCGTAACAGCAATTATCCGCTCGTTTGCAGTTTTTGATTATCTAAAGGCCGTTCTTGGCTCAGAAGAAAACGGATATGTCATTGACAGCAAAGTGTTATGTGCGGCGGATTATGGCGCTCCACAGAAAAGAATGAGATTTGTTGTTATAGGAATTAAAAAGTCCATTTCTGAAAAAATCGCATTGCCCATTGGAAGTTTTGATGAAAAACACTATCGCACAGTCAGAGAGGCAATCAGCGATTTGGAAGATGTAGAACCGGTTGTTGATCTGGCAGAAGATGTTGGTATTCCCTTAGAAGAAAAAGCTGATCTTGGGGTGCTGGGTCAATCCTTGAGAAATACTGCTGTACTGCGAAATCATATCATCACAGCAACAACAGATACCGCCATGCAGAGGTTCAAAAAAATAAAGCAAGGGAAAAATTTTCACTCATTAGATACAGCATTGAAAACGAATACTTACTCTGATATATCAAGGACACAGAACACTATTTATCTGAGGCTTAAGTATGATGAACCTTCTGGAACCGTGGTAAACGTGCGGAAATCAATGTGGATACACCCAACACTGAACAGAGCAATAAGCATCAGAGAGGCTGCACGGCTTCAAACCTTTCCAGACAGCTTTGTGTTTTGCGGTTCTAAGGATAAACAATACCAGCAGGTGGGAAATGCCGTGCCTCCGATTATGGCAAAGTCAATCGCCAAAAAATTGGCGAGCATTTTGAATAAAAACCTAAGAAAGGACGAGAATGGCAGTGGCGGACAACCACAGTAAATCCCAGCGCAGTTATAATATGTCAAGAATTCGAGGTACAAATACTGCTCCCGAAGAAAGAGTTAGGAAGTATCTATTTTCTAAGGGATTTCGATACAGAAAAAATGTGCGCAAACTGCCTGGATGTCCTGATATAGTATTGCCTAAATACAAGACTGTTATTTTCGTAAACGGGTGCTTCTGGCATAAGCATAGCTGCAAGCGTTTTGTCTGGCCGTCATCGAACCAAGAATACTGGCGTAATAAAATCAATGGAAATGTATTACGGGATGAAAAGAATCGCTCGTTGCTTGAAGCCGATGGATGGAATGTAGTCGTGGTATGGGAGTGTGAACTCAAAAAGCAGACTTTTGATGACACGATGGCAAAACTTATCAGCAGTATTCAGACACCTTCTACTGCCTCAACGTGAACGTCCATTATCTACAAACATTTAGACGCCGCTTGCCCATTTCGGCAAGCGGCATCTTTTTTGAAATTTACCCTTGACAAAAGTTCTCTGAGGACAATGTATCAGGCAAACTGACGGATGAACGCTTTATGAAGATGTCCCAGCGGTATGACGAGGAACAGCAGCAGCTCAAAATGGACATTGAGGAATTGCAGCGCCAGTGTGACAGGGAGAATGACCGGGCCTTTTGTAAGGGGCAGTTTTTGAAAGCGGTGCGGAAGTTCATGGAGATGAAAACGCTGACGCCCACCATCCTCCATGAGCTTGTAGAGCGCATCGACGTGTATCAGACCCAGGGCAGAGGAAAGAACAGAACGCAGCGCATCGTGATCCACTATAACTTTATCGGTGTCCTGGATGCATATACCGGACCGAGAGCCCCGTCTGCACGGAGTATTAGCCCCACCCTGCCGGAAAGGAGCCCCACTATTCCACGAGCAGTTTTAGAGGAAAGGCCCTGCCAGCCGAGGCGGCGGGCAGAGCCAGGGATCAGTCATCGCAGTCGGGGATGGGGATGCCGTTGGCAGTCAAAACAGTCTCCAGTAATTGAGTGCGATTCAGGTAAAAGTGTAATTCCTCCCGCATGGCATAGAAGATTTCCAAGGATTCCCGTTCCGCTTCACGCAGGATCATCAAATCCAATTCAAGGTCACAGGGGGAATCGGAGGGATTGAAGGGGCAGTCAGGCATCCTGCTCACCGCCTTTGGCGTGGGAAGACTTCAGGCCATTACGTTCCCGCATGGAGATGCGGCCTTCAACCAGGACCTCATAGGCGTTGTGGATGATGCGGTCCATGATTGCCTCGGAAACGGGGCTGCCGG
>OFFZ01001506.1_pt1 | contig 12971 bp, 11 predicted proteins | sample 1521631 | NCBI WGS metagenome assembly OFFZ01 (sample SAMEA3504102, study PRJEB24116) | mouse gut metagenome | biome: mouse gut; feature: mouse-associated habitat; material: faeces | place: Denmark | collected 2011 | reverse complement strand
TAAAAATTGTCAAAAAAAGGATTCCGCCCGTTTTTAAACGGACAGAATCCTTTTTCTCCAATTATCCCTTCTCCTGCGATTCCCCCTACGCAAACTCCGGCATAACATCCCTGAAATACAGCGGCAGAAACTGCCTCTGCAGCGCCCGGTTTTCCCGGCTCTCGATCGCTATGGTATGGCAGAACATCCGGAACAGGTCCTGATAGTATTCCTCTTCCGTACTGATACGGCCTGCCTTTCCGGCATCCAGTTCCAGCGCCTCCATCATATACCAGTCCTTTTCTTTTTCATGGAAAAGCGCTTTTCTCCTGCTCATATCATAAATCAGGAAATTCTCCAGCGGCAGTCTGTCGGAAAAATGAGGCCCCAGATACATCAACACATCATTTTTAGGATGGATCTTTGCCAGAAGAACCCCGCTTCGCAATTCCTGAAATCTCAGAAACTCCAGTTCCCGGTGTATCTCGCTTCCTACATTCCTCTTCAGATCAAAACACCTCGCCACATAGGGATCGGTCACTTTATCCAGTACTCTATACCCCTGTTTCATGGACAGGCCTGCCACGATAGTTTTATAAACCGCTTCCGCTTTATCCGGCTCACGGGATGCCATCGCGTAACAAAGGCACTCATAAACCTCTTCTCCAAGCCGCTTTCGCAGCGTTCTGATCACCTTCCCCGCCTTTTCCATATCGGGCGCTGTCTCCCGATACGTACAGAACAATTCCGGCTGCAGCAGTTCCGTCTGCAGCCTGCAGCGGGCATGTCCCAGACCGGAAGACAATGCCTCCGCCCAGGCGTCGTACACTCCGGTCAGAATACCTTCTATACTGTTTTCACAAAGGAACACCACAATTTCCATATTTATATCCATCCCTTCCACTTCGCCCGGTCAAAAAACATAACAAAATGATACCCCTGCCCCCGCGTTTTATATTGCATTTCATCGAATATCCGCCAGCTTTTTCCGCGTCCACGTTACATCGTCAAAGAGCGATAACTGTTTATAGGTCACTTCCCTGCCGTTTATAATATCTGGCTGCGGCGGACGTTTATTATCCGTATCCAACAGATTCCTTGTTATATAGTCCTCTTCTATTTTCGTGCGGTACATCATCTTTCCGTTACAGCAGATAAAATAGAGCGCCCGCTTCAATACCACGCCGATCTTTTTCAGATCATCAAACTGCAGGTTGGAAAGCCGCCTTCCCCGGACAATGCGCTGGGCGGATTTTACGCCGATTCCCGGTACTCTGAGCAGCACCTCATAAGGCGCCTTATTCACCTCGACCGGAAACAGTTCCAGATGCCGCAGCGCCCAATCGCATTTCGGATCAAGCAGTACGTTAAAATTCGGCCGCTCCTCAGACAAAAGTTCTTTCGCCTCAAACCCATAATAGCGCAGCAGAAAATCCGCCTGATACAGCCTGTGCTCCCGAAGAAGCGGCGGTCCGCCGGGCAAAGCCGGCAGCGTCTTATCTTCATTCACTCTGACAAAGGCAGAGTAAAACACTCTTTTTAAAGCAAATTTCTGATATAGGGATTCCGCCACCGAAACAATCTGATAATCGCTCTCCGGCGTAGCGCCGATGATCATCTGGGTGGACTGTCCCGCAGGCACAAACTGCGGCGCATGACGGTAAAGAGCCACCTCCTCCTTACTGCTGACAATACCGTTCTGAATCTGCCGCATGGGTTTTAAGATCGTAGTCCTGTTTTTATTCGGTGCAAGATTCCGAAGCCCTTCCGCGGTAGGCAGTTCCAGATTCACGCTCATTCTGTCCGCCAAAAGCCCCAGCCGGTAAATAATCTCCGCATCCGCCCCGGGAATCGCCTTCACATGAATATAGCCCTCAAACCGGTAGATATTGCGCAGTTTCCAGATCGCCGTATAGATCAGCTCCATCGTATAGGAAGGATTTTTAATAATACCGGAACTCAAAAACAATCCTTCGATATAGTTCCGTTTGTAAAAATTCATCGTCAGAGAGCATATCTCCTCCGGTGTAAAAGCGGTCCTCTCCACGTCGTTGCTGATCCTGTTCACACAATACTTACAGTCATAAATGCAATAATTCGTAAATAATATCTTCAACAGGGAAATACACCTTCCGTCCGCCGAAAAGCTATGGCAGATACCGGCAAGCTTCGTATTCCCCATCCCTTTTCCGCTGCCCTTTCTCTCCACCCCGCTGCTGGTGCATGCCACATCATACTTCGCCGCATCCGTCAAGATCCGCAGCTTCTCCATCACCGGAAGTTCCCCACCCTCCTCCTTAACCAGCGCCTCCCCCGATCTTGGCCCCGCCGCCGGCAGTTCCTTCCGCTCCTCTATTTCCCTGCAGCCATATCCTGTATTTCTTTCTGCAGTTTCTTCCGCGTCTCCTTCTATATTTCCTTCTATACTTTCCTCTATATTACTTTCTACATTTTCTTCCGCATCTTCCCCTGTACTCCCTGCAGTCCGATATTCAGTTTTCTTTTCTTCCGATAATTCTTCCCTCTCTCTTTCCATAGATATATAATAGAACAAATGTTCGATTATGTCAACATTTTTTATAAAGATCAAACATATGTTTTTCCGACGCAAAAATAACCGCCCCGGATAAATCCTAATCCTCTGAAAACAATCTCTGCCGGATCTGCTCCCTCCTGCTGCATCCCAGTTTCTCAAAAATGTTGGAAATATGTTTCTTTACCGTTGCCTCAGAAATACAAAGACTTTCCGCGATCTCTCCGTTGCTCAGCCCCTGACAGACCAAGATCGCGATCTCACACTCCCGCCTTGTCAGCCCCATTTTCTGAAAGACCGCATAGCTTTCACTCACCGTAACTTCCCTGAATCCCCCGCCTTCTTTCTCCTTTGCCTGTTCCCCTTTCCCCCTCGTCTCTCCCGCAAAAACACTAAAGATACAGATGCCGTACAGGATCGGCCGCAGGCAAAGCGCGATCTCGGGGATGATCTTCTCCGTACTGCCCATATGCTCCATCGCCGTCAGACACAGCAGAAAACTCTCCAGAAAACTTGCCCAGAGCGCGCAGGATGCAATCCGCCGCAGCTTCTGCCTTCCTGTTTCCACCGTTTCTTTTTCCCCCAGCGAGGGCAGAAGAAGCAGGCCTGTGCCGGCAAGCAGTATCAGCAGTTGTTTTGCATCAAACAGTTTTTCCATCTGAAATTCAAAAAAGAACGACATCAGAAAAAGATAGCAGGCAACAGCACCGCATTTTTTTACTATTTTCAGCATGATTCCTCTTCGCTTTCCTGCCGGCCGGAAGATACGCCGGCTTCTTCACTTTTTTCGGAACAGGAAGGAATATATTCCAGAATCCTCTGTTCCAGTTTCGCTCTGATCGGTATCATCAGCAGACTGATCACCACTGCATACAAGACCGCAAGAAGTATCATGGAAATAACAGGCCCCAGATAAGCCGGATCGTTCATATTATGAAGAAGCACGATCGTCTGCACTATCGCCACAAACACGCTGCTGCAGATTAAAACTCTGCATACCATTTCCACTGCCAGTTTTGCCCGCTTTAACTCCAGCAGTGTGGCATCTTTTTTCTTCTTCCCCAAAACCAGCCGGAACGCGTTATTCAGATCCTTCAAAAACCCTGTAGAAAGCATGATGGGTATGACCAGTACGACCATGACCATAAAACTCATGCCATCTACAAATTCATACAGCCGGAGCCCCGGCTGCGTAAAAGAAACCAGCAAAAAACAAACCAAAATTCCCAAAACAGATAATAAGTACATATGTGTCCTCCTTTTCAATATGTTTTATCTGATTTTTAACATATTCCGCCCCGAAATACCATACTACTTTAGTTGTATTTCCATGCTGATTATGCTATTATGAGCCAAAAAGACAAACAAACAGCTTCGGGAGACTATAAAATGAACCAAAAAACACAGAAAAACAAAAGCCAGCGTATCCTCTGTATCCTGCTGCTTGCCGGCAGCTTTTTTGCCGCCATGAAATGTATTTTCATCGGCTATCAGATGGATGAGGGTTATGCCATAACCTTATCCTACCGGATGCTCCTCGGCGATAAAATGTTCACCCAGATCTGGGACCCCCATCAGACTTCCGCTTTCTTTTCCGGATTTCTGATCTGGATCTATATGACAATCTTCCGTACCACCGCCGGCGTGGCGATCTTTCTCCGTATCTGCGGCACGATTATTCACGGCGCGCTTTCTTACGGCGTCTTTAAAGTACTGCGCCGTTTCCTTTCCGGGGAGTACAGTTTTTATCTCGGCATCCTTTATTTCAACCTGCTGCCGAAAGGCTATGTCACACCGGAATTCTCCAATCTGCTGATATGGTTTTTAACGCTGCTGCTGCTTGACCTGTTCCGTCTGGATGATAAGAAGAATCCGCTGATCGCCCTGCGGTGCGGTATCTGGATGTGCGGTATGGTACTATCCTATCCTTCCGCCCTTTTATTGTTTCCCTTTTTCTTCCGGTATTTATGGAAACAGAACGGATACGGGAGAAAAAGCTCCTTATTTTTTGCCGGAACCTGCTTTGTCAGCGGCGCGCTTTACCTGCTCTCCCTGTTTTCCTATCTGTCCGTGACGGAACTTTTTGATAACCTGAACTACATGCTGATCGGAAACAGCGGCCATACCGAAGTGTCCCTTTTTAGCCGCCTTCTCTCCTATGCTATGCAGTGCGGTCAGGCTCTGCTGGTCAGCGCCGGCTGCTTCGCTGCCGCATGGCTTTTTATAAAGTTCCGCAAACCGCAGACAAAAGACAAAAAGGAATCCTTTGCCCTTTTCCTCTGTCTTATCCTGATGGCAGCTACGATCTTTCCGGTTGTTTACCTGCTTCTTTTTCCGAAGGACAATAATTATTTCTTCGTTTATGCCGCTTATTTTATACTGCTCATAACCGCTTCATTCTGCAGCAAAAAAATACCGGAGGAACCTTTCCGTACCATAAGGCTGTGGCTGATCAGCAGCGTACTGGCATTTATTGCAGTCTTACTGCTGACGGACCTGACCATTTTTACCTCGATCCGCTATGTCCTTCCCGGTGTCATTATGGGACTCGCCGCAGTGCTGCTTTATTTGCAGGTGCAGGTACCGGATATTTATCACCGCTATGCCAAAATCCTGCTGCTTGTCTGGTGTTTTTCCTCCATTTTCATCAAAGGCTGGGAATACCGCGGAGATCAGGACCTGCCTCAGAATATCACCCGGGTCAGGGGCATTATCTCGGAAGGACCCGCAAAGGGCATTCTCGCCGAATATATGCAGTGTGCGATGCATGAGAGCCTCTATGCGGAAATGCAGGAATATATGAAACCGGGAGACAAGCTGTTTCTGGTGGAAAACGATACGACGGGCTATCTGTTTCAGGATGTGGAAGTCGCTTCCTATACAACGATATCCGATCCGAGGTATAATGATATCTTATTAACCTACTGGGAATTAAATCCGGAGAAATATCCTGACGTGATAGCTATCCCCTGCTGGTACGGAGAACTCCGCTGGTATCCCGAAAGCTGGATCACGCAATGGATCGAACATTCCTTTGATGCCTCTCAGATCATTGACGGTACCTACTACAGATATTATATCAGATAGTATATTCCCGTATTCTCTTTAGGTGCAAAGTATGCATCACACTGCGGAATGCCTCTGCGGAGCATCTCCGTGAAGCGCTTCTGTTTCACAGGACACAATTTCTCATGATACGAAAAGAGCAGCCACCGTCATCAGCTGCTCTCTTCTTTTGCTCTTTTTATTATCTCTCTTTTATATCCTCGCCAAAACGAAAATATCATAGATAGCTTTGATCGCCACCTCGAAATCCTCATTCTTCACCCCGATAATGATATTCAGTTCCGACGACCCCTGATCGATCATCTTGACATTGACATTGGCATGCGCAAGCGCGGAAAAGATTCTGCCTGCTGTACCACGGGAAGATTTCATGCTTCTTCCCACCACGGCGATCAACGCAAGATCCGCCTCGATCTCAATATGATCCGGTTTTGCCAGCCTGTGGATAGCTGAAACTACGGACTGTTCTTTATGCACGAAATCATCCTGATGCACCAGAATCGTCATCGTATCGATGCCGGAAGGCATATGTTCAAAGGAAATATGATTGTCCTCAAACGCCTGCAATACCTTTCTGCCGAACCCTACTTCCGCATTCATCATATCCTTATCCAGCATCACAGAACAAAAACCCTTTTTGCCGGCGATACCGGTGATCGTATATCTGGATTTCTGGCAGGTACTGCCGACGATCCAGGTACCCTCGTCCTCCGGCTTATTGGTGTTGCGGATGTTGATCGGTATCCCCTCTTTGCGCACCGGGAAGATCGCATCCTCGTGGAGAACAGACGCCCCCATATAGGAGAGTTCCCGCAGCTCCCTGTATGTGATCATATCGATACGCTCCGGCTTATAGATAATGCGGGGGTCTGCAATCAGAAAACCTGATACATCGGTCCAGTTCTCATACACATCCGCCTGAATCGCTCTGGATACAATAGAACCCGTCACATCGGAACCGCCCCGGGAGAACGTCTTTACCGTGCCGTCTTTTTTCGCGCCGTAAAATCCCGGAATCACCGCATACTCTGTTTTCTGCAGTCTTTTGCTCAGGATCTTATTTGTCGTTTCCGCATCAAATTCATCGTCTGCATCAAAACGGATCACCTCTGCGGCGTCAATGAACTCAAAGTTCAGATAATTTGCCATAATAATGCCGTTCAGATATTCGCCGCGGGAAGCCGCATAATCCCTGCCCGCTTTGTCTTTAAAATTCTTCTCTATCTCTTCAAATTCCTTTTCCAGAGAAAGTTCCAGACGAAGACCGTCAATGATCTCCTGATACCGCGCCTTTATCGCCGCAAACTCCTCCGAAAAATCGCTCTCCGCTTCCGCCATGGCATAACATTCGTAAAGCATATCCGTTACTTTCATGTCTTTGGAATCCCGCTTTCCCGGTGCAGAAGGCACCACATAACGCCTGCTCTCATCCGCCCAGACAATATTCCCCACTTTCTCAAACTGCCCGGCGCTGGCAAGGGAACTCCCGCCGAATTTGACAACTTTTTTCACAATTTTTCTCCTATTCCAGTTCCGCATCAATCCCTTCCGGTATCAATTACACGCAGAGCGATTTCCAGCCGTTTCCCGTCTGTAAATCCTCTGGATACCGTCCGGAATTGATGCTGATTCCAGTTCCGCATCAATGCTGATTCCGGTTCCATATTATTTTATTCTGAGAACAGATATGCCATGATCTCATGCCCCTTTGCTATGAAAGGTCCCTCCGCTGCTTCTCTCTCATTATATCCCCGCTCAGAGTGTAAATCCTTCCTGCTGTCGTAAAGCAGATAAGGCACATTGTCTGCTGTATGGGTTCTCACCCGGATCGGCGTCGGATGATCCGGCAGGATGAGCAGCCGGTAATCTTCCCCTGACGCATCCATAGCCTCCACCACCGGGCGGATCACTCTGTCATCCAGATATTCGATTGCCTGCACCTTCCGCTCTACGCTGCCCTGATGTCCCATCTCATCCGGTGCTTCCACATGGATATAGGCAAAATCATAGCCTTCCTTCAACAGACCGTCCACCGCCGCCTGTGCTTTTCCTTCATAATTGGTATGCAGGCCGCCATTTGCGCCTTCCACCTGCGCTATGCCCATACCTGCTCCCACGGCAATCCCTTTCAACAGATCCACCGCAGATATCATCAGGCCCTTCTTACCGGTTTTCTCCTCAAAATCAGAAAGCATCGGTTTCGTTCCTGCTCCCCAGAACCAGCAGCAGTTCGCAGGCCGCAGGCCCTGTTTTTTTCTCTCGATATTCAAAGGATGATCTTTCAGGATCTGATAACTTACCTCCATCATATGGCGCAGATGCGCATCCTCCGGCAGATGCTGTCCGATCTTCTGTCCCAGCACATCATGGGGCGGCACAAGTTCTGCCACCTGTCCTTTATCCCAGATCAGACAGTGCCTGTAGCTGGTGCCCGCATAAAACTGATAAGTCTCATCCTGAAGTTTTTCCTGCACTGCTTTCAATAAGACAGCACAATCCTCCGTACCGATCTCGTCGGAACTGTGGTCGATGATCGTTTTCTCCTCAAAAATCTCCTCCTCCTCAGAGATCGTCACAATATTGCAGCGGATCGCGATATCCGTATCTTTCATCGGCACACCGATGGACAACGCCTCCAGCGGGGAACGTCCTGAATAATACTGTTTCGGATCATACCCCAGTACCGACAGATTCGCCGTATCCGATCCCGGTTTCATCCCGTCCGGAATGGTATGTACCATACCTGTTTCGCCCTTTTTACTGAGCATATCCATCATTTTCGTATCGGCGTATTCCAGCGGAGTCTTTCCGCCTAATGCCTCTATAGGCTCATCCGCCATGCCGTCACCTAAGACCACGATATATTTCATGAAGCCACAGACCTCCTATTCCAGTTCCGCAGAATCACCCTCTGCACATCTCATCCCAACTCAATTTCCAGCTGCTTCGCATCTGCAAATCGAGTTATGCGCCTCCGGTGATTCTGCTGTTTCCAGTTCCGCAGAATCACCTCCTGCGATCCCTCTGTTTTATTTTCCTTCAATACGGATGCGTGAGATCGCTCCGTCCAGCTTCTCAAACTTCTCCGCAAATTCCCTCTCGCTCATCACCGGCGTTATATAGCCGTATTCTTCCGGCAGGCTTTCCAGAAATACCACTCTGCCGTTTCCGAACTCCGCAGCCGCCTTTGCCTCCAGCACTTTATTTCTGTCAAGCCTCACAAAGAAACTTCGTTTGGAAGAAGGCATATCCGCCAGTGCGATCTTCTCCTCCCCCCAGTCTATCTGCAGATGGGTTCCCGTAAACCGCGCCGCCTCGATCACATCAGCCGCCACTGCGCTGGCTGTGGGCAGTTTTCCTGCGCCGCTGCCGTAATACATGGAATCTCCCAGCATATTTCCCTTTACAAACACAGCGTTGAACACACCGTTTACATTATAAAGCGGATGTTCCTGCCCGATCAGCACGGGCGCCACCATGGCAAGGTAGCCTTCCTCCGTCAGCTTGCTCATCGCAAGAAGCTTTACGGTCTTATCCATTTTCTTCGCATACAGAAAATCTTCCGTTGTCAGTTTTGTGATGCCTTCCGTATAGATATCCTGATAATCCACACTCCTACCGCTCATCAGCGAGGATAAAATTGCGATCTTCCGGCAGGCGTCATACCCTTCCACATCCGCTTCCGGATTCCGCTCCGCAAATCCCAGCTCCTGGGCTTCCTTCAGCACTTCCTCAAAAGCCGCACCGTCCTTTTCCATCTTGGTCAGGATATAGTTCGTCGTCCCGTTCACGATACCGCTGATATTCAAAATATTTTCCTGTTTTAAGGCATTGTTCAAAGTCCGTATGATCGGAATCCCGCCGCCCACACTGGCTTCAAAGAAATAATTGCACTGATGCTCCGCCGCGATCCGGATCAGTTCCGCACCGTGGTTCGCCACCAGTTCCTTGTTGGAAGTGCAGACGCTCTTTCCCGCCATCAAGGCTTTCTTTGTAAACGTATAGGCAGGTTCGTTGCCGCCCATCGTCTCACAGATAATCTTTACTTCCGGGTCATTCACAATAATATCCACGTCATGTACCAGCTTTTCCCGCACGGGATCCCCTTCAAATTCCCGCAGATCCAGCACATATTTCACATGTATGCCCTGTCCCGCCGCTTTCTCGATCCTGTCCTGGTTCTTTTCAATCACTTCCGCCACGCCGCTGCCGATGTTGCCGTATCCGTATATTGCCGCTTCTATCATAGGAATAACCACGCCTTTCTGTATCGTAATACCTGTTTTTGTCGCGAGTTATTGTACCACGAATACCGCAGATATGCAAGAAAAAATGAAAGCAGCAAACCATTTCCCCTGATTCGCCGCCTTCAAACCCCTTTATTCTATCTCCTCTTTCCTGTCCTCCCCAATGATGCACTCATACCCCTTTTTCTCATCATAATCGATTCCTGACAAAAGAATGTCTCCTGCATAATTGCGAATCCCCAAACCTAAAACAACAAGTGCTCCCAGCAAAATGCCCGCCGCCGTTTTCTACAAATACCTCTCCACTTCCTTCTGCAGCAACTCCCATTTCTCCTCCAGATCCTTCACCATCTGAAGCTGTGTCCTGCAGCGGTCAAGATTATGCTCCGGATAACGGATCTTATAGTAATGATCCCCTTCCAGATAATCCGTCAGAAACCGGATCCCCTGTTCCAACGTAATGACCTTCGCGCCCATAGGAAGCATCTTTATCTCCGTCTCAGTCAAAGAACCTTCGCATCCTTCTATAAATCCCTTCGTATAAACGGAAAATAATTCCATATCGCAGGAGATCTTCGACAGATCCTTCTCATCCTCCGCTCCGGTGCAGGCGCCGAAACGGATGGCATCGCCGTAATCATACAGCGCCGAACCCGGCATCACCGTATCCAGATCGATCACACAGATCGCCTTCCCCGTCTCGTCATCTATCATGATATTGTTCAGCTTTGTATCGTTATGGGTCACCCTGAACGGAATCTTCCCTTCCGCAAGCATATCACAGATCACATGGCAGTCTTTTTCCCGCTCCAGCACAAACCTGATCTCTTCCTGCACTTCCTGTGCCCGATGCACGGCATCCTCCACCAGCGCTTTCCGAAAGCCTGCCAGCCGGCTGACCGTATTGTGAAAATCAGGAATCGTTTCATGCAGCGTCTGCGCCGGATAATCCGAGAGCATCTTCTGAAAATGTCCGAAGGCCAGGGCAGTCTCATAAAAATCCTGAGGGTCTTTCACCTCATCATAACAGGATGCCCCGTCAATAAATCCATACATCCTCCAGCAGGTGCCGTCCTCCCGCTGATAATAAGGAGCGCCGCCCTTTACCGGTATCACACGCAGGGTTTCTCTCTCCGGATCTCCGCCCTCCTCCGCGATCTTCCGCCGCAAAAACTCCGTCACCCTTACCACATTTTCCATCAACTCTGCAGGCTTTTTGAAAATGTCATGATTAATGCGCTGCAAAATATATTTTTTATACCCAGAATCCGTTTTACAGACCACCAGGCAGGTATCGTTTATATGCCCGTTTCCGTGGGCTGCAACGCTCTCCGGCACACCCTTCGTTTCAAACTGCTCCACGATCCTGAACATTTCCGTCTCTTCTCTCCCCATCATTTTCCTCTCTCTTTTTTACGTTTTCCCCTGCGGAATCCGCATCAGGATCAACTTTCTCATATCCCCTTAAAATAGAAGCTGAACTCCATCTTTCCCCTGACATCCAGCAGTGTCTCCGGCTGCGGCAATGCGCCCCAGCTGTCATCCCCGCCGACCCCCATCTGACCGGATGCCGCCCGGATCACCGTATAATGGCGTCTTGGCAGCTCAAAGGCATGGTTTGCGTTATCGATCTCATGGGGCGTATAGGGCAGCGCGGAAAAATTCATCCGCTCCCCTGCAAATAAAAGCCCCCTGCCTCTTTCATCCGTCACCGACGCGGAATAAACGCCCATCTTGTTTCCGCATTCCTGCGGCACAAGATAGCCTGCCATATTGTCCTCCACCCGGTTTTCATAGATGCCCAGTTTAGAGCCCGCCAGCTTATCCGCATAGGTCTCCTCCGGTCCCTGTCCGAACCACCTCACCCTGTCGTAGTCCGCATCCAGCTGAAACAACACGCCAAACTCCGGCATATCCCCAAGCTCCGGCACCGGTTCATAGGAAAGCGTCGTCCGGATCGTCCCGTCCCCGTAGACCGCATAGGCGAGACGACAGCTGCTCTTCGGCACAGTCGGCATTCTGTAGGTATAGGTGATCGTCACATGATCCTCCGCCTCCTCCAGTTCCGGCAGAATACTGTTGCAAAAATGCTGCCACTCACCTGTCACTCCCTCTTTATGGGTCAGGTATAAACTGGCGATCTTCCACTGCGCGTACCGCTCCGCCATCAGGCTCCCCCTGTCATTATCCGTCATCGGCCGCCAGAAATTAGGCTTCGGCGCCTGCGCAAGCAGTTCTTTTCCGGCATAACGATACGAGACAAGCCCGCCGTGCAGCATTGAAAACAGTGCCTCGAACGCTTCCCCCTGCACACCGGTATTATGATTGCCGCGCACGACCCGAAACGGCTTCTTCACCAGAATGCGCCTATCCGTCCCGTAAACGGAAAGCCCGCCTCTATCCGGCTCCTCCTCCTTCACCTGAAAAGAAACCTCGCCAAAAGCTGTCTCATGGCCCGCCGGCGCCCACGCCGTATCCTCCCTCAGCCGGAACGAAACGACGATACTGTAGACCCCGGGCAGCCTTTTTTCCCCGGCAAACCCATCAGGCAGTAAGAACTCCCCCTCTTCCAAAGGCGCCACGGATATCCTCCGTTTTTCCTCCGAAACCGCCTTCCCGTTCCGGGAAAGTATCATGACACAGTCATAGCTGTCCGTACTGACAAACAGATTTTTATTCTTTACCGTGAAGACGCCCTGCTCCGCATCGATCACAATCCTGATATTCTGGTAATTATACTTCACATACTGCATCTTCGGCGAAGGTTTCCTGTCCCCGCCGTAGACAATGCCGTTGCCGCTGAATTCATAATCCGTGGGCCTCTCCCCGAAATCACCGCCGTAAGCCTGAAAGGGCACGCCATACCTGTCTTTTCCGGCAATGGACTGGTCGATATAATCCCAGATACAACGGCTCCTCTTCCGCCAGATCCGTATACAACTCCATCCCGCCGCAGGAATTCCCCATGGCATGGGTATATTCACAGCAGATAAACGGCTTTTCCCGATGCTCTGCCAGATAAGCCCTGATCTCCGCCACAGGGGCGTACATCCGGCTTTCCATATCGGAGGTCCCCGGATAGCGCCTGTCATGGAAGATTCCCTCATAATGCACAGGCCTTCTGCCGTCCAACTCCCTGAATCTCT
>OFFZ01001501.1_pt1 | contig 12993 bp, 10 predicted proteins | sample 1521631 | NCBI WGS metagenome assembly OFFZ01 (sample SAMEA3504102, study PRJEB24116) | mouse gut metagenome | biome: mouse gut; feature: mouse-associated habitat; material: faeces | place: Denmark | collected 2011 | reverse complement strand
TGATTTAGAAAAAGAAAAAAGGACGTCAATACCAGGGAAATTTGATGAATATAAACTTACATCAAACTATCATGCAATTACATTTAACTGCACAACATTAACACTTGAAGGAGCAAAAAAAGCCAAAAAAGAAATTATATATCATCCATTTCTATTTAGAAAATATATCGGCTTATCAACAGAAGAAGCTCTTGGTGCAAGAATATATATCCCTTTAAACCCAAACATTATTTTTATGCCTGAAGATCTTCGTGCCATGCTAAAGGGGAATAAAGTTTTAAAATATGACAAAGAAACCAATAACCTCTAACCAACAGGAAAGTTTTATGCATAAGTTCATACTGAAATCACCAATGGTCATCTTTACAGAAAAAGATAAAACATTACCATGTTTTATATTTCCAAAGGGCGTATCTGTATATTATGATAGTGATAGCAAATATTTTGATGGATTTTCAAGATATATTGTCTATGTAAATATTAGCGATGCTGATACAGGAGATAACAGCATATTGGAAAAGTCATCAGACAAATCAATATCACCAGTGTGGTTACATAAAATTGATAAAGATACACTCGAATTCATGTTACATAATTTTCCTCTTTCAAAAAATGACTTATCACTCATTATAAAAGAAAACGGCATAACAAAGGACGATTTGGCAGATATAATCAGAAACATGCCAGACGACTAAGAGACCTTAGCGCCCTGGAATCATCCCCTACCACGCAAAACAGGAGTTCTATCATGTCCAAACCCGCCTGCCGCCTGGGAGACCAGGCCAACTGCCCTGCCGACAGCCACGGCAAGAACTGTTGTTCCCACAATGTCACCGGCCCGGCCGTCACAGCCTCGCCCGATGTCTTCATCAATGACAAGCCCGCTCTCCGGGTGGGCGATACCGGCGTCCACAGCTCGTGCTGCGGCTCCAATACCTGGGTGTGCATCGAAGGCAGCGCCAAAGTCAGAGTCAACGGCATTCCTCTGGTTCGGCTGGGCGACGCTACCCGGCACTGCGGCGGCATGGGCAAGATGGTTGAAGCCAGCGGCGATGTATTTATCGAATAAAGCGCCTTTCGGGGGATGATGGAATGAGCGTATACAAGGCAATGGAAACAGATTTTCTGCTTCGTTCTGTGGCGTATGTCCCACAAACGGGCATCGGATTCCATGCTTCCTATACCTTGCGCGGGACGATCAGGCTTCGTGACAACAAGCTGTTCGTCCACGGTCGCGCCATCATTCCTCTTGCTGTGGCGGGAAGGGATATCAGGCCGGATATCACCGCGTATATGACAGCCGAACTTTCCAGGGTGTCCGGGGAAAAACTCATGACCCAACGCTTCAGCGACGCGCACGGCAGTATCATACCCACAGACTGGCATACTTCCATGAGCATGTTTCTTGGAGGGGCGGAATTCGTCCTGCCGCTGCCACCTGAATCGCTCACACTGAAAATATGGGGCAATGTTGAATATACGTTCAGTGAAGGCAGATATGTGGCCAATCCGGCATTTCCCCCCACAGAAACCTTTGCTGTTGAGGTGGAGGAATGAAAACCGCCCTTGCCGCCCTGGCGCTCTTCGTTTCGCTTTTGCGGCCCTGCACAGGGCTGGCCGTGGACGCCGCCCAACTGAGTGACCTCCTGCGGGAAGCCTTTGGCGACGATGAGCGAACCTGCGCTGTCATCAGAATGCTTGACCGGGAAATCTCCGCCCGACCGGATGATGAGCGCCTGCGCAATCTGCGCATCGCGGCCTACGGCGCTCTGAATAACCCGTATCCCGCCAGGGCGGATGTGGATTTTCTGGCCGCCCGGCACCCGGATTCCCCGCCCTTTCAACTGCAAAAATGCCTGTACGCGGAAGCCACGGGAGCGACGCGGGAGGAAAACCGCCTCTGCTATCTGCGCGTGGCCGAACTCTGTGAACAGTCCGGCAAGGCCGATGTGCATTCCCATGAGTATCTGCTTGCCCTGCTGCTGGCGGATGCCCCGGAAGCGGAGGAGGCAAAGCGGAATTTTCTCGCCGCGCTGAGCGATTCCCCCATGGATCAAGCCTTGAAAGAAATTCTGGCGGACTTTTCACGCGAACAGCTTATCAGAAGAATAGACCCCAGCGAGATCCGTTACCGCTGCCCACAGGAGCAATAATATGCAGCCTGCCGCCAATGCTTCTCATTTTACCCTTGTCCTCAACGGACGCTCGGATTTCGCTGTTTACGGCTTCAGCGGGCGCGAGGCCGTCAGCGAACCCTATGTGTTCACGCTGGAACTGGTGCACCGCAATGCCCGCCTGGAGCTGACGCCGTTCATCGGCACGCCCGCGCTGCTGACCATTCTTGACAAATCCGGCGTCCCCCGCCTGATCCACGGCATCGTGCGCGAAATGCGCCGCCTGCAACGGGGCAATGCGTTTACCCATTACCAGTGCGTCATCGTGCCCCGCGTCTGGTTTCTGGATCAGAACCGCAATCATCGCATCTTCCAGCATGAAAGCGTGCCGGAGATCATCACCCGGATTCTGGAGGAACAGGGCTTCGCGCCGGAAACCTTCGCCTTCAAATGCTTTGCAAAGTATCAGCCTCGCGAATACTGCGTACAGTATGGCGAGTCGGATTTGTATTTCATTTCCCGCCTGTGCGAGGAGGAAGGCATCTATTACTACTTCGAGCACACGGAAAACGGGCATTGCCTGTGCTTTTCCGACATGCCGGGCGGGCCGGACATCCCCGGCGGCCCGAACCTGCTCTATCGGTTCGGCGCGGGCATGAAGGCCGACACCGCCGTCATTTCCGACCTGCATTACCATGTGGCGGCGCGCGGCAACGCCGTCACTTTCCGGGAATGGAACTTTGAAAAATACTGGGCCGATCTCACCGTCGGCGCTGATGAACCGGATCAGGCCAAAGCGCCCGTGCCGCCCCGCATGATTCTGGAGGATTACCGCTATCCCCACCTGTACGGGATGAGCGAGCCGGGACGGCGCTATGCCGACATCCAGCTTCAGCGCGAACGTGTCTTTACCCGCCGGATCGACGGCAGCGCGGACGTGGCCCGGCTTCTGCCCGGTTTTACCTTTGGAGTAAGGCTCTACCCCCGCCACGAAGTCAACGACCGCTGGTGGGTGACCGTCTGCATGCACCGGGGGGAACAGCCACAGGCGCTGGAACACGAAGCCCCGGAACGGGGCATGAGGTATCTTTCCGCCTATCAGGCCATTCCGGCGACAACCCGGTTTGTGCCCGCCGAGAACCATCCCAAGATACGTATCCCGAACAAGCAGACAGCCATTGTCACAGGGCCGGAAGGGGAAGAAATCCATACGGACAAATATGGCCGGGTGAAAGTGCGTTTCTTCTGGGATCGCCGGGATAAAGCGGACGAGCATTCCTCCTGCTGGATCCGCGTCTCTCAGGGCTGGGCGGGTTTCGGCTACGGCAGCATGGCCATTCCCCGCATCGGGCAGGAAGTCATTGTTTCCTTTCTGGAAGGCGATCCGGATCGCCCCATCATCACCGGGCGGGTCTATAATGCAAACAATCTCCCGCCCTATGAACTTCCCGCCCACAAGACCCGCACCGTGTTCCGCAGCCTCTCCACGCCGGGCGGGGAGGGGCCGCGCGGCTTCAACGAATTCCGGGTGGAAGACAGGAAGGGGGAGGAGGAAATTTTCATCCAGGCGCAGAAGGACGCGAACCTCCATGTCAAGAACGACTGGAAGGAACACATCCTGCGCGACCGTCACCGCGCCGTGGACGGCTCCACCTTTCTGCACACCAAAGGGGAAACGCATGAAATACGGCACGGTCAGCGCAAAACCGAGCTGTTCGCCAACGACAACCTCACCGTGCACGGGGACAGCCACAGCGAAATAGAAGGTTCGTGGCTGGGCGAGGCGGGCCTTGAGCTGCACCTTGAGTCCGGCATAAAAATCGTCCTTGAAGCCGGGGCCGAACTGGAGCTGAGGGCCGGAGGCTCAAACGTGGTGCTGAACGACGCCGGTATCTTCATGAACGGCCAGGCCATTGACCTGAACAGCGGCGGAGCGCCCGGAGCGGGTACCCCCGCCAATCCGTTGCTGCCTCTGGAGGGGGTGAGGCCGGAGGTGCCTCCTGCGCCGAACAGAAGCTGTTTCAGTCGTACAGCCCGTAACCGGGGCGCCGTGTGCGCACTGGAGGACTGATATGACTTATACGCCCTTGTCACGGGAAAACGCGGAAACTCTTTTCCGGGAATACGGCGTTGTTTATGCGGTTCTGGATCCTGCGGTCTGTCCGGATGTCACGGAACTTCTCTATAAACACGAATGTGAGTATACCCTTCTTTATGAAGGTATGCCTCCTGGCGACTTGGTACCCCTGTTGCCTCGCCTGGCTCAGATTTCCTGCCCTTCCCCCATGTTTTCCACTCTTCTGGAAAAATGTGGTGAAGGGTGGGGAATATTTTTCGTTCCCCGCAACAGGGAACAGAATTTTTATAGCGTTGTACGCCTGGTTTCCCGCTTGTGTAACGCCGTTTCACCGTCCGGGAAATACGCCTGGCTGAGATGGTATGAACCGTATGTTCTGGATATTCTTTTGCACAATTGCCCCAATGAGGAGCAAACGCTTTTTTATGGCGAGCTTGTTGATATGTATGTTGCTGAGGATGGCCGTAGCGGCAGCTATCGCCGTTATTCCCGACCGGAGCTTGACTGCGCGGCGGCCCAGCGACTGCGCCTTACTCCGGAATTGTTGGAAGCCCTGGATGAAGGGCATTATCAGCTTTTCAGGGAAGAGCTGTTTTACCACTGCCGCCAGCACTTTTGCCCCGGCACATCGTTTTCGGACAACGAATTGAAGAAATATATCAACGAGTACTGTGAATGCGCTCAGCAGCATGGCCTGACTGGCATGGCGGACATGACGGCGCTGGTGGAGTTGGGTGCCAGAACCGGCTGGAGATGCCTGTGTGCGCCGGGAGCAAAAGCAATACTCGCGGAACAACATTCTTCCCCTGCCACGCTGTTGGGCCATTTGTCAGCCTGGTGTCAGAAAACTGGCTTGTTGCCGCAGGAAACGTAAGGATGAGGATGCAAGGTGACTTTTATGTTTCGCGCCGTTTATGTTGCGTTGCTGATGGGCGCTCTTCTCTTTATGCCCGCTCTGTCTTTTGCTGAAAATACGCCTCCCGCCAGGGGCTCCCATTTGTTCCCGCCGCTGGAACCGTATCTGGGCGGCTACACGCTGGACGAGCTGTATGATTTGAAGACGGATATTCCCTATTTTCCTCCGGAGAAGGATATTCCGGCCAGCGTCATGGCGGCGGTGGACCCCAAGTCCACGCCGTATCCGGTGATCCTGGAGGAGGAATGGCTGGAAGGAAGCAAAAATACAAATATCGATAACCTCATAGCGGAAGCCAAAAAGGGAAACGTGGTCGCCATGGCCTGGATACAGGCTAAACCCGTCCGCGATACCTTTTGGGCCAGGCTGGCGGATTCCCTCACCCATCCCGGCTGGGCCTTTGGCTTTTATCGAGATGATAGTTGGGCTACCATTATTGGACCGAGTAACCGTGGCGCATATCTTGGCGACGGGCGCGCCATTCATAAATGGGATCATGTGATTGCTCTTAATCGTCTGGCGGGTCTGGCGGGTTATCCCGAGGGCATGGCCGAGGGCGGCGCGTATCTGGATTCCGCGGGCTTTTGCCTGGCCGCAAGGGAATGGTCGCTGGAAGCGGCCATGCGCGGCTATGACTACGCCTGGGACTATGCGGGCTACAACTACCGGAAGGGTTGCCCTAAAGAAGGGCTGCCCCCTGACCTTGCCACTTCCTGGGCCGCCTTCCATATTGAATGTGAGTACACAGATTACTCCGGCATCACCGGGGCGTGCGGCATCAGCAAACGCATGGCCGAAGAAATGACCGAAACACAACGAAGGGAGGCCAAGGCCCGCGCCGAAGAACTGCTCCGCCTGCGTGAAGAAACGCGGGCGGCCAGACTTCAGGAACAGCGTGAGCGTATCCGCCGCAAGATGCCGGAAGTGGTGGCCGCCATCAACGCCCATCTGGACGCCTGCATCCGAGGGGATGCTGGCACTATTCGTTACGGACTTTCGTTGGGAGAACTACAAAGGCTGCGTGACTTATGAGCAGACAGAACAGCAACACATCCTCCGTTTCCCCCATGCTGAGCAGTTGTGATCCGCCCCGGAGCTTCCCCTGCCGCGATATTGTGGTGCTGCCTGTGCGCTACGCCCTGTGCAGCGATAAGGAAAGCAGCCTGGGCCATGCGTACCATGCTTTTACCAGGCGGTTCTGCCCGGCGGCAGAAATGCGGCATCATTACTATACCCTGCGCCTGTTGCGCCCCCTGTCCTTCCTTTACGCCTATGTAGAGGGAGAAGCGGACATCGTCCAATTTGCTGTGGATGGACAGAGTGAACTGAGATGGAAAAGGGGGAACAGTTTCATGCTCCGGGCGGAGCGCTTCTGGCTGCGCGTTTCCAACCTCAACCAGTCCGTATGGCTGGCTGTTTCGGACGCGGACTGGACGGACGAGTTCATGACCAAGGTCAAAGGCAATCCCGCGCCGCATATGCAGCAGTTTTGCCCCGCTACCGGCAACAGCGAAGAAAGCCTGGTCGTTTCTTCTTATAACAGAAGCGGAGAGGAATTTGCCGCCGATGTGGGACGGCTGGTGCAGGAATTCCGGGACAAGCCCGGCTATCTCCGCGCCCTGCACGAGTACACGGACGAGATACCGCCTTCCGATCAGGCCATCCGGGATATGATGGAGCGCGCCGGAGAGGATCCCGATCTCATCATGCCTCGCCCGGATAATATATCCCTGTTGTTTGACCCGGATTTGGAGCATCTGCGGACGACGGAATTTACTAACATTATTGTCAAAGCGCGCTGGCAATGGGCTTCAAAAGCCGCCCCTTTTCTGTGGCAACAAGAGTTGCCCGAGGCTTCGTATTTAAACAATCTGGCCGCGACCTCCTGTTCTCTGTGCATTGCCCTTGCGGATACCGTGGGGCTGGCCATGGACTGCGCCTCCCTGAACAGTGCGGCCCACCGGGCGCGGCAGGATCTGCTTTCCTGGTACGGCGACCTTGCCGCGCTTGCGGGCTGCTATCAGGATACGCCTATCGGGAGAGGCGAAGTGCAGATCATACCTGAGGACGAGGACTCCTCGGTCGAAACTCTGTCCGGGCATATCATCGCCTTTCTGAGCAAAGCGCAGTACCTGCTGCAAAAATACGATGACGACCTCAACGCCACCTTCTGGCGGAAGACTCTCTTTTCACGAGGCGACTGGTCCTTTGAGCGGGCCATGCAGGCGCACGATCTCCAGAAAAAACATAGCGCAATCACCGCTCAAAGAGTATTCGGAGCCTGTGTATGCGGCCTGACCTGCACTGTGGCCGGAACCCGTGCGCTATATACGTTTCTGACCGGTGAAGGCGCGTACCTGGCGGATATGGCCGCCGACATCATCAAAAGCGGTATTCCCGAAGATATCCCCTGCCCCCCGCTGCAAACCGAGGAAGGAGAAATCTACGAAGACCCTCGCGTCTCGCTGCACCTCATTGTGTCCGCTTTCAGCGGGGTGCTGATGACGCCGAGGCGGGATGGCTCCCTCACGCCTCCGGCGGAAAAAATTCTGAAGGCCGCTCTGACAGCCATCGAGCCTTACATGCGCCCTCTGGACGAGTCAATGCAGGATACCCCCCTTGATGCATTGGCATTGTGGGATATGCAGCTTCTGGATGAGGACGTCACCCTGAAATACGGCGATCCCGCGACCGGCTTGTACTTCAACGCGTTCGGCCATTGCGTGAAGAAAGCCAAGAGCGGCGTCAATTTCCTGGAAGTAGCCACAATGCAGGGCTTTTCTGATCTGATATATGCCGACTGGACAGAGCTGCGGGAAAAAGAACTGGGGTTGATCAGATTTACGAAGCAAGGGGCAAAGGTACGCCTTAACCTTGAGGTCAAAACCACCCTCGGCATCAAAAGCGTGCTGAAAACTGCCAAGTGTGCGCTCTCTCTGCTGTCTGCCGTCAAAGCCGCGTATGACCTGTGCAAGGCAGAAGATGCAGGCGAGGTGGGCAAGGCGCTGCTGAGCGGATTCTCCTCCGTAGCGGCTACCGCTCAAATGGTCGTATCCCTGCAGGATACCCACGCCGTGTACAACGTGGCCAGGATCAACAGTACGCTGCCCACCCTGCTCAGCAAGGCATCCAGACAGCAGGCTCTTGCCGCGCGGATAACAATGGTTCAGAAACACAGGCAGCTTACTAACCTTTTGAAGACTGGCGGACGTGTCGCCAGCCTGGCACGGGCTGGCAGCGTGGCCGGAGCCATTGTTTCTGTGTGGGAGGCAGCCGAAGACTTCAAGAACAGGGACTATCTGCTTATGCTGGCCGATATGCTCATCGGCATCGCCTCGCTCCTGTTCCCTGTGGCGGGTTGCGTGCGCGTTGCAACGTTCCTGTTGTGTGCTGGCATATATATCAATCTTACACAGCACAGGACAAGTGAGCTGACTCTGTTTTTGAGTTCTGCCTATTTGGGCATAAAAAGTACACATCGTCCTGAAATAGAAAAGGAAAAATCCTTTTCACATGACGTTCCCAGGCTAAACCTCTATATAAGTCCCCTTTCATATCGAAATAAATTCACTCCTCCCCATGCGTTATTTCCTGAAAAAGACTGTAAGATATGGAATTCACGCCAAAATGAAGTACGGTCTGACTTATATGCAATGGAATTGATGAAGCATACTTTATATTTGGAGGCAACCACTGAAGATAATGGATATTTATTAAAGTTATATATATTTTCTTCAAGTGTATCCCATAATTCGTGTTTAAAAATTCTATCAGCAACATTGAACAGACATAATATTAAAGAATTATTGCTTGAAGCATCATGGTCATCCATGTATGTTAATAATATACCGTGCTGGACATGTACTATTAAAAATATGCTTCTTACCCAAAGGAGTTATGGATTAGGGAGTACAGTCAAATATTATTATGGAAAGATTGATATTGAAGTTGAGTTCACCTATTCAGAAGATAGTGAAATCAAACTTGCGTCTCAAAAGGTATATAATGCAAAATTAGATTATTTTAAGCATAAATATCCTGACAAAACAGATGAACATATGTTATCTGAAGAGATAAAAAAATATATGCCTGAAGATAAAATTCCTTTTATGGGACCTGTCTCCCCCTATGATACAAGGACATTCTCGGAGCGCTCCCGTCAGCAGATTCTGGAGAGGGAAAAAGAGAAAGAAGCTCTGATAAATGAAATAAGAAATGGAAGTAAATACTATATAAAAAGAGAAAAACTTTCCTGTGTGCTGTATGAACCAACCCCTATAACGGTTGAGGATGAATATATGGAATAATATATGCCCATATCAATACATTCATCAGGAAGACAGCCCCCAATGATGCGGGAAGATATGGCCTCATCAGTGCCGCAAAAAAATTCCATCACTCTGGAGCAAAATTATACTCAAGCTTTCCGCAGGGCAGTATTTCTCTTCCATGTCTCCCGACGGGGCTTTCTTCCTAAACCCGACGAAAAGTAAAGCACGCCCCCTTTTCCCGAAAGCCTGGTATGGCGCTCCCCCAGAGGGAAAATTGTTATTCCATCAGGGTGATTCTATCTTTTTTTGCTATTATTCAGGCTAGATATAGTAGAAATGCCATCACCAACCAGATGGAGACATGCGAAAAAATGTCTCACTTCATCCGTCCTGGTTTTATCACTCCTGACTATATGGAAAAAATAAAAACCGTTTCCTCACACTGAACCTCCCCGAAGGAGTATACCCACGACCGGAGTAGGCTACGCCGGAGAACAGAAAGCACGCATTGGGGAATCCCAAAAGCCCACACTGCAAACGTGATCCATTCGAACCTTCCCCCGCACGCTCCCGGGCATAGGCGACAGGCACGGGGACAACGGCGAAAAAGAAAACTTTTCATTCCCTTATTGCGATTTTTCTCTCTTACATCGGCAAGGTGTGCATACCAGTTTCAGTCATTCCAATTATGATTGGAACACCTTGAATTGATTGGAAATCTAAAAAAATCCTGGACATAAATTCAACAATTTCAAGTAGATAGACTCTCAAAAATTGGAATTTCCGCACAGTTTAAAGCCTCTTGATAAATTTGGAGAAATTTTATAACATGTTGTAAAGTGGAATTATCTTCTTCATACCGCGGGGGGGGGAAGCATGCGCTGGTTTGAAGAATGGAAAAAGGATTTGCCGGACGGGACAAGTTGCGGAAATGAGGATATTTTTTTCGATCCCGAGTTCGAAGCCCTGCAAAACGAGGTCAACAGGAATGACTCATTGCAGCCGGATGCTCGTACGGATTGGGGCCTTGTCCTCGAAATGGCGACATCGCTTTTATCAACCAGAGCCAAGGATCTCTGGGCCTTTTGTTATGGCTGCCGCGCTGTCTATGAGCAAAGCGGCATCTCAGGGCTGGCCGCATCCCTTGAAATAACCACGCATTACCTTGAGACCTGCTGGGATGAGCTTTACCCGGCGGCAACCCGCGCCGCACGGCGGGCCGCTCCCTTTTTATGGCTGATTGCAAAACTTGAAATCCTGATGCCAGCCAGCGCCTTTCCGGTGGAGAAGCCGGAGGCTTACGACGCTTTCAGGCAGGCTCTTCAGGCCTTGCAGAATGTGCTTGATTCCCACATGGGAGAAAATGCTCCCTCGTTCCGCAATATTCTGCGAGCCATTCCCGAAAAGAAGGATCCCCCTCCCGCCAAGGCGGCTGCGCCCGTCCCGTCCACTCCCGTTTTTTCGTCGGAAAGCTCACATGTTGTGGCCAATCTGAACGGAGACGGGCGTGTGCCCGATTCCATCCTGCCGCAGCTTCTTCGGGCCACCATAGAACAGGCCCAACAGCTGGGGGCGCATTATCTCAGCCAGGACATCCGCGACTGGAGGGTCTACCTGCTTCATCGCACGGCGCTGTGGACTACCGTTGTTCAACTGCCGCCCGCCAATGGTGAAAAACACACCCAACTGCGCATGGTACTGCCGCAGGACAAGGCGCTTGCCTATAATGCGGCGGTGAACAACAAGCAGTATGAAAGCATTCTGCCGCAGATCGAACGTACCGTGAGCAAGGCCCCCTTCTGGTTTGACGGCCACCATCTTGTGGTTCAATGTCTTGAAGCTTTGGGAATCAATGATGCGCGGGATATCGTCTGCCAGATATTGCGTTGCTTTCTGCAACGTTACCCGGAGCTGCTCGGCTACAAGTTTCATGACGGCACGCCCTTTGCTTCTCCCGCCACAATGCAATGGCTGGAAACGTTGCGCAATAAAATTCCAACCGAGGAAGAGAAAAAAATCACGGCTTACACAGGTGATGAAGAGCGGACACGACGGGATGAATTGCTGCTCAGCCAAGCTGTCGCCATTGCGGAAGAACAGAATTTCGAGAGAGGACTGGCCTCTCTCGGCCCCGGGATTTCCGGGAAATGCAGGCAGGCAATTCTGCACGGCATTCTGCTTGCGCGGTACTGCCTGCGCGCGGGAAGGCCCAAAACGGGCAAGGAACTGCTTCAGGAACTTTACACCCGTCTGGAACAATGGGACATGCTGGACTGGGAACCGGAACTGGGTGCGCAAATCATTGCCCTGCTCATGCAGAACGGCGGAGATAAGGGACAAAGCGCCCTGCGCCGACGCCTCTACTCTCTCCAGGCGGATGCGGCAATCAAACTGTTTGAATAACCGAAAATGGAGGAATCAATGGCCAAAGAATCGTCTCTTGCTCCCAAAGAGCGGATCAACGTGACCTTCCGCCCCGCTACCGGAGGTGCACAGGAAGAGATAGAACTGCCGCTCAAGGTCATGGTCGTGGGCGACTTTCTGCAACGCTATGATGACAGACCGCTTATCGACAGAAAACCCGTAGGCATCAACAAAAACAATTTTGCCGACGTCATGGCGAAGCAGAATCTGACGGTTCAGCTTTCGGTGCGCAACCGGCTGACGGACAGCGAAGATCCGGGCGATTTGCCGGTCAACCTCTCCTTCCAGAGTTTGCGCGACTTTGAACCGGAAGGCGTAGCCCGCCAGATTCCTGAAATGAACAGCCTGCTCAGGCTGCGGGACGCGCTGATTTCGCTCAAAGGCCCCCTTGGCAACATTCCCGCTTTCCGCGCCGCCCTGGAGGAAGTTCTGCATGATGAACGCCAGCGCCGTCAGATCATGGACGAACTCAATATTTCCGACAAGGAACTGACAGAGGTTCTCACTTCCGCCTCCGGGCAGTCCTCCAAAAAGGAGTCCCCAAAAAGCGAGCAGGGCGAAAACGGGGATATTCCTTCTGACGATAAGGACAAGTAACGGATATCTTTTGCCAAGGAGCATAACGCATGAGCCAGATGCAAGAGCATACGGGGCAATCCACAGGGTCTTCGCTGCTTGATTCCATTATCAGCCAGACCTCACTGACCCCGGAAGATGAGGGATATGAGGCCGCAAGGCTGGGCATCAGCGCCTTTATCGAAGAAATGCTGAAACCCGCCCATGAAGGAGAGAAAGTCCGCAAGGTCGCCGTGGATCACATGATTGCGGAAATCGACCGGCGGCTGTCCGCCCAGATGGATGAAGTGCTGCATGACAAGGTTTTTCAGGAAATGGAATCCGCTTGGCGCGGTCTCAAACTGCTGGTGGATCGCACGAATTTCCGGGAAAACATCACGGTGGAGATGCTCAACATCACCAGGGATGAACTCCTGGATGACTTTATCGACTCTCCGGAAATTTCCCAGTCCAGTCTGTACAAACAGATATATACGGCGGAATACGGCCAGTTCGGCGGACATCCTGTAGGGGCCATCATCGGCAACTACTACTTCACGCCCACCGCCATGGACATGCGTCTGCTTCAGAGTGTGGCCAGCGTGGCCACTATGGCGCATGCGCCCTTTATCGCGG
>OFFZ01001493.1_pt1 | contig 13008 bp, 9 predicted proteins | sample 1521631 | NCBI WGS metagenome assembly OFFZ01 (sample SAMEA3504102, study PRJEB24116) | mouse gut metagenome | biome: mouse gut; feature: mouse-associated habitat; material: faeces | place: Denmark | collected 2011 | reverse complement strand
CCCGGATGAAGAAGCGGAAGAAAGACGGGGATGCCATGGAAAACACAGCCGGGAGCCCCGGGACAAAGCGTTTTTCTGCTCAGGAGCCGGGGGGATCTGTCAGCAGGGATGCCTCTGAGGGCATGCGGCCCGGGGCTGAGGGAACCCTCCCCGGGCGTGAATGCGGGCAGGATGCCGATGGCCGGACGGAATCCCCTGTGGGCCCTGTCCTGGAGGTCAGGAATCTGTCCGTGTACTATCAGGACGGCAAGGTGAGTTTTTCCGCCGGGGAAAGGAAGAACCGGGAGGGAGGGAAGCTTTCCCTCAGGGAGAGGCTTTCCGGCACGAAAAAGGAATGGGTGGTGTCAGGGGCCGATTTCCAGATCTATCCCGGGGAAAGCCTGGGGCTGGTGGGGGAGAGCGGCTGCGGCAAGACCTCCCTTTCCAAGGCGATTCTGGGTATGAACTGCCATATCCAGGGGGAAATCAGGCATCACAGCATCAGGCCCCAGATGATATTTCAGGATCCCTACAGCAGCCTGAATCCCGCCAAGACCATCGGATGGCTCCTCCAGGAACCCCTGAGGGCTGAGGGGGCTCTGGACAGGACGAAGGCCATGACCAAGGGGGATATGGAGGCCGCCGCCTACGATATGCTCCGCAAGGTGGGGCTGGAGGAGAGCTATTTCCACCGCAGGCCCTCCCAGCTCTCCGGCGGCCAGCGCCAGCGGGTGAGCATCGGACAGGCCCTGATCACTGGCCCGGGCTTCCTGGTGGCGGACGAGCCTGTGTCGGCCCTGGATGTTACCATACAGGCCCAGATCATGGAGTTGCTGCAGAGGCTGCAGCAGGAGCTGCACCTGGCCTATCTGTTCATCTCCCATGACATCAATGTGGTCTATCGGATGTGCGACCGCATCATGATCATGCAGGAGGGACGGATTATTGAAATCGGGGAGACGGAGGAAGTCTTCAGCCATCCCAGGGAGGATTACACGAAGCTGCTGTTGAGCAATTCCTGAGGGGCAGTGTAAAGAAAGCATCCTGCCCGGCGGATAGGATTGAAGGGTAACAGGCCCGCAATCCCTATTCCGGGCTTGAGGGAGGGCAGAAAGCTGTCATTTTGAAGGAGGTGAGATTATGTTGTTGGCTATTGTGTCGGCTCCGTGCAAAGTCTTTTAGGGCAGGATTGCATGGAGTAGAATGACTGCTCTGGGACTTTGCTTGTTTCGATTCTGAGAGAGAAAGAAAACGAAATCTGACAAGGAGCAAAGTCTATGAATAACGATAGGAACATAAAAGAAAACGACGGCGGCAGCATCGGGAGCACCCTCCGGGAGATGCGGACATTCCTGCTGCTTTGGCTGACCCAGTCCTTCTCCGGCCTGGGGAGCGCCATGACCAGCTATGCGCTGGTAATATGGTCTTACACCCAGAAAGGCTCCGCCCTGATGACGGCGCTTTTGATGGTGAGCTCTTACGCGCCCTATGTGCTGCTCAGCATTTTCGCGGGCGCTCTCAGCGACAGGTGGAACAAGAAAGCCACCATGCTGATTTGCGACACTTTGGCTGCGGCTACTACGGTGGCCATGCTGATTCTGCTACAGACAGGCAGGCTGCAGATATGGCATCTGTACCTGATCAATGGGATCAATGGGGTCATGAACACAGTCCAGCAGCCGGCTTCCGAGGTGGCGGTGACAAAGGTGCTGCCGAAGAAATATTATCAGAGGGTGGGAGGCCTGCGGTATTTCTCCAGCTCTGTGAATTCCATCATGACGCCCATCATCGCCACGGCCATTCTGGGCCTTTGGGGGATGGAGGCCGTGGTGGCTTTTGATTTGTCCACTTTCGGCATCGCTTTCCTGACGCTCGCGCTTGGGATCCGCATTCCTGAGGACAGGGAGGCAGCGCGGGAGCAGGGGAAGGAGAAGCTGTGGCATTCCACAAAGAAAGGCCTGTCTTATCTGCGGCAGCAGAAGGGGATACTGGGGCTGATTCTGTTCCTGGCATCCATCAACCTGGTGGCGTCCGTCTACCAAGCGGCCTTTCCGGCCATGATGCTCTCCAGGGAGGGCGGAAGCGAGAGAGCGCTGGGCCTGGTGAACGCGGTGATCGGCATGGCCACGCTCGCGGGGAGCATCTTCGCCTCTTTCGTGAAAGCGCCAAGGAGCCGGGTGCGGGTCATCTGCAACTGCCTGCTGTTCTCCATGAGCTCCGAGAATTTCTTCCTGGCGCTGGGCAGGACGCCGCTTGTGTGGTGCATCGGCGGGGTCCTGGGCTGGATTGCCATACCGCTGATGAGCGCCAATCTGGATGCCATCATGCGGCTGCACGTGCCGGAGCATATGCAGGGAAGGGTGTACTCCGTGAGGAATTCCCTGCAGTTCTTCACGATTCCCATCGGTTATTTCCTGGGAGGGTTCCTGGTGGATAGGGTGTTCGAGCCCATCATGGCGGCCCAGGGACCGGGGAGCGCGCTGACGCGGCTCTTCGGCAGCGGGAAAGGCTCCGGGGCGGCTTTCCTCTTCTTCGTGCTTGCCTTTGCCGGAATCGGGGTGTGCCTTTATTTCCGGCGGAACAGGCATATCTGGGAGCTGGAAAGGCAGGAGAGCTGACGGGTGTGCGGGAATTTGGGCGATGATTTGTTTCGTATATTACCGAAAAAAAGGATAGTTCCATAAACAAAACACAGGGCTGCCTGATTAAAAAGGCAGCCCCTTTTATGGGTATTTTTGCCAAGAATCCTGAATCCCGACGACAAATTACCATAATCTGCAAATCAGAAAAGAGTTTCCGTCTCAGCCTGTCTATACCCAGGGGCGCCATATCTCTTCCCTGCCCGATGAAACCTCTGCTATCTACTTCCGCTTTGTCTGGTTCGCCGTGGCGGATGAATACTATTTTCATCTATTTCACCCAGCGTCCTAGCAAGCGTGACAAAAAGCGTAAGGAAATACGACCTCTTGCACCCGAAAAAACACCTGTTGCGCAGACCATATTTACAGCAGGAGAAACCCCTGTATACTGTAGCTATAGCCGGAAAGCGCAGCCGGGGACGGCACGGAAGGAAAGGCCGGGTGAGAAGGGCCGGTAGGGCAAGAAGGAGTGTGAAGCACAAGTTGTGAAGCATGGACTGTGAATCAATCCGCCCAGGGCAGTACATAAATCTCCGGGTTGCGCTACGGATTGCGGCGTCAGGCCGCGGGAAAGGGTGGACATCCATATGGACAAAAGTACGCAGAAACAGAGGGCAAAGGAATATATCCGTGAATTCTACCGGAACAACAGGGCGAACTTCACGCTGGCTGTCATAGCCGCCACACTGTCCAGCGGGATGCAGGTGGGAATCGCATATCTGCTCAAAGAGCTGACGGATGTGTCCATGAGCGGAGACCTGGGGACGCTGGCAGGGCTTGTGAGGACGGCTGTGGCCTTCCTGCTGCTGACGGTGGGGATATGGCTGCTGGACAGACGGTTCCGGCACAATTTCATCCGAAAGGCGGTGGAGGCCTACCGGAACAAGGCCTTCGATGCTATCACCTCCAAAGGAATCGCGTCCTTTGGAAAGGAGAATACCAGCAGCTACATCTCTGCCCTGACTAATGATGTGAACTCCATAGAGGCCAACTATCTGACGGCCAATTTCACTTTCCTTACACTTACGCTGCAGGCTGTTGCCTCTGTGGGACTGATGCTGTGGTACAGCTGGCCGTTGACTCTGACAGTGATGGCTCTGGGCGTTCTGCTCATTGCGGCCTCTTTGCCGTTCGGGAACCGGATCGCGGAACAGGAGAGGAAAGTCAGCGAGAAAAACGCCGGTTTCCTTTCCATGGTGAAGGATCTGCTCAGCGGGCTGGGAGTCATCAAAAGCTTCCAGGCCCAGGAAGAGGCGGCAGCGCTGTATTATGACAGGAACGGGAAGCTGGAGCAGACCAAATGCCGGCGCAGGAAAGCGGCGGAGACGGTGAATATCGTTTCGTTCATCGGCAGCTTTACCGTGCAGATGGGCGTGTTCTGCTATGGGGCCTATCTGAGCATCCAGGGAAGGATCACGCCGGGGGTGGTGATTGCCTTCGTCCAGATGATGAACTATATCATCAGCCCAATCCAGCAGCTGCCGGGGCTTCTGGCCAACAGAAAGGCAGCCGTAGGGCTGATAGAGAAGATGGCGGTCTACGGGGAGGACATATCCTCCGGGGCGAACCTGGAGAAGCTGGAGACTGTAGGGGATGGCATCCGCTTTGAGCATGTGGACTTTGCCTACGCGGAGGGAGCCGATGCATTGAAGGACGTGAGCGTCCGGTTCGAGGCCGGCAAGAGCTATGCCATCGTAGGCGGCTCAGGCTCGGGCAAGTCCACCCTGCTGAACCTGATTATGGGGAACTGTCCGGGGTACAGGGGGAGTGTCACGGTGGGCGGAAAGGAAATCAGCCGTCTTCAGCCGGACAGCATATTCGATGTGATTTCCGTGATTCAGCAGAACGTGTTCATTTTCGATGATACGATTGCACGGAATATATGTATGTTCCGGGAATTTGACAGGGAGCAGGTAGACTGGGCGGTAAACGGAGCGGGCCTGTCCGGGCTCATGGATGAGAAGGGGGAGGAGTACGTCTGCGGGGAGGGCGGCGCCTGCCTGTCCGGCGGGGAGAGGCAGCGCATCGCCATCGCCAGGAGCCTTCTGCGGAACTCCCCGGTGCTCCTGGTGGACGAAGCCACTTCCGCCCTGGACGCGGAGACGGCGGACAGTGTCACTGACTCTATCCTGAACATCCAGGGCCTGACCAGGCTGGTGGTGACCCACAGGCTGGACGAGAAGACCCTGAGCAGGTTCGACGGAATCGTGGTGATGAAGAACGGGCGGATAACAGAGCAGGGGACGTTCCAGGAGCTGATGGAACAGAGACGGTATTTCTATTCGCTGTACATGGTCAGCAGGGAGGCATGAAACCGGGCTGTGCAGGTGCTGACCCGTTTGGTCTGAACAGAATGGTTTATACAATAGAGAATGGCTGTGTGGAAGTGCCGGGGATGCTTTATGAGGATGGAATATCCCGGCTGTAATAGGTTCTGTGAAATTGCAAATTGTGATTGACAGGGCAGGGGGATGTCGTCTATAATGAAGAAAAGTTTTTAAAATACAGAAAGGGCGTACGGAATGATTATTATTATTCGATAAGGACTCAATCAGGCAAGGGAAACGGAGAAAGGGAGAGGGAAGCCTCTTTCTTTTGGATGCTGAGATTCGGGGATTATCACTAATAATCATTTTGCTTACGCTTATAGAATCATTTTTCCGGAACGGTAAGTGCGGGCTGCCTGCTATGCACTGGCAGGGAGACAGGGGCAGGCTGAAAGGCGATGGGAGGCTGGACGGATAATTTGAGGTTCGGCAGCCAGTTGGAGACTGGACGGATAGCTGGAAGTTCGGCCGCCGTTTGGACATCGGAAAGCCGACCGCAGATTGGTCCCGGAAATGCCATGAAAGGTCAGCCGCCCTGTTGCGGACAACAGGCCGTCAAGCGAAATGCAGGACATAGATTAGGATAATCCCTCTGAAGGACAGGAGGGATTTTTTTATGCAGCAGAAATTATTGATGCAGGCGGAACATATCGCCTTAAGCTTCGGGGAACAGAAAGTCCTGGACATTGACCGGTTCGCGGTATACCAGGGGGAGCGCATCGGCCTGGTAGGGGCCAACGGCGCGGGCAAGACCACTTTGCTGCGGGTGCTGGCCGGGGAGCTGGAGCCGGATGCGGGTACCGTGAAGGTCATGTGCGACACCCATTTCTTCCGGCAGTTCTCGGAGGGGATAGACCCTTTTGAGCTGGACGGGAAGGAGATGAAGGCCCTGCAGATCCAGGACAAAGTATGGCAGGAGACCGTCAGCGGAGGCGAGGACACCAGGATGCGGCTGGCCTGGATGTTCAGCAGCGGGAAGAACCTGGTGTTCCTGGACGAGCCCACGGCCAACCTGGATATGAAAGGCATCGCCCTTTTGAAGCGCAAGCTCCTGGAGCTGGATACCATGGTCATCGTCAGCCATGACCGGGCGCTCTTGAACGCCATCTGTACCAGAATCGTGGAGATTCGGGAGGGAAAGCTGTCCGAATATGAGGGAAACTATGACGATTACACCCGGCTGAGGGAACAGGCCGTCCAAAGGCAGTGGACAGAATACGAGAACTACACCAGCGAGAAGAGAAGACTGGAAAAGGTCTATCAGCAGAAAAAGCAGAAGGCCGCGTCCATCGAAAAGCTGCCCAAGGGTATGAGTCCCAGGGAGGCGAAGCTGCGCAATTTCGTCTCCAGGCACCCCAAGGACGCCAAGGCAGGGAGGATGGAGTCCTCCGCCAAAAATGTGCTGGAGCGGATGGAGCATATGGAGGTAAAGGAAAAGCCCAGAGAGCTGCCCAAAATGCGCCCGGACTTCCGGCTCACCAATCCGCCGGAGAACGCGGTGGTGATCAAGGGGGAGGGCATCTGCTTCTCCTATGATAACGGCGGGGAGATTTTCCGGGACGCCTCTTTCCAGATTCGGAACCGGAGCCGGGTGGCTGTGGTGGGGGCCAACGGCGCGGGCAAGACCACGCTCTTAAAGCTGATTCGTCAGGAATATCCTCTGGAAAAGGGCTCCATCTACGTGGTGCCAAAGGCCGCCATCGGGCTGCTGGACCAGAACATGGCCTCCCTAGACTACGAGAAGACCGTCCTGGAGAACGTGATGGAGGACAGCGTGCAGAATGAAAGCATAGCCCGGACGATTCTGGCCAGGCTCCTTTTGTCCGCCCAGGACATCCGCAAAAAGGCAGGCGTCCTCTCCGGCGGGGAGCGGATCAAGCTGGCTTTCGCCAAGCTGTTCGTGGGCAGGGCCAACGTATTGATTCTGGACGAGCCCACCAATTACCTGGACATCCCCTCGGTGGAGGCCCTGGAGGAAATGTTCGCGGAGTATGAGGGGGTTCTGGTGTTCGTTTCCCACGACGAGGCGTTCATCCGGGCCTGCGCCACGGAGATTCTGGAGGTAAAGGACGGCAGGACCATAAACTGCCTGGGCACGCCGGAGGAATACTTCGCCCGGGGTTTTCGGAGAGAAAGAGAGGGAAATGCCAGTTCTGTGCCCAGGTGAAAGCGAAGCATCAGTGCAGCGAAAAAATGGAGTACAGCGCCTGCAGCTGGGAGAGGGGCTGGAACCCGGCGCCACATGTCTGATTAAGTCTGTGAGGCCTTGTGGCTGCAAAGCATCTCTGTGAAAGCCTCGATGCTGTCTGCTTTGGCGGCAAGTTTATGGTATCTTCTCAAAGTATCGGAATCGGCGCATTGGAGCTCTTCTTTCAAAGATTCCGGAATCTCGCCGTAATCCTCCAAAAGCTCAAGGATAGACTGGATTCTGGTATCCTGTGCCGCCTCCTGTGCCGCCTCTTTTCGCTCGTAAGCAAGGAATTCCTCAAATCGCATATACTCCTCCTTTATCTCCGGCGCAGTCTTTACCCTGCTGACATAACCGTGGAGCTCTTTTGTAGTGTCGTCCATGGCATTGTCGGCAGTGCTGTGGTGCAGATACTGCAGCATGGTCTTGATATTTCCATTGCCGCCTTTCGTACCGCCGGTATAGAAATAAATGAATTTCAGCCCGTCCTCATACTTCAGCCCTTCCACCTCAGTACAGCGGTTCTCAAAGGTATACATCATGTAATCATACCCGAAAGGATCGAAGTTGAGAATCGTGATGACGAAAAGGTTCGGCATCCGGGAGAAATCGTCGTCGCCCCGCTTCATATAGCGGGAATCCATTTTTGCCTGGTAGAAACGGTTGTGCCTGGGCAGGTGGAGGTTCTTCTGCAGATGGGGCTCCAGGTCATAGACATTGGCGAGCCGTGTCCCGTCCCCGCTTTCCGGTTCCTCCACCTTTACATCCATCCGTATCCCGCGGTATCTGGGGTTCTGCGCGGGCAGGGTATACTGCGCCACGACCTTGACCTTTCCGATCTTGCGCTGGAGCAGCACGGAGAGCACTTTCCGGCAGAAAGCCTCCCCCACTTCCTGGTTCATGGCGATAGCATTCATAAGGAAATTGTCCAGGACATCCAGTTCCTCAAAGGGCTTGTTGCTGTAGCTCATAACATCCTCCTGTTCCGGCAGGCGGCATGGGTATGATCTCCACCCGTTTCGGTCAGGGACTGTAGCCTGCAAAAGAGCGGGAGTCGTTATGAACCGAAAATCCGCACAGGTGCTTTTCCCATGGCCTGCCAACGATTTGGTTTGATTGCTGTGAAAATGTCGGCGAGATGCCATTGGATAACCCGCGCTGCGGGGTATGCTGATTTTCACATGTGTTTCAGATGAGTCCATTATATCAGAATATCGGTGCTTGTCAACAATGAGTTTATACAAAATGCTTGATAAAGGGTTCCGTCTCGTCTATAATAATATTATATATTAAAATAGTCGGGAGAGCTGGGCATGTATATACAGAGACATATGGAAGAAACGGTTGAGAAGCTGTCAAAGATGTTCGGCGCGGTTCTGGTCTCCGGGCCGCGCCAGGTGGGGAAGACTACCATGCTGCAGGGAATGACAGAGGATGCGGAATACGTGACCCTGGACGATCCCTTGCTGTTGACCAGCGCCATAGAGACCGGAACCACATTTTTTAAGGACAATCCGCCCCCGATTTTCCTTGACGAGGTCCAGAAAGCGCCGAACCTGTTCCCGCAGATAAAGCTTCTGCTGGACAAGGACAGGAAGAAGGGACAGTTCTTCCTGTGCGGATCCCAATCCTTCCAGATGATGAAGAATGTCAGCGAATCTCTGGCCGGACGGCTGGGAATCGCCATGCTGCAGGGGCTTTCCATGCGCGAGAAGTATGGCTGTCGGTTTCGGGAGGCGTTCGTCCCCACGGAGGCGTATCTTGCGGCGCGCAGAGAGGAGCTTAAGGATATTGTGTATGCGGATATCTGGGAGAACATCCATCGGGGCAGCATGCCGGAGCTGTACGCGAATCCTGACTTTGACTGGCAGATGTTCTATGGGGCTTATGTCAGGACGTATATAGAACGGGATGTGCGGGAGCTGACCCAGGTAGGGGATGAGGTAAAGTTCACGAAGTTCATGGCGGTGATGGCTGCCAGGACAGGGCAGCTTTTGAACCTGAGCGCTGTGGCAAGCGACGTGGGAATCAGCCAGCCCACAGCCGACAGATGGCTTTCCATCCTGACGGCTTCAAATATCGTCTATCTGCTGCAGCCTTATTCCAACAATCTGGCAAAACGCGCTGTCAAGACACCGAAGCTTTACTTTTTGGATACGGGACTTGCCGCATATCTCACAAAGTGGAACGGGGTGGAAGTGCTGAAGAACGGTGCCATGGCCGGTGCCTTTTTTGAGAGCTTCGTGGTTTCGGAGGTGTTGAAGAGCTATTATAATCAGGGCGTGCTGGATCCTCCGCTTTATTTTTATCGGGATAAAGACCAGAGGGAAATCGACCTGCTGGTGGCGGAGGGAGACGTGCTGTATCCGCTGGAAATCAAGAAGCATGCCGACCCGAAAGTGAACGACATCACGGCTTTCGACGTACTGGAAAAGCTGCCGGGAGTCAGGAGGGGGTCTGGCGGCGTGATTTGCACGTATGACAGGATGGTGACGCTGAAAGGGCAGGATAGGGTCATCCCGGTGGGCTATCTCTAGGGGGCTTTGCAGAGCCGTTTTCTCTAACTTCAATATCTTGCTGTATGCAGCAACATAGATCAAAATAGAAAATGAGGATTCAGGGTGAAATGGCGTGGAAACCTTTTGGCAGATATGTTACACTATATACTATATCAGATTAGAATGGCATGAAAATATCAGATGTATAGGATAGGAAGAAAACATATGGCTAAGCTATTCTCTTCAAAAGAAGCTAAAAAGCTTGTGGAGCGGCATCAAAAGCTATTAGATAGACTGGAAGCCGGAGGCAGAATTACAGAAAACTATGTGAAAGTAATTCAGGATGCTACAAATCGTCTTGTTGCAGATGAGACCCTCAGAGTATTGAAGACAGTTCCCATAGAGGAAATCAATCGTGACAAACGTGGGATAAAGACCAAGCCACTGAGGGATTGCGGCTATGAAACGGTAGCAGACATTGCTGCCTCTTCGGTTTATGAGATTGCTTTAGTAAGGGGAATCAGTGAAGATACCGCATATACAATACATAGGATTGTCAGAGATATTGTCAGTTCTGCGCAGAAAACGATTAAGATTAGACTGAATTTGGATAAGAAAACACAGGAAAGCACCCGGATTGTAATAGCCGTGGTTCAGTATGACAGAAGTGTGCTTATTGAAAAAGCCTGTCGAAGTCTGATTACGGCAAATGATGGTATGATTTCGGACGCTATAGATAATCTCGACTGTGCCGCAAATGGATTGAAGTGGCTTTTGTCATTCATCAGGGGCGCGCGCTTCTGGGCGATGAGATGGGGCTTGGTAAAACTGTTCAGGCAATCGCAACGATGGTCTCTCTGAAAAATACGAATGCAACGCATTTTGTTGTTGTGTGTCCTGCCAGCGTAATTACAAACTGGTGCCGGGAAATCGGTCAGAAGAGCAAGCTGCGTGTTACGAAAGTACATGGAGCCAGACGTGAGGCGGCGCTTGTATCGTGGGTCAAATTGGGCGGCGTGGCAGTTACCACATATGAGACAACGGCTTATTTTGTATTGGGAAATGACTTCAAATTTTCTCTTATGGTGGTTGATGAAGCGCACTATATAAAGAATGCGAAAGCGCAAAGGTCAATTAATGTGCGAAAGCTTTGCGAACACACAGAAAGGCTTCTATTTATGACGGGCACTGCTCTCGAAAATAATGTTGATGAAATGGTTTCCCTGATTCAGATTCTGCGGCCTGACATTTTTTTAAGTATTCGCGGAATAAGCTTTATGGCAGCAGCCCAGCAGTTCAGAGAGCAAATCGCTCCGGTTTATTATCGCAGGAAACGTGAGGATGTTTTGACGGAGCTTCCGGAACTTGTCGAGAGCCGTGAATGGTGTATGCTTCTGAAAGAGGAAGAGGAAATCTATAAACGTACACTGCTTTCGAAAAATTATCAGGCGATTCGCCAGGTGTCTTGGAATGCAGGGAATTTGCGATATTCTTCAAAAGCCAGGCGCATGTTGGAACTTGTGGCGGAGGCGAAGGCAGAGAATCGGAAAGTAATTGTCTTTTCTTATTTCCTGAATACAATACGAGGCGTATGCGAGATTTTGGGTAATCAATGTATGAATCCAATCAATGGCTCATTGAGTCCGCAAAGACGGCAGGAGATTATAGATGAGTTCAACATGGCTCCTGCGGGCACTGTGCTGGCAGCGCAGATTCAATCTGGAGGAACGGGCCTGAATATCCAATCGGCCAGTATGGTTATCATATGTGAACCTCAGCTTAAGCCGTCTATTGAAAATCAGGCTATTTCCAGGGCATATCGGATGGGCCAGACGCGGAATGTATTAGTATATCGGCTGCTGTGCGACAACACGGTAGATGAAAAGGTTACAGAAATTTTGGATCAGAAACAGAAAATTTTCGATGCTTTTGCGGATAAGTCTGTTGCTGCCCAGGAAAGTATTGAAGTGGATGATAAGACATTTGGAGATATTATTAAAGCGGAAATCGAGCGTATCAATGCAGAAGAGCAGGTTGGATAAGAGTATATCATGTTTTGTGTGAATGAGAGGAGATGAATTTTTTATGAAACTGATTCATTGTGCAGACATCCATCTGGATTCTCGGATGGAGACACACTTGACAAGCGAACAGGCATCTATAAGGAATACCGAGATTATCAGGTCATTTATTCGTATGACAGAGTATGCGGAAAAAAATGGCGTCCGTGCCGTAATAATTGCCGGCGATATGTTTGACGGAAAGCGCATCAGGGTGCGGACTGTTAATGAAATTGTCAGTGCAATGAGACGGACCCCGGATATCGACTATCTATATCTTGCGGGCAATCATGATGAAGCAGCGCATGCTTTTTCCGATATGGAACTGCCGCAGAACTTTAAACAGTTCACGAAAAAGTGGGATACCTTTCTATATGAAGATGTTGCCGTTTCAGGGATAGAAATTTCATCCGGTAATGCGGTTTCGCTATACAGAAATGTCCCTCATAAGGACAATTATATTAATGTTGTAGCGCTCCATGGGCAAATCGGAACTGAGTGCGGCGTTGATCGGGTCAATCTGAAGCTGCTGAAAGACAGGGGCATTGATTATCTTGCGTTGGGACATATTCATTCTTATAGCCTGGAACCATTGGATGAGAAAGGGGTATATTGTTATCCCGGGTGCCTGGAAGGGCGCGGCTTTGATGAATGCGGGGAAAAGGGCTTTATGCTGTTGATCACGGAGCGCGGAAAGATTGTACCAGAGTTTGTACCATTCTCCTGCCGCCAACTGCATCAAATGCCCATTGATATTACCGGTCTGGCAAAAAATGCGGAAATTGCAGAGAAGATGCGTTCCGTTGCGGAAAGTTTTAGCAGTGATGACATGGTTGAGTACATTCTGACAGGATGCTATGATCCGATGACAGATATTGCAGTATCATATCTGCAAAATCTTGTGAAAGGAGATTTCTTTTTCACTAAAGTAAAAAATAAGAGCAGGATGGCCATTGACCCCGATAACTATAAAAATGATATCTCGCTCAAAGGAGAATTTATCAGACTTGTTCTTGCCAGTGATTCCAACGATGAGGACAAGGCCGCTATAATTAGGATTGGCATGGAGGCCTTATCAGGAGAGGAGATTGTGTTATGAAACTCTTGAAATGCCATATTGAGAATTTTGGTATACTGTCCGGATTTGACTATACGTTTCAGGAGGGACTGACAGTTATACGCGAGGCAAACGGCTTTGGCAAAAGTACCCTTGCCGCTTTTATCAAGGCCATGTTTTACGGAATGCCGCGCATAGGTGCCAGAAACATCAGAGAAAACGAGCGTAGGCGGTACGACCCCTGGCAGGGGGGGAAGTAT
>OFFZ01001490.1_pt1 | contig 13013 bp, 7 predicted proteins | sample 1521631 | NCBI WGS metagenome assembly OFFZ01 (sample SAMEA3504102, study PRJEB24116) | mouse gut metagenome | biome: mouse gut; feature: mouse-associated habitat; material: faeces | place: Denmark | collected 2011 | reverse complement strand
TAAAGTGGGTGGTGATCACCACGGTAGTGCCCTGCGCGGCAAGCCCGGTGATGCGCCGCCAGAAGGCGCGGCGGGCAGGGACGTCAATGCCGCTGGTCGGCTCGTCCAGAAACAGAATGCCGGGCCGGTGCAACAGGGCGCAGGCCATGGACAGGCGCTGCTTGTAACCGCCGGGCAGTTCTCCCGCTGTGGCGCGCTCCCTGTCTTCCAGTCCGAATTCATGCAGCAGATCTGCAATGCGTCCGCGCAGAGTCACTCCGCGCAGGCCATATACCCCGCCGAAAAATTCCAGGTTCTGCCGCACGCTGAGACTGCCGTACAGGGAAAATTTCTGCGCCACATAGCCGAGGTGTTCACGCGCCTTGGCCCTTGCCGTGCGCAGATCCACTCCTGCCACTCGCAGCATGCCGCCGCTTGCGGGAAGCAGGCCGCACAACATGCGGAAGGTAGTCGTCTTGCCCGCGCCGTTGGGGCCGAGCAGGCCGAACAGCTCGCCCCGGCCCACGCTGAAACTGGTGTTGTCCACGGCCACAAAATCTCCAAAGCGGCGCACCAGATCGCGTACCTGTATCACCTCTTCCCGCCCTGCCTTTTGAAAGTTCCCGCCGGACGGGGGAGGCGGAACGGCGCTTTCCGTTTCCGGGGCATCAATATACCGCGTTTTATCGAGTTTTTCTCGCTGTTCCCGCAGGATGGCCATGAATCCATCCTCCAGTCCTGCGGGCGTGGGAACAGCGTCAAGCCCGCCGCAGCGCCGGGCTTCTTCCAGCGCCTCTGTTTCTGTATCCTTGCCCGCTTCGGAATCAGCGGCGTGTAACATGAAACGCACCGTGCCGCCTTCCGGCACGGCATCCGCCACCCGGCGGGAATCGTCGGAAAGTCTGGCCTGTACAATTCTGGCGGGCAATCCGGGGGTGGGGCGCGTGCGGTAACAGCGCCCCGCCGCACGGGCGCGCAGTTCCGCGGGCGTGCCGTGAGCCAGAACGTCGCCGTCACTCAGCACATAGACAAAATCACAGCGCTCGGCCTCATCCATATAGGAGGTGCTGACCATCACGCTGAGGTGTTCCTCGCGCACGAGCCTGAGCAGCACTTCCCATAATTCCTGGCGAGAAAGCGGGTCCACTCCCACAGAAGGCTCGTCCAGAAGCAGCAGTTGCGGAGATCGGGCCAATGCGCAGGCCAGGCCCAGTTTTTGCTTCATGCCCCCGGAAAGCCTGCCCGCAGGGCGTTCCTCAAAGTCGGCCAGATCGGTCATGGCCAGCAGACGGGGCAGGCGTTCGGCTTGTTCTTCACGCGGGACGCCGTACAGATTGGAATAAAGTTCCAGGTTTTCGCGCACGGTCAAATCCTCATACAGGCCGAAACGCTGCGGCATATAGCCGATGTTGGCCTGCACCTGTTCCGGTTCCCGCGCGACATTCACCCCCAGAACTTCCAGGGAACCGCCGTCAGGAGTGATAAAACCGCAGACCGCGCGCATAAGCGTGGTTTTGCCCGCCCCATCCGGCCCCACCAGCGCGACCAGCGCCCCCGCGGGCACGGTCAGGTCTATGCCGTTCAGCGCTGTGACGATCCGGCGGGAATGCCGGACGGCAAAAGTCTTGCGCAGATCACGAGCTTCCACGCGGGCCCTGGCGGTCATGAATGCTGCTCCGCGCCGCCGGGCAGCAAGCGCACGGTTACAGGCATGCCCAGCCGCAAGGTGTTATCGGGATCTTCCACAACAATGCGGACTTCATACACCAGTGCGGTGCGCAGTTCTTCCGTCTGCACGGATTTGGGCGTGAATTCCGCCACAGAGGAAATGTAGCCTACCCTGCCGGGGACCGGGTGATCCGGGAAGCTGTCGCTGAGCACCTCGGCCCTGTCTCCCGGCCGAATCCGGCCGAGGCGGGGTTCCGGAACATAGGCGCGTATCCATTTGGGGTGAGCGACAAGCAGCTGGAAGGCCGGACGCTGGGCCGAGGCCATATCGCCCGGCTCAAGCAGGCGGGAGCGCACCAGCGCGTCACGCGGGGCCTTGAGTTCGCTTTGCTCAATATCGCGGCGGATACTTGCCAGGGAGGCTCTGGCCGCTTCGGCTTCAGCTTCAGCCTGGGCGATGTCTTCGGCGCGAGGGCCGATTTCAAGCAGCTCCAGCGATTTTTTCGCTTCTTCCAGACTCGCGGCCGCCATATCCCGTGCGGAGCGGGAACTTTCCCGATCCTGCTGGCTCACGGCGCGTTCTTTTCCGGCCAGCGTTTCCATGCGGCGGTATTGGCGTTCAGCAAAGTCGGCCTGTGCGCGGGCGGATTCCACCCGAGCCCGTGCCTGAGCGAGTTCTTCAGGCCGCGCCCCGTTTTTCAGCCGCAATACAACTTGTTCCAGTGCGGCCAGCCGGGCGGCGGCCTGCTGCTCGTTCAGCTCCAGCGCGCTTTTATCCTGCCGGGCGAGCACCTGCCCTTCATGAACGTGCTCCCCTTCTTCAGACAGCATCTCCGCGATGCGTCCACCTTTTTCAAAGGCAAGGTTGATCCGGCGCAATTCGACATTACCGTAAATAGTGAAGTCGTCAGCAGGGCGAGCGGGCAGGGCGAGCATGATCAGCCCACCCAGCGCGACGGCCGCGCCCGGCAGCAGGAGCAGTTTAATGGGGCGTCGCACATTTCCTCCGGAAGAGAGCATGCCCGCAAAGCGGGGCAAGGGGTCTCCGTCTTTGTTAATCACTAGAGCGTTTTGCGATTGAAAGTATCTACCAGCCAGGATCCTATGTTCTGGCGCGCAGGTTTCACGCCTGAAGCCGGAGCTTGCTCCGCTGTCCATGCCTGTACGCCCCGCGGGCTACAGGCACGGCCCTGCGGGCCGCCCTTCGGGTGGCAACGCCGCAAGTGAATTGCGCCTACTCCGTCGGAGCGGCGCCGTTAGCGCGCAGCGCTTTACGGATAAGGAGAGCAGAGATGAGCCTCGCTCCGCTCGACTCCGAGAGCATTTCAATGACAAAATGCTCTAGCTCAAATGCGCGAAGCCCGGAATTGCTTCCGGGCTTCGCTGTTCCCCGCCGATCAGAGGGGAGGCGGCGGATCTGTTCCCGTGCCCGGGGCAAGAACTCTGCCCCCGGGCATTTTCAATAACGGAACGCTATCTGACCTTCCTGCCTCCGTCCCATACCTGTTCGGCTTCGGGCAGGGGCTTGAGATACGCGAACCAGGGGTTGGTCTTCAGGTATTCCGGGTCCTGCTGGAGCTTGCGGCTCATCTTGAGGATGGGCGGCACAATCCGCTTGATGTCGCCTTCCAGCTTCGGCCCGATGCCGTAGTTGGTGGCCTGCATCGCATAATTGATCGCGTTCCGGCTGTATGTCATGGAACTGGTCAGGGTATCCAGGGCCTTGGCGGGGTTATGGAAGCCCACGCTGTTTTCGGCGGAGACATAGTCCCAGAACATCTGGCCCTTGCGCACGTTTTCCTTGGCCTTGATAATCAGCTGGTCATAGTCGGCGGGCTTGTCGCCCTGCCATTCCAGAGCCAGGCGTACGGCTTCGTGCGCGCGTACGGAATCTTCCTGCGCCTTGAGCAGCTGGCTGTAGGTCTTGTCCTGCGTGTACTCCACCCGGCTCTTCAGATATTCGGGCGTCTTGTCGGCATGGCACTGACGGCAGGCGCGCAGTTCCGGATCCTTGAGCGGAGATGTCCACCAGTGGCTGGACATCTTCTTGCCCTCCACGCGCTGATACGGCATGTGGCAGTCCACGCAGGTCACCCCGGCCGCTCCGTGCGGGCCGTCGATCCAGGTTTCATATTCGGGATGTTGCACCTTGATCATGGGCGTTTGAGAGACGGGATGAATCCAGTCCGCAAACTTGCCCTCGAACCCGGCCATCGTCACCGTGCCGTTATCTTCATACACGCTGTATATCTGTTCGGGAGAGAAGCCCTTTTCCCACGGGAAATGCGGGCGCTTGGCCGGGCCGTGGCCGGGATCGTTGAAATAGTATTCCACATGGCACTGCGCGCACACCAGCGAACGCATTTCCGCGCGGGACAGCCTGGCCGGATCCTTGCCCGCAAACTTCAGATAATCCTTGAGCGGTTCGCTGTAGAGCTGAAGCTCCATGGTTTCAGCATTGTGGCAGGTGGTGCAGCCGATGGAGTCGTCGTCCGTCACCTGCGCGCGGAACTCGTTGACATCCTTGGTCCAGAAATCATTCCCGTACTGCCCGATCCATTCCACCATCCTGGGGGTCTTGCAGTTCCAGCAGGTGGCGGGCAGGCCGCCCTTTTCCCCATAGCGGTTGATACGGTCGATTTCCAGAAAGTCGTGTATGGCGTAGGTATGCCCCCGCGCCTCACGGTATTCGTACATGAAGGGGTAGCCCAGCCACAGGTTCTTGAGGTAGGGCTGGGCGGCCTGCGGGTAGCCCTCGGGCAGACCGTCCACATTGTCGTTCTTCATGAAGTTGACAGAGCCCTTGTACCTGGTCATCACTTCGCTTTCGTCGTTGCGGCGGTACGAGGCATACTGAAGAGGGAACGTATCCTTGAACTCCGACGTGCCGTGGTATTCGGCATCCTTGAGGCCCGTCTGGTACACGGGAGTCTTGAGTTCCGCCGTGGATACGTCATCGCAGGCGGTCAACAGCCCAAGCGCGGCAAATACCGCGGCAACACGGGCGGAACGGGAGAGCATCTGTCTATTCATCGGCCACCATCCTTGTACTGATGGGCTTCATGCGCATGTGCTGAATATTACGGTGACAATCGACACAGTAGGGTTTCACGTCCATACTGGCCACTTCCATGTTCGTCGCGGCGTGACAGGCCTTGCAGTTGGCATTGACCACGTCCCTGGTCTTCAGCGTCGCCCGGACGGGCAGCTGCGGATCGCCGAACGTGTTCATGTACACGTCCCATCCGCCGGTCGCGGCCTTGAAGGGCAGCTTCGCCGCCAGGTTTGCCGGGGCGTGGCACTCATTGCAGGCCAAATCGGCATGGGTGGACATTTTATGCGTCCGGGCCGCCTGATCCATAATATGGCACGTGGAACAGAACGGGCGGGAGTCGGACACTCTCATCCCCCACGCCATCCCCGCCAGCAACAGAACGCCCAGAGCGACGCCGCCAAGCAGCAGCTTCAGGCACGGCATTCTGCGGGGTGACTTTTCCGACATTCTAGCCTCCTCTTTCCTCAAGGATTGAATCTCCCGCCGGGCCTTCCCCGGCATGGAACAATCTCTGCATTATTCTATCAAAAAGTATGCCAGATCGTATGTTTTCGCACAGGATTTTCACTAAAAAAATATGAATATACCTCGGCATGTTAGCGACAAAAGAAGGTTCTTCCCGTATTCCTGCCCTTGTTTCAATCCTTTTTTTCTGACATATTGTCATAAATTTCTGACAATCTGGTCGGAAAAACAAGACCAAAATGGTTCCCCCCACGGCGCCGGCGGTGTATCCATGCACATTCCACCATCCACGTCATACTGGTCTTCACTCCGCGTTCCTCTGCTACTTATTCTGTTATGGTGGCTGCTGCTTTTTCTTCTGCTCATGTGGACCCAGCGGCGAGAAGACAACTATACCGAAGGGCTGGCCCGGCTCCAGCTGGAAACGCTCTATTCCAGCATCGTGGACATGCGTGACTGGAACGCGCAAAACGGCGGGATTTTTGTGCCGGAAAACCCGGACAGTCCGGCAAACCCCTGGATTCCCGCGGAAAAACGCGTGCTGTACACAGCGGACGGGCAACGTCTGGTCAAAATTAACCCCGCCTATATGGTGCGGCTGATTTCTGAAAACTTCCGCTCCACCATAGCCGGATTTCGCATCATCGCTCTGGCTCCCAAGCGCCCGGACAACCGGGCCGACGCATGGGAGGAAGCGGCATTAAAACGTTTTGACCCCGCGCACGGAGAATACTTTGAACTGGTGCGTTCCGAAGAACCTCAATTCCGTTCCATCGCCGCGCTGCGGGCCAAAAAAAGCTGTCTGGAGTGCCATGAAAACACGGCGGAAGGCGACCTGCTGGGAGGCATCAGCCTGACGCTTGAAGCCGCGCCGTTGAGGCAGGCAGGGGAAGCGCGCAAAAAGGACGCCGCCAGAGCCTTCGGGCTTATCGGGCTTGTCGGTACGCTGGGCATCGGCGGCGCGACATGGCAGCTCAACCGCAAAAAGGAAAAGGCCGAAGCCGCCAGCCGCCTCAAGAGCGCCTTTCTTGCCAACATGACCCACGACATGCGCACCCCGCTGAGCGGCATGCTCGGCATGGCGGATCTGCTGGTACAAGACAGCGCGGAACCGCGCCGTCGCTATCTTCTGGAACATCTGCGTGACGCCGCATCCAGCCTGCTGGGCGTGGTGGACGGCGTGATGCGCTATTCCCTGCTGGAAGCGGACAGGCAGCCTGCCCGCAACGAACCTTTCCGCCCTGCTGAAGAAGTGACGGCCTGTCTGGACGCCATACGCCCGACCTGTGACGCCAAAGGGCTGAAACTCGAGTGCAACGTGAACCCGGATGTGCCGTCCGTCCTGATCGGCGACGCCTTCCGCCTGCGGCAGGCGCTCGGCAATGTGTTGGGCAACGCCGTCAAATTCACGGAGCACGGTTGCGTCAGCCTGTGCGTCTCGCGCGAAAACGGCAATTCCAACGCCTGCCAGCTGCGCTTTGAAGTGCGCGATACCGGGCCGGGAATTCCCCTCTGCGACCGGGAACGCATTTTTGAAAGCTTCGAGCAGGGCTCACGCCGGGCGCAGAGCGAACGCGGCGTCGGGCTGGGTCTGGCGGCTGCCCGGCTCATCGCGCGAACCGGAGGAGGCGACCTCACCCTGGAGGAGAGTTCGGGGCAGGGCAGTGTTTTTCTCCTGAGGCTGAATTTCCCCCTTCCTGCCCCGCACCACGCCGCAAAAACAGGCGGCGCGCCTTTACCCCGCGCCGGGAAGCCGTCTTCCGTCCAGGCGACTCCATACGGCCGGGAGGGCCGAAAAGGCGATGTTCTGGTAGTGGAAGACACCCCGGTTTCCGCGATCTTTCTGCATGAGGCGCTGGAAGGCGCGGGATACTCCGCGCACATGGCGGATAACGGCTCCGATGCGCTCTTTTTGCTGCGTTCACGCCGCTTTGCCGCGGTCATTCTGGATCTCGGCCTGCCGGACATGGACGGCCTTGATATTGCCCGAAACATCCGGGAGGGACGGACAGGCACGGACGCGCGAACGCCCATCCTCCTGCTGAGCGCTGTGCCGCTTTCCGGAAATGCACGTTGTGCTCCCGACCTCTCCCGCGAGGCGGAAAACTGCCACTTTCTGCTCAAGCCCGTGCGCATGGCGCAGCTGGCGGAAACGCTCGACGACATGCTGACCGGCGCTCCGGACGTATCCCGGCCGGCGCACGGCATCGCAGACGTGGGAAGCAACGAAGAGGATACCCCCGTCTTCATCCGGGAAGACGCGCTGGATGCGGCAGACGGCAGCGCCGCCCTGCTTCTGCGCATGATCGACGCGTTTGTGGAGGAAATTCCCTCCCTGTCCGATATGCTGGAACAATGCCCTCTTTCCGCGCCCGAACTGCGCAGAACAGCGCACAGCCTGAAAAACAGCGCCGCCCTGCTGGGTCTGCCGCGTCTGCGCGCCGCCTGCGCCGCGCTTGAACACGCGCTCGGCCCTGCGCCGGAACGTGCCGCGCATCCTGAACATGCTCAACATGCTCCCGCCGTCAGAACCGACCCCAATACCGGCGCTGACACCGTAAAAAACTCGCTGCGCGCCGATTGCGCGCGGGAACTCAAACGGGCGTCGGCAGCGCTGCGCCGTGAACAGGAGGGAGCCAATGGCCCGCTTGCTGGTAATAGATGACGAAAACCTGATCCGCATGCTGACGCGTGAAGCAGGAGAAGCCCTGGGCTATGAAGTGCTGAGCGCCGCGTCTCTGCGCGAAGGCCGCATCCTGCTGGATGCGGAAACGGCTGCCGGGCGCTCGCTCGATCTCATTGTGCTGGACGTCATGCTCCCGGACGGAGACGGACTGGCGGAACTGGAGCGCCTGACCAAGGGCCCCGGGCACCCCGATGTCATCGTCATCACCGGGCACGGCAACGCCTCGGCGGCGGAAGCCGCGCTCAGCGCCGGAGCCTGGGATTATCTGGTCAAGCCTCTGCGCCTGCGGGAACTCACCCGCATACTCGGAGAAGTCATACAATGGAGGCAGACCCGCAGTACCGTTCAGGACGGGAAATTCCAGCGGCCGGACATCATCGGGTCAAGCTCTGCGCTGACGGACGCGCTGCATGAACTCCAGGAAGCAGCCTCAAGCAGCGTAAACGTGCTCATCACGGGAGAAACCGGCACCGGCAAGGATCTGTTCGCCAACGCCCTGCACCTCAACAGCGCACGCGCCGCGGGGCCGTTTATTACTGTGGATTGTACCTCCATGCCGGATAATCTGGTGGAAGCCCATCTCTTCGGCCATACACGCGGCGCGTTCACCGGCGCGGACAGGACGCGGGAAGGGCTGCTGGCGGCAGCCGATCAGGGTACGCTCTTTCTGGATGAAGTGGGAGAACTGCCCCTGCCCGCGCAGGGTTCCTTTCTGCGCGCGCTGGAACAGCACCGCTTTCGCCCGGTGGGAGAAATCAGAGAAATTTCCAGCGATTTCAGATTGGTAGCAGCTACCAACCGCAACCTTGATGATATGGTGGACATGGATCTGTTCCGCAGTGATCTGCGTTTCCGCCTGCGCGGCATGCATATCCATGTACCGCCGCTGCGCCGACGGCTGGAGGATATTCCCGCGCTGGCCGCCCGCTTTATTGAAAGCTGCTGTCAGCACAACGGCTTTCCATACAAGGAAGCAGGGCAGGATGTGCTCGACATGCTGACCACCTATTCCTGGCCCGGCAACGTGCGCGAACTGAAACACGCGATGGAACGCGCCTGTGCGGCTGCGGGCAACGGCCGCATCCTTGCCCGCCATCTGCCTATGGAAATCCGTATTTCTCTGGCAAAAAGCCGCCTGAGCTTTCCCGGCGCAACGCTTGGCGACGATCTCCCGTCCCTGAAAGCGCTCTCCGGCATCGCTGCAAAAGCAGCCCTGAAAACTCCTTCGGAAACGGCGGAAAAATTTCCTACCCTTAAAGAGAACCGGGCCAGAGCTGACACCGAATATCTGACGGCCCTCCTCGCCCGTTTTCACGGTGACGTTCGCCGCGCGGCTCCGGCAGCGGGGCTTTCGCGCGGCCACCTCTATGAGCTGCTCAAAAAATACGGGATGACAAAAGACGGCATGTCCCCCCCGGCTTCTCCCCTCCCCTCAGCGGCCCCGGAGTGAGGATATCAGGCATAAAAAACAGAGCGCAAGCTGCGAAAGACGCTATCCTGTCAAGAGGCAGGTCACGGCAGACATGGGGCGGGCGGCAAAACTTGGCGGGTTGCAGGTCAGAGCCGCGTTGCGAAAAAAGCGGAAGCCCGCGGCGGATCCTGCCTTGAAGACGTTATCATCACGCTGACGATAACGCCCCGCGATGGTACCGGGAAGCGCCTTTTTGTTGAGCATTGACAGAAGAGAGGCGCATTTATATAACAAATAAAAGTTTACTGGTGAACAAAATTTGAAAAAATACTCTTTCTTTTACCGTGTTATGCCAAGATACATACTTGCTGAATAACATGACCAGGTTGAGTTATCCTCTGGAGTACTCGTCTTTACAGCCGTATCGCAAAAAGGAGGTTCCCGGATGGCGTGGGATGATGACGCAGCGGAAGAGGTAATATCTACCGAACTATCGCAGTTATTTCGGTATGATCAGGCTCTGGATGATGTCTTTGCGGCTTTGTCTTCCTTTCTGACGAAGCATATTCCTCTGGACGGAACAGCGCTTTTTTTATTTGGTGAAAAATTTGACGTCAGTGCCTCTGTGGTATGGAGTAAATCGGAACAGGATGCTCTTCGCGGCGCATTCCCGGATGATGCCGCGCTCACGGCCTGGTTTTCCCCGACAAGAGCCGCGCGGCTATGTACCCGGCTTATGGGCGCAAAACCACTCTGCGCCCAGATTCCTCCCACAGATTTCCCCTTGCCCTACCGCCCCGGCCCGTGCTGCGCGGCCCCCCTGCTGACCGGAGAAAAACTCACCGGTATTGTGCTGTTCCGGCGAGCGGAAGCACAGTCCCGCTGGACTTTGAGGGAGTTGGAAACTCTGGCCAAACTGGCCCTGACGTTGAGTATCTTTCTGGCCGGACGCGAATTCTGCGCGGAACAACGCCTCTGTAACCATATTCTCAACGCGGCGCAGGCTCAGGCAAAAGTTTGCATTTGCATCACCAATCCCCGTACGGACGAAATTCTTTACATGAATCAAACCATGCGGGAATATTTCAACCTCAAAAACCCGGAAGGGAAAATCTGCTGGCAAGTCTTGCAAAAGGGGGCCGAGCGCCGCTGCGAGTTCTGCCCCATCCCTTTTCTGGAAAAAAACAGCGCCAAATCCCCTCTTTACCATTGGGAAACACACAATTCGCTGACCGGGCGACTGTTCAAAAACTACGACTGCCTCATGCCCTGGGTCGACGGGAGCATAGCGCATCTGCAGCAATCTCTTGATGTTACAGACTACCAGCATCTGCGGGAAGCATCCCGGCGCGACGATCTCACTCTCCTGCCCAACCGCCGGGCCGGGCTGGCTGAACTGGATGCGGCGCTGGAACGGGTGGCAACGGACGACGCTCTGCTTTCCGTAGCGTTGCTCGACATAAACTTTTTGAAACATATCAATACGGCCTACAGCCATGCGGAAGGTGACCGCGCCCTGCTTCTGGTTGCCGATGTTCTGCGTCATGGTGTGGGGGATAACGGGTTCTGCTTTCGCCTGAGCGGTGATGAATTCATCGTGCTTTTTCCGGACGAAAGACGACACGCCGCCGTGCGACGCATGGAAAACATGCGCGAGGAGTTGTGCCGCCGTTGCTCTGCCGAAGGACTGCCCTGCGCGGTGGATTTCAGTTTCGGTGTGGTCGAGGCAACTCCCGGCGTCAGAGCGTCCGTAGCGGAAGTGATGTCCGGTGCGGACGAAAAAATGTATGAACGGAAAAAGCAGTTGCATATTCTCGAAGCCAGACGCCGCCCGGCCGACACCGCCTTGCCGCGGGAAGAACTTTACGCCTGCGATCCCCGTTTGCTGTATCAGGCGTTATCCAGAAGCACGGACGCCTATATGTATGTTTCCAACATTGAATCCGGGGTATGCCGCTATTCCAGGGCCATGGTTGAAGAATTCGGCCTGCCCGGAGAAGTGATCGAAAATACCGCCGCCGTGTGGGAAGCGCATATCCACCCCGATGACAAAGCCGCCTTTCTGGAAGCCAATCAAATCATCATGGATGGACGGGCAGACCATCATTGCGTGGAGTACCGCGCCCGTAACCGCAGAGGCGAATGGGTATGGATGCGCTGCCGGGGCAGTCTGGAACGGGACGAGGACGGCAAGCCCGCACTGCTCGCCGGATTTATTACCAATTTGGGGCAGAAAAACAAAATCGATCCCATCACCGGCCTGTTCAACAAAATCCGCATGGCGGAAGACACGGAGTCATTACTGCGCAACTGCCGAACCCAACAGGTGCAGTTCATGCTGATCGGCCTTGACTCCTTTAAAAATGTCAACAACCTGTACGGCAAGAATTTCGGAGACAAAACCCTGCGCGTTGTGGCCCAGCGCATTCAGGGCATGCTGCCCGCGCACGCCTCATTATACCGCCTGGACGGCGACGAGTTCGGCATAGTGATTCGCGGTTCTCGGGAGGATGCCCGCTCGATATACCACACCCTGACCAGAACATTCCGTCTGCAGCAGGAATACGACGGCAAGAAATTCTTCTGTACCCTGTCTGCCGGTACGGCCTCCTTTCCGGACGATGCGCATGATTATGAAAACCTGCTGCGCTGCGCGGGCAGCGCGCTGGAAACAGCCAAGCAGAACGGGAAAAACTGTCAGGTATTTTTCCTTCCCGAACAAAACATCGCCCAGCGGCGCGCGCTGGAACTTACCGAATTACTGCGGGAAAGCGTGGAGCGCGGTTTTGAGAACTTCTCCCTGGCGTATCAGCCCCAGGTCACTTCAGACGGAACGCGCGTGCTGGGAGCCGAAGCGCTGGCCCGTTGGCAATGCAACAAGTACGGCAAGGTTTCTCCCGGCGAATTTATCCCTCTGCTGGAGCAGAGCGGGCTTATTGTACCCTTCGGGCGCTGGGTTTTCCAGCGCGCCGCCGAGCAATGCCGCCAATGGACGACCCTGCGGCCCGATTTTGAAGTCAGTATCAATCTGTCCTACATTCAGGCCGCATCGGATGACATGCTCCCGTTCATTGATCGCACGCTGAAAAAGCTGGCGTTGTCCCCCTGCAATATTGTGGTGGAATTCACGGAGAGCTGCCTGATGCAGGGGGATGTGCAAACCGTGTTCGACAACCTGCGCGCCATGGGCATACGCATCGCCATGGACGATTTCGGCACGGGCTATTCCTCACTGGGAATGCTGAAAAATTCGCCCGCCGATGTGGTAAAAATAGACCGTACCTTTGTGCGGGATATCGTGCACAGCCGATTTGACGAAACATTCATTCGCTTCGTGGTTGAACTTTGTCACCATGTAAATATCAAGGTTTGTCTGGAAGGCGTGGAGCACCCCGAGGAACACCGGCTGGTGGAAGCCATGGGGCTGGACAGCATGCAGGGGTATCTGTTCGGCCGCCCGGTGGACGCGATATCCTTTACCCACACCTTCCTTGCCAAGGGGCCGAAGACGTGCCAGACACAGGCCGCGCTTCCCGCACGGGCCTGAGCCGCCGCGGCCCGGAGCATTTTGCGGTGCTCTGTTACCGCGCCATGTTGATACCGCTGTGCGGGATGTGTGTTTTTGCTCCGACACGGACGGCATACCTTGCCGCAAAGGCAAACTGTGTTCCACACGGGCCAGCGGCAGTCGTCAGGCGACGAAGGAGCCTTGCGAATGGCGACAGCAGAGATAAGGCAACATGTATCCA
>OFFZ01001482.1_pt1 | contig 13054 bp, 10 predicted proteins | sample 1521631 | NCBI WGS metagenome assembly OFFZ01 (sample SAMEA3504102, study PRJEB24116) | mouse gut metagenome | biome: mouse gut; feature: mouse-associated habitat; material: faeces | place: Denmark | collected 2011 | reverse complement strand
AAAATTGTGAAAAATATAAAAGTCTAAAAAATAAAAAATTTGATGCATAAATAAAAAAGGAAATGAAGAAAATTTGCAGAATATATATTTTATGAAGGTATCAAATTGACGGTTATGATATCGATGATCAACAGATGACTTTGATAAAGTCGGGAAATATTGCGGGTAAAAGGGATGCAGATACGAGAGAATCTGGAAAAGAGGGAAGCGGAAATATTAAGTCCTTATGCCTGCCACAGTACAGACTCAAAGGGCAGGGACAGAGCGGAAGAGGAATGTGACATCCGTCCGGTCTTTCAACGTGACAGGGACAGGATATTACATAGCAAATCTTTTCGGAGGCTGAAGGATAAGACGCAGGTATTCTTAACGCCGGAAGGAGACCATTACAGGACCAGGCTGACCCATACGCTGGAAGTTTCCCAAAACGCCAGAACCATCGCCAAGGCGCTTCGTTTGAACGAGGAACTGGTGGAGGCGATCGCGCTGGGGCATGATCTGGGGCATACGCCCTTCGGCCATGCAGGGGAGAGAGCTTTAAATAACGTCTGTTCTTTAGGCTTTGCGCACAATGAGCAGAGCGTGCGCACCGTGGAACTTCTGGAAAAAAACGGACAGGGATTAAACCTGACAGTGGAAGTAAGGGACGGTATCCTGCACCATCAGACGAAGGGAAATCCTTCCACGCTGGAAGGCAGGGTTGTGCGGTTTTCCGATAAGATCGCCTATATTCATCATGATATGGATGATGCGATCCGGGGAGGCATCCTGAAGGAAGAGGACGTACCGAAAGAGATCGGAGAGGTGATCGGCTATAACAGCGCAGAATGGATCGATCATTTTATCCATGATATTGTCTCAAACAGCTATGAGAAAAACTGTATTGTGATGTCGGAGCCGGTGGCAGAGGCGATGGCGAGGCTCAGGCGGTTTATGTTTGAACATGTCTATACAAACCCGAAAGCGAAGAGTGAAGAGGGGAAAGCCGTTATGCTGGTGGAAACCCTGTTCGGATATTTCTGTAAACATAAAGACAGGCTTTCAGGAGAGATGCTGATGCTGTTAGAGAGGGGAGAACCGTTGGAGCGGGTGGTCTGCGACCATATCAGCGCCATGACGGACCGCTACGCCATCGCAAAGTTTGAAGAGATCTATGTGCCGGCCTCATGGCATGGATGAGCGCTTACGGTACTGGAAAATCAGTAAGAGCCCGGAGGGAGCCCAGAGAATTTACAGACGTGTTGCGGCTGTAAATTGCTCTGCCGTATCGGCACCGGCAGGGCGCTTACGGTACTGGAATAGGAGTCTAATATGCTTTATCCGCAGGAAGTAATAGAGGAAGTCAGGGCGAGAAACGATATAGTGGATGTGGTCTCCGGTTACGTGCGGCTGCAGAAAAAGGGTGCAAATCATTTCGGGTTGTGTCCTTTTCATAATGAGAAATCCCCTTCGTTTTCGGTGTCTCAGGGAAAGCAGATGTACTATTGTTTCGGCTGCGGCGCCGGCGGCAATGTGATCACTTTTCTGCAGCAGTATGAAAACGCGAGCTTTCAGGAGGCGGTAAAGATGCTGGCGGACCGTGCCGGGATCAAGCTGCCGGAGGCGGAATATTCGGAAGCCGCAAGGGCCAAGGAAAACCACAGGGCAAGGCTTCTCGCCGTAAATAAGGAGGCGGCAAAGTATTTTTACTATCAGCTTCGGGCGCCTCAGGGAAAACAGGGGCTTACCTATTTAAAGAACAGACAGTTAAGTGAGGAAACAATACATAAATTCGGGCTGGGTTTTGCAAATAAGACAAGTGATGATCTTTCCCGTTATCTGAAGGAGAAGGGCTTTTCGGATGCCTTGCTTCAGGAAGCGGGTGTCAGCACTTTTGATGAGCGCTATGGCGTTCATGATAAATTCTGGAACAGAGTTATTTTTCCGATTCAGGATATCAATCACCGGGTGATCGGTTTCGGCGGCCGGGTGATGGGGGATGGAACGCCGAAATATCTGAATTCACCGGAGACGCCGGTATTTGATAAGAGCAGGAACCTCTACGGGCTGAATTTTGCCAGAAGTTCCAGAAAAAATCAGTTTATCCTGTGTGAAGGCTACATGGATGTGATCTCGATGCACCAGGCGGGCTTTACGCAGGCGGTGGCTTCTCTGGGGACGGCTTTTACAACAGGACAGGCTTCCCTTCTGAAGCGGTATGCGGAGGAGGTGCTGCTTGCCTATGATTCTGATGGCGCCGGCATAAAGGCGGCGCTGCGTGCCATAGGGATTCTGAGGGAGTCGGGGCTTACGGGAAAAGTGATCAGCTTTGCGCCTTATAAAGATCCGGATGAATTTATCAAGGCGGAAGGGGCGGAGGCTTTTGAAAAGCGGCTCTTGGAAGCGGAAAACAGCTTTTTGTTTGAGATCCGTATCCTGTCCGGAGAGTTTGATTTAAGCGATCCGGCTGGAAAGACAAAGTTTCATCGGGAGATCGCAAAAAAACTCTGCGGTTTTTCCGAAGAGGCGGAGCGCGCCAATTATATGGAGGCAATCGCGGAAAAATATCATATCGGCCATGAAAATTTAAGGAAGCTGGTCAATTCCGCGGCGGCCCAGACCGGACTGGCGAGGCCTATAGAGAGGCCGAAATCCGGCATACAGTCGAAAAAGACACCGGAGGATAACGCCAAAAAGGCGCAGAGGCTTTTGATCACCTGGCTGACGGACAGACCGGAGATCTATCCGAAGATCAAAAAGTTTATCACGGCGGAGGATTTTACGGATGAACTTTATAAAAAGGTGGCGGAGCAGCTTTTTGTGCAGTTGGAAGAAGGAGGCGCCGATCCGGCAGGCATGGTGGATCTTTTTGAGGAGGAAGAGCAGCAGAGGGAGGTGGCACAGCTTTTTCATACGGGAATCGGCAGGCTGGAAAATAAGAGCGACGCGGAGCGGGCATTGCATGATATTGTCTGTAATGTGAAGCGGAACAGCTATGAATATTATTCCCAGAGGCTGGGAACCGACATTTCGGCGCTGAATCAGGTGATCGAAGGAAAAAAAGCATTGGAAGAACTTAACAAAATGCATATTTCACTTGATTAGGGAGTATACTACTTGTTTAAATAAGGAAGGATGGAAGTCATAATGGATGAAAACACAAAAGTAAAATTTGACGAGAAGATAAAAGAAATTTTAAATCTTGCCAAAAAGAAAAAGAATGTACTGGATTATTCCGAGATTAATGATTTTTTCCGGGATCTGCCGATGGAGGAAGAACAGTTTGACAAGGTGCTGGAGATTCTGGAAACAAACGGTATTGTCTGCAATGTGGAGATTCCGGTGGAGGGCGATCTGGATGGCGACGAAGTAAACCTGACGGAAGAGGACGAGGTGGATATGGAGAATATCGACCTTTCCGTGCCTGACGGCGTCAGCATTGAAGATCCGGTCCGGATGTATTTGAAGGAGATCGGCAAGGTACCTCTTTTATCCGCGGATGAGGAGATCGAGTATGCCGGTAAGATAGAAGACGGCGCGGCGGCAGCGGAAAAGCTGAAAGATATCGAGAAAATGCTGGAGAGCGCCGAAGGCGAAGAAAAGGAAGCGCTGGAAAAAGAAAAGAAAGAACTGGGCTATGTCATAGCAGACGGCGATGCGGCGAAGCAGAAACTGGCGGAAGCAAACCTTCGGCTGGTGGTTTCTATTGCGAAGCGGTATGTGGGGAGAGGCATGCTGTTTCTGGATCTGATCCAGGAAGGCAATCTTGGGCTGATCAAGGCGGTAGAAAAGTTTGATTATAGAAAAGGGTTTAAATTTTCTACCTATGCGACGTGGTGGATCCGTCAGGCGATCACCAGGGCAATCGCGGATCAGGCGAGAACGATCCGGATACCGGTGCATATGGTGGAGACGATCAATAAGCTGATCCGCGTGAACAGGCAGCTTTTGCAGGATCTGGGTAGAGAGCCACTGCCGGAGGAGATCGCGGAAAAGATGGATATCCCGGTGGAGAGGGTGCGGGAGATATCGAAGATCTCTCAGGAGCCGGTGTCTTTAGAGACGCCGATCGGCGAAGAGGAAGACAGCCATTTAGGCGATTTCATTCAGGATGACAATGTGCCGGTACCGGCGGAGGCGGCAGCGTTTACGCTGTTAAAGGAGCAGCTTGTGGAGGTGCTCAGCACTTTGACAGACAGGGAACAGAAGGTGCTTCGTCTGCGTTTTGGTTTGGATGACGGCAGAGCGAGAACGTTGGAGGAAGTGGGCAAGGAGTTTAATGTGACAAGGGAGCGTATCCGTCAGATCGAGGCGAAAGCCCTGAGAAAACTCCGCCATCCAAGCAGAAGCCGGAAACTGAAAGATTATTTGAATTAATAACAAGTGTTATTAATTTCCCTTAACAAAATATGCAAAAATACAATTTATCAAAAAGAATGTCGGCAGTGGCGGATCTTGTTCCCCGCGGCGTCAGTGTCTGCGATATCGGCTGTGATCACGGATTTGTGGCAATTTATCTGGTACAGAAACGGATCTGTCCGAAGGTGATCGCCATGGATATTAACCGGGGGCCCTTATCCCGGGCGAGGGAGCATATTGAAGGCGCCGGTCTTTCTTCCTACATAGAAACCCGTTTATCGGACGGGATGGAAAAGTTAAATACGGGGGAAGCGGAGTGTATCATAGCTGCCGGAATGGGGGGCAGGCTGATCGTAAAGATTCTGGAAGACTATCCCGAAAAGCGAAACAGCCTGCGCTATATGGTGCTGCAGCCACAGTCGGAACCTGGATCTGTGCGGAAATATCTGCGGGAGAACGGGCTTATGATCCGGAAAGAGGATATGGTGCTGGAGGACGGGAAGTTTTATCCGATGATGCTGGCGGAGGGGAAGGCTTCCGGAGCGGAAAGCACGATCTATGGCAGTACGGAAAAGATGGGGGATAAGATGCGGTTTTCCGGGAGGAAGCAGAAAGACTCTGGTATGGAAGCGGCATATCTGGAAAGTCTGGAGGACGAGTTTGGCCCCTGCCTGATCGGAGACAAACATCCGGTACTTGCGCAATATCTGGACTGGTGGGAAAGACAGCAGAATAGAATACTAAAGGAAGTTTCGGCTTATCCGGAGCGAAGAACTCAGGTGGAGGAGGAGATCCGCAGAATACGGGACGTGCGCGGGTTAGTGTGTGGCGGGAGTGCATATGCGGAACCGGAAAACAGCATAGGCACGGACAAAGTGTGTACTGGGAGTACATATGCGGAACTGGAATAGACCAAGCTGAAAGCGGGGATACGAACAAGAAGCGAAGCATTTGTGAGTCGGAGGTTATGGTATGAAATGTTATGAAATAATGGAATGTCTGGAGGAGGTATCCCCGAAATCCTTTGCGGAAAGCTGGGATAATGTGGGGCTGCTCTGCGGCAGGGAAGAGAAAGAGGTATCTGCCATCTATATTGCACTGGATGCGACAAAGGAAGTGATCGAGGGGGCGAAGGCAGCGGGGGCGGATATGCTGCTCACGCATCATCCTATGATTTTTCATCCGTTGAAGCGGGTTGCAGGGAGTCATTTTATCGGAGACAAGATACTCACACTGGCGGAAAGCGGGATGTGCTACTATGCCATGCACACCAATTTTGACGTGATGGGTATGGCGGATGCGGTGGCGGAGCAGCTCGGTCTGGAGGATAGAAAAGTACTGTCCGTGACTTATGAGGATGAACTTTCCAAAGAGGGCATCGGCAGGATCGGGGCGCTTCCCGTACCTATGACACTGGCGGAATGTGCCGAGTATGTAAAAAGCCGCTGTCATATTGAACAGGTAAAAGTGTTCGGAACGCCGGCGGAAACCATTGTGATGGCGGCAGTCTGTCCGGGATCAGGGAAAACCTGTATTGAGGATGCAGTCAGGCTGGGAGCGGATGTTTTGATAACGGGTGATATTGATCATCATGAGGGTATCGATTCGGTGGAGCAGGGACTTGCGATCATCGATGCGGGGCATTACGGGCTGGAAAAGATATTTGTGCCCTATATGGAAGAGTATTGCAAAAGAAAATTGACCGGTGTGAAGGTTTATACGGCACCGGAAAAAAATCCGTTTTGGATAGCATAAGAGACAGGGGGTAAGGCAGATGAAGGTAACAATAAACGGAATTACGACCGAATACGCGGAAGGAGTAACTTTTGAAGAGGCAGCGTCAAAGTTTCAGGAGGAGTACAAGAATCAGATTGCGCTGGTGGTCGTAAACGGAAAAATGCAGGAATTACATAAGGTGATCGAAGAAGACTGTGAGGTCTCTTTTCTGACACTGCGGGATGCGACCGGCTACAGGGCGTATATCAGAACGGCGAAGATTATGTTCCTGAAGGCGATAACGGATATTGTGGGCAGGGACAATCTGGAAAAACTGAAAATGGAGTTTACGGTGGGCAACGGTTATTACTGCACCGTAAAGGGAAATCTGGAGATCACGGAGAAACTGGCGGGAGAGATCCGGAGCAGGATGCAGGAGATGGCAGCGGCAAAACTGCCGATCACAAAAAAGTATTATCCTATGGTGCAGGGCATGAAGCTGATCCGTAAGTACGGTCTGAAGGCGAAGGAAAAGCTGTTTCGTTACCGCAGGAGCTCAGGCGTCAATCTGTATTGTCTGGACGGATATTATGATTATTATTACGGCTATATGCTGCCTGATACATCTTATGTGAAAGAGTTTCAGGTACTTCCCTATGAGGAAGGGTTTATGCTGGTTTTGCCGGATCGAAAGGACCCTCTTGCATTAAAACCCTTTAAGCCGCAGGAAAAACTGTTCAGGACGTTGAAAGAGTCGACAGACTGGGGCGCCCGTGTAGGGATCGAAAACGTGGGCGAGTTAAATGACGTGATCTGCAGCAACAGGATGCAGGAGATGATATTGCTGCAGGAAGCCGAGCAGGAGCGCCGTATCGGTGAGATCGCCAAGGAGGTGGTGAGCCATTCCCATGTAAAATTTGTGATGATAGCCGGGCCGTCCTCTTCCGGAAAGACTTCTTTTGCAAACAGGATATCCATACAGCTTCGTGCTCTCGGAAAAGTGCCGCACCTGATCAGTCTGGATGATTATTTTGTGAACCGGGAAGATACGCCGCGGGATGAAAAGGGCGACTACAATTTTGAGTGTCTCGGCGCGATTGATGTGGAATTATTCAATCAGAATATGTTAAGGCTTCTCGGCGGGGAAGAGGTGGAACTGCCGTACTTTAATTTTAAGACAGGGCACCGTGAATATAACGGGCATATGATGAAGCTGGAGGAAGAGGATATCCTTGTAATAGAGGGGATTCACGGTCTGAATCCGAAAATGTCCTATTCTCTGCCGGAAGACAGCAAATTTAAGATTTATATCAGCGCATTAACAAGCCTGAATATTGACGACCATAACAGGATTCCTACGACGGATGCACGTCTGCTGCGGCGTATTGTGCGGGATGCAAGAACAAGAAATGCTTCCGCAAAGCGGACGATTCAGATGTGGCCGTCGGTAAGACGGGGCGAGGAGGAGAATATTTTCCCGTTCCAGGAGGAGGCGGATATGATGTTTAATTCCGCGCTGGTATATGAACTGGCAGTGTTGAAGCAGTATGCGGAACCCCTTCTTTTCAGCATCAGGGAGGGAGAGCCGGAATTTTTTGAGGCGAAACGTCTGTTGCGGTTCCTCAATTATTTCCTCGGGGTGGACAGCGCATCAATCCCGAATAATTCGATCTGCAGAGAGTTTGTAGGCGGAAGCTGCTTCAAAGTGTAAGGGTGAATGCGGAACAGGAATAGACCGGGTTGAAAGCGGGGGATACGAACAAAAAGCGAAACGTTTGTGAGTCGGAGGTAATGGGTATGATTGGAGAGGTTTCGATAGTAGCAATAACAGGGATTATTTTTTCGGCGGTGATCGCGATAGGGCTGCCGGTTGTCCTGCTGATTCTGGTGAAGGTGAAACTGCATGCAAGGGTCGCCGGTGCGGGGATAGGAGCGCTTACTTTTGTTTTATTTGCGCTGGTTCTGGAGCAGATACTGCATGGCATCATGCTGCGTCTTTTTGGGGAAACACTGAGGGAAAATATTTGGCTTTTCGCGGTTTATGGCGGACTTGCCGCCGGGGTGTTCGAGGAAACCGGGCGGCTTGTGGCAATGAAGTTCTGGATGAAGAAAAGTCTCTCGAAAGAAAGTTCTGTGATGTACGGTGTAGGGCACGGCGGGATAGAGGCGATACTGATCGTCGGATTCACATGTATTTCCAATCTTATTGCGGCGCTTATGATCAATTCGGGACAGATTGAGAGTGTTTTTTCGACAATAGAAGACGGCGTTGGAAGGGAAACGGCACTTCAGGGACTGTCTGTGCTCTGGACCACGCCGGGCTATCAGTTTTTCCTTGCAGGAGTGGAGCGGATTTCTGCGGTCACATTGCATATATGTCTGTCCTACCTTGTTTACAGAGCGGTAAAATACGGGATGAAGAAATACTATTTTCTGGCGGTCGGCATTCATTTTCTGGTGGATGCGCTTACGGTGCTTCTGTCAAATTACACACCCCTTATGATACTCGAAGCGGTTCTTCTGATCATGATCGGAGTTTTGGCTGTCATTGTCAGGAGGATGTATATGGGAGAAGAAGGGGAAGAAGGAATTTATTAAATAATTACATTTATTACTTGCCAAACGTTCGGTTCGCTTTTATAATGCATAGTGACATAATGATGTTTTATAAGTAGGACAAATGACCGCGCCTGTGATCTGTTTGCAGGGACAGGTGAGGAAAGTCCGGGCTTCACAGGGCAGGATGCCGGATAACGTCCGGTGGAGGTGACTCCAAGGCTAGTGCAACAGAGATATACCGCCAGCGCACGAATGCAGCTTGCTGCACAGGGCAGGAAGAATCGGCGAAGCCGACTTTTTCGGCTTGACACAGTTTACTGTGTTGAGGCTGGTAAGGGTGGAAAGGCAGTGTAAGAGACTACCGTCCGTCTGGTAACAGGCGGAGCCATGTAAACCCCATCCGAAGCAAGACCAAACAGAGAACGATAAACCGGCCCGGTTTGTTCTCAGGTAGGTCGCTTGAGACTGCTGGCGACAGCAGTACCAGATAGATGGTCATTGCCCTGCTTTGCAGGGAACAGAACCCGGCTTATCGGCCTGCTTATCAACATAATCAGCGGAGGGAATTTCTGTTCTGACAGAATAGGAAGGGTAAGAAGTTCTGATATTCCGCGTAAAAGAATCCTGCATGCAGGATTTTTTTATTAGCGTAAGGGAGTGATATATTTTAAAACGGGAAAGTTATGCGGAGAGGGATGTATCAGAAAAAAGCAGCAAAAAAGGTATCGGAAAAAGTACCGGAAAAAAATAATAAAAAAGGTATCAGGAACAGGGGATGAAAATAAAAATAACGCGTGTAATTATATTTCTTCTGTTGAGTTCTGTTTCGTCGGGAATATTGGCAGGCTGCGGGAAAAATACAGAGATAGTGAAAGATCCGGTTGAAGAAAACTCTATGATAGAGGCGTTGCCAAAAGGAGACATTGCAGAAGAAGGGAGTGATAAATATATACCGGAGGAGGAAGCAGAGGCGGCAGACAACAGTTTATCCGGAGGACCGGAACTGGACTGGATAACGCTTGAGGAAGTGCTGCGCCCTTCTGTTTTGCAGATTACCTGCGGCGGTTATACGGGAAGCGGCGTAGTATGGGAGATAACGGAAGAAGAAGTAAGGGTGGTAAGCAGCGGGCATCTTTTGAAATACGGGGAGACCTGTGAGGTGGAATGCTATGCCGGCATTTATTATGAGGCGGAAGTGGAACAGGTGCTGGAGGATTGCGATGTCGGTTTTGCGGTATTTTCCGTTAAAGCGCTGCAAGAGGATCAGGTGGAACTGACGGCGGTCATACCATGCGGAAGGGATAAAAAAGATCTGATACAGGGAGAGGAACTGGCGGTTTACGGTTCTATGGACTATGTGGCGGGGAATTTTGTGAAGGGATATCTGATAGAGGCGGAGAAGGAGATGCAGCTTGAGGGATATGAAAGTGCCAAAGGGCTCTTGCTGGGAGGCATTTTACAGGAGGGAGACGGGGGGCGTGCCGGCATATCGGATGTCGACAGACCGGGCGGCGAAGAAGATACGGTGAATATGAATGGTCCGGGTGGTGAAAGAGCAGATGCAGCAAACAGGAATGGATCAGGTGAGGCCGATGGAATCGCTGGCAAAGGAACACATGAAAGAGGTATGATAGATGCCGGTATGTCCGGCAGCGGTGTTTTTGACAGACAGGGACGGCTTTTGGGGATCCTTGCCGGCGGGGACGGCAGAGAAGGATTTGCGGCTGTGCCGGTATGGAAATTTGCGGGAAAACAGGGGCAGGCGGTTTCTTAAGAATCCATTAACTGTTTACCTGTAAACTTGACAGGTTGAAGGATTTGGAGGAAAATAGGGAAGAATCATTTATAGGGATCAGAGAAACAGGATTTACGGGTAAAAAGAATTGCCCGTTTAGAAAGGGTGTGGGTATTAAAATGACAAAGATTGATATTGTTTCAGGATTTTTAGGCGCGGGAAAGACTACTTTGATCAGGAAGCTGTTGAAGGATGCGCTGGCAGGGACAAAAGTGGTGCTGATCGAGAACGAGTTCGGACAGATCGGGATTGACAGCGGATTTTTAAAGGAATCGGGTATTGAGATTAAAGAGATGAATTCCGGCTGTATCTGTTGTTCTCTGGTAGGGGATTTCGGGACTTCTCTGGTGGAGGTACTGGAGACCTATCAGCCGGAGCGGATTTTGATAGAGCCTTCAGGAGTGGGCAAGCTTTCTGATGTGATGAAGGCGGTGGAAAATGTAAAGGCAGGCGGAGAAACGCATTTGAACAGTGCCGTAGCCGTGGTGGATGCTTCCAAATGCAAGATGTATATGAAGAATTTCGGTGAGTTTTTCATCAATCAGATCGAATATGCAGGAACGATCATACTCAGCCGTACCGGCTCCATGAAACAGGAGAAGATTGAGGAAGCTGTTGCGCTGATAAGACAGCACAACGAAAAAGCGACAGTGATCACGACACCCTGGGAGGAGCTGGAAGGTACAAAAATTCTGGAGACAATAGAAGGAGCGGCTGATCTGGAGGCGGAACTGATGGCGGAAGTACTCGCGCGCCATGACGAAGAACATCATCATCACCATCATGATGGAGAGGGACATGAGCATCATCACCACGATGAAGAAGAGCATGGCCACCACCATCATGATGGAGAGGGACATGAGCATCATCACCACGACGAAGAAGAGCATGGCCACCACCATCATGATGAAGAAGAGCATGGATGCCATCACTCTCATGATGAAGAGGGACATGAGCATCACCATCACGACGAGGAAGAGCATGAGCATCATCACCATCATGAAAAAGAGGAGCATGAGCACCATCATCACGAAGAGCATTATGAGCATCACCATGATCACGGAGAAGGCTGCAGCTGCGGCTGTCACGATCATGACCATGATCATCACGGCCATCACCATGCGGATGAGGTATTCACAAGCTGGGGAATGGAAACGGCGGCGGTCTATGAGAAGGAGCAGATTGAAGATATTCTGGATGAACTGGACCGGGAGAAAGAGTACGGCATTGTCCTGAGAGCGAAGGGAATGGTTCCCTGTGCGGACGGAAGCTGGCTTCATTTTGATTATGTGCCGGGCGAGGCGGAAGTTCGGACGGGCGTGCCCGATGTGACCGGAAAATTCTGCGTGATCGGTTCGGAACTGAAAGAGGATGCGCTGAAAGAGTTGTTCTTACAGAAGTAAAGGCGGCATGACAGAAAATCGAACGGCTATGTGCAGTGAAATATCTGCGGAATCAGAATGTTTGTAAGTGAAAGGCGGAGGGGATTGCGATGAGACCTGTATATATCATCAATGGATTTCTGGAAAGCGGCAAAACGGAGTTTATCATCTATACGCTGGCGCAGCCCTATTTCAGAGTCAAAGGGAAAACACTGCTGCTGCTCTGTGAAGAGGGCGAGATCGAGTATGATGAAACGCTGCTGAAAGATACGAATACGATTCTGGAACTGATAGAGGAGGAGGAAAACTTTACGCCTTCCGCGCTGATGGAACTGGATAAAAAATATAAACCGGAACGTATCATCATAGAGTATAACGGCATGTGGAATTTTAAAAATATGAAGCTGCCCTGGCACTGGAGTGTGGAGCAGCAGATCACCTGCATCGATGCGTCCACATTTCCGATGTATTATACCAATATGAAATCGCTGCTGGCGGAAATGGTGAGAAAATCCGAGATGATCATTTTTAACCGGTGCGACGGCATTCAGGATCTGGCTTCCTATAAACGGAATATAAAAGCGGTAAACCGGCAGGCGGAAATTATTTTTGAGGATTCCAACGGCGAGATCGACGAGATATTTGAGGATGATCTTCCCTACAGTCTGCAGGATGATCCCCTTGTGTTGGATAACAATGGTTATGGTATCTGGTATATCGATTCTATGGATCATCTGGAGCGGTATCTGAATAAAAAGGTTCAGTTTACGGCGCAGGTGCTGAAACCGGAAAATTTTCCGGCGGATTGCTTTGTGCCGGGAAGAATGGCAATGACCTGCTGTGCCGAGGATATGAGTTTTCTCGGATATGTCTGCAGATTTGCAGGGGCGGCGGCATTGAAACAGCGCGAGTGGGTTAAAGTGACCGCAGTGGTAAAAGAAGAGTATTGGGCTGATTATAACGGAAAAGGACCGGTGCTTTACGCAGAAAAGGTGGAAAAGACGAAAGCGCCGAAGGAAGAAGTGATATCTTTTATGTAGGCTGTTCCGGCGGATAAAAAACGGTTGCCCGGCGTGTTTTATGGATCAGTTATATCAATTATATTTGATATGTCTGATCCGGGCGGGAATCATATTCAGCCTGTATGATAAACTGCTCCATGTATAATTTTGATTTTCAGCCGGGATGGATCGGAAACAGAGAGAGTTGCGGGGAATCACAGATGGATGGGGAGAAGGAAATAAGACAGCTTCAAAAACGCCTG
>OFFZ01001470.1_pt1 | contig 13095 bp, 14 predicted proteins | sample 1521631 | NCBI WGS metagenome assembly OFFZ01 (sample SAMEA3504102, study PRJEB24116) | mouse gut metagenome | biome: mouse gut; feature: mouse-associated habitat; material: faeces | place: Denmark | collected 2011 | reverse complement strand
GGCGGCGGCCACATGGACCTCCTGGAAGGCCCCGTTCAGCTTCTGCTCCATCCGGTCCTTTACCAGTCCGGCAATACGGGCGGTCTGCTCGATGTCCTCGATCTGACCATCCACCACCGCCCGCTGGGAGTGCTCCTCCGATTCCACACAGAGGACCTTCAGCATCTCCCCCTGGAGCCTGCCGGCCACCCCGATGACGCTGCGGGTGCCGATATCCAGGATAAAGAGCAGATCCTTCCCCTGAGTTTTGGGCTGGGCCGGGCGCTTTTGCGCCTCCCCCGGCTTTCCCCTTTGCCTGCCCCTGCTTCCCCCTTTGGACTTCATGCGCGTTCCCTCCCCGTGGGCTTGTATTTACAGTCTGCTTTTGCGGATTTGAATCTGCTGCTGCTCCAGCATATAGGCGCTTAAATGCTGCTCCCCCCTGGAGGAAAGGCGCAGAATCTCGCATCCGTAGGCGTTCCGGCCGTCGGTGCCGGGGAGCTGCCGCCGGATGGCGATGTTCAGCACCTCCATCTCGTTGTTGACCATGGTCATGGTCACCCGCATCTCGTCCCCAATGGAAAACTGCCGCTCCGTTTCAAACAGCAGCCCGCAAAGGCTCAGGTCCTTCACCCGGATGGGGATGCGGTAAGGCAGGCGGTTGCCCTGGGCGTCCAGCATGCCGGTGGGGGGCATCAGGGTGGCGCTGTGGTCGATGGCCAGACGGAAAAAACGCCGCTGCTCGTATTCGGCGTAGCTTTCCAGGTCCCGCACCTGGAGGGCGGTCTCTTTGGAAACATACACCCTGGCCGCCAGCACCTGCACCTTTTGCATCCCCTCGGTGCGGTGGATAATCAGCTTCACTTTGGTATCCAGGCTCAGGCTGGGCAGCTTTCCTTCCTCATCCTGGATCTCCAGCAGGTTCTCCCCCAGCACCTTTACAACGCCGCTGGTAATCAGGTTGTTGTTGAGGCCCTTCACCTCGCAGATGCAGCCCTCACAATCAGTCAGAACCATTTTTTCTACCCCTTCGTCTCAATATAACTTCAGTCGAACGATTTTTTAACGCCCTTGTAGCTCCCCGCTTAAAAGCCCCCTGGGAGTCCAGAAGCGCCGTTCCCCTTGGGCAGGGGGTCATGGCCGTTTTTCAGCTTGTAGGAGGTCTTCAGCAGCTGGCAGTAGATGGCGGCCACCACCTGGTACAGCTCCGGAGGTATATTGCTGCCTACCTCCAGCATACACAGGAGGGAGACGGCGCTGTCGTCCCGGAACACCGGGATGCCCCGCTGCTCCGCCACATTGATGATCCGCTCCGCCACCTCGCCATACCCGGAGGCGATGACGATGGGGGCCAGATCCTCTTCTACATTATATTTTAAGGCGACTGCCTTGCTCTTTTTGGACATGGCACACGCTCCTAATTTTCATAAGTAAGGGGCTGCCTACACCTTCACATCCACGCCGGTGCGCTTATAGGGGAGGGACTTAAAGACGTCCATCAGGGAGCGGGGACGCTCCAGGCGCTCCACCTTGACTTCCCCAAAGCGGTAGCCCGTATCCCCGGCGCAGTTTCGCAGCTCGTTTTTCACCTCGCTGTACACCGCGGTGTAGGCGGGGGGACAGTAGAGGGAAAAGTCGATGACCTTTTCCCGGACAAACAGCTCCAGCTCGAACCGCCCGATGCCCCCCACGTCGAAGGCCAGCAGCATATGGATAACCTGGCCCCCCTCCTGCTGGCGGGTGCGGTCGCCCTCCCCGCCGTTGGGATTTATCCAAATCTCCGCAAAGGACTGAAGGTCCTCGTACTGCACCGGCAGCACAAAGTGCAGCAGGGGGGTGAAGTTGCAGGGGGAGGAAAGGAGGCTGTGGATGATCTTCTCGATTTTATCCGCGCTGGCGGACATCAGCTCCTCATTGGTCATCTGCCGCTGAAGGATGCGGGTGAGAACCCCCAGGGCGGTTTCCCCCTGCTTTTGCGGGGGCAGCTTCTCCTGCTCCAGCAGCTGCTCCAGGGCGGAAAGGAAGTTCTCCCGCGCCTCGTCCCCCCGCAGCTGCATCAGCATCCGGGAGACCGATTCCTGGAGGAAGGTGCCGTTATCGTTATACCGGGAAAGGTTATAGATGGCCATGCGCACCACCTTTTCGGTTTTATCCGAAAAGAGGATGCTTTCCTCCACCTCCCGCAGCAGATCCAGGGTATCCTGTCGCAGGGCGCGGAAGGAGCCTGGGGCGTTTTCCGCCCGGTAGCGGGCTGCCAGGCCGGCGAGCTTTTCCGCCAGGCTCTTGCTGGAGGAAAGGGTGTCCGCCAGGTACTGGAGGCTGTTGGCCACCGAGCCCAGGGCCTCCCGCCGGGTGTGGAAGAGGGTGATAGCCTTGAGGAAGGAGACCGCCGCGTCCCGCAGCTCTCCCTGCTCCGGGTTTTGGCGCAGGGCGTCCCGCAGCAGCTCAAAGAGCTCTCCCTTAAAGTAGGTGGAGGCGTTTTCCTGCCGCCCCATCTCGGCGGCAATGTCATCGGAGGGCACCAGCAGCTCCCCGAACATCTGCTCAATTTCCTTGGTGAAGGGGCTGTTGTTCACCGGCAGGAGCTTGATAAGCGCCTCCATGGAGGAGATGCTCTTCAGGAAATTGACGGTGACCGAAGGGTCCTTCAGGAGATTGAGAAGCATGGCCGAGGTTTCGTCCTGCTGGACCATGCCGTTGTTTTGCTGCAACAGCTCCGACTGGGGGCCGGGGCGGTTGACGCGGGTGGTGTCCTGGACGGGGAACTGAACCGCGGGGTCGATGTTCGGCTTGGTCTCCACCTGCTGGCTCTTGTTCACCAAAGGGGTCGTCACCCGCAGTATATCCGCCATTTTCAGTCCCCCCTGCCGCGTGTGAAATCTTCACAAAATGATGGCATTTCCAAATGCCGGAGCTTCTCCATATAATAATTATCGTACAAAAATAAAATAACACAAGAGTTTGTGGTTGGGTTTTTGACAAATCGGCCGAATAGGACTTATAAAGCCTTATTTTTAAGTAGGGTAGGACTGCGCCGAAATTTATTTCCTCGGCCGGTCCGGGAAATCTTGGAATAGTAGGTGAAGCGCAATGGCAATCGATCCCAGTATGGAACCGATGTTAGAGGTTTTTATTTACGAGAGCACCTCCCTGCTGGAGCAGCTGGACGAAATTCTCCTGGATGCAGAGAAGTCCAAGAGCTTCAGCGAGGACAATATCAACGAGATCTTCCGCACCATGCACACCATCAAGGGTTCTTCCGCCATGATGGAGTTCACCGGCATCTCCACCCTGGCCCACGCGGTGGAGGACGTCTTCTTCATCCTTCGGGAGGATCCCTCTCGGATGGGGAACGTCAACGAAGCCCTGTTCGACCTGGTGTTCCAGGCCTCCGACTTCCTGAAGACCGAAATTGAATCGGTCCAGAACAGCGGCGAAGCCAACAAGGACCCCAGCGCCATGATTGCGGAGCTGAAGCGTTTGGCCGCCATCATGAAGGGGGAGGCCCCTGCCGGCGGCGCCCCTGCCCCTGCTGCGGCGGCGGAGAGCGCGGCGCCCCTGCCCGCCAACAGCGATCCCGAAATGGTCCGCATCCGGGTCCATTTTGAGGACGGCTGCCAGATGGAAAACATCCGGGCCTTTATGCTCATCTCCCAGCTGAAAGAGCTTTGCGACAAGCTGGAATCCATCCCCGCCAACCCGGAGAGCGATTCCTCCTGCTGCTCTGAAATCATCAAAAACGGCCTGCTGCTGTGCTTAAAGCCCGCCGGCTCCCTGGACGATGTGATCCAGTCCATCGAAAACGCGGTGAACATCAAGACCTACGAGGTTATTGAGGACACTCCCCAAAGCGCCCCGGCCCAGGGGCAGTCCATCCCTTCTCCCCAGGACAGCATCTTAATTCCCTTTAGAATACATGCCCCGCGGTCTTCCATGCAGAGGGCAGTGCGGTGACTGCCGTAATAAACCGTCTCGTTTTCCGGACAGCTGATGACATGGATTCCTTCTTTGTTCAGATACACCAGTGTCAGATATTCCGTATCGTCGCTTGCGGTGTCACTGGGAAATGCTTCCTGGTTTACCGGAATCTTGTCCCAGTTGAAATACGCATAATGCGCCATCTTCTCCATGGCAGAGGAAAAGGCCTTCTCGTTTCCGTACCAGGCGCCCACAATCTGAAAGGACTGTCCGTCCTCATAGCAGGCGCTTTTCTGCTTCCTGTCATTTCCCCTGTTCAGGGCAAGGCTGCTGTTCTGTAAGGCATAGGAATAAAAGATTCCTTCCGGCGTCTGATATTTTATGGTCAGTACCTTCAGTCGTTGGCCGGGAATGGACACACCCAGAAACGCCCCGTTGACAGGAATGTTGATATCCTGATTCCGCACCAGTCCGTTTATAAATCCCGTTACCGGAACCGCCGTCTGCCCGTCCGTATAAACCGCTTCCAGAATCAGGATTTCTCCCGGGCACAGCAGGCTGTCAATGCTGCAGCCAAGCGCCTCCGCCAGGGCAGGCAGCACACTGGTCTCCGGCAGACATCTGGCATTTTCCCATTTGGATACGGCCTGGGGACTCACCTGCAGCCGCTCCGCCAGAGCCTCCCCTGTATATCCCCGTTCCTTACGCAGAAACGCAATTCTTTTACCGGTTTTTTCCATATCTACTCGATTCATTTTCGATAAACCTCCTTGTTTTTCACGGCCTTCCGGATTTTTCAGTCCCCATTTCACCAGGCGGCACAGGCTTCCGTTTTTATGGATTCGCCTGCATTTTACGCAAAATAAAAGTTGTCTGTCCGGAAATCTGTCCTCCACAATGCTGCGCAGCATGTGCCTTTTATGATAAGGGAAATGCACCCCACTGCCCATGCTGACCGCGTTAATGCAGAAAGCAATAAAATCAACCTGGAGTTTAGCCTGGGGCTTCGTCGGAAAGGTATGAAACCTTCACGTACATACGGGAAAGAGGCCAAATTATTTAAGACCTGTTCTTTTCCGATTTCACACATGAAACAGGCAAGACAGATGATGATCGCAAAAATGAAAGGAAGAAATCTTAAGCATTTTTTAATGGAATTACAAAATGACCTATGATAGAATAAATCAATTGAAAAGTGTAGGGAGGTCCTGGGAAGTATGAAAAAATTTGCCTGTTTATGTGTATTATTGATTTTGACGTTTTGTTCTGCCTGCGGAAATACAGAAGCGCCATTTACAACAGAGGATACGCAGGAAAGCAGCCGGGCGGGTGATGAAGTTCCAGGTAATGAAAAGATAGATGCTGTTCTCCAAAACCAATTGACCTATTCCAATTTGGACAGTGAATTATCCATGAATGAAGTCCGGGATATTTTGCTGAAATCCGGGATTCCGACAAATCACGTTGATACGGTATTGAACTGGGTGACAGACTATAATAACAGCATGAGGGAATGTCCGTCTTTTTCATTAGTCGGGGATTTTGTTACAATAGACGAAATGGCGGTTGACTATGGGGAATACTACGACATGTCTACGGAATGGTATAAGCGCAATCGTCGAAATTACCATGATGTTGTTTGCAGGATTGCGGCTTATGAGTTAAATCAAGGCAATATTTCGGTAGGAAATGTACTCAAAGAAGAAGATTTCGATTGTTGGGACGAGAATACGGCATGGCTTTATACTGACGGCGATATCCTTTTCGGGCGGGAAGCCGTGGAGGGCGAGCATAAAGCGTATGTGCCTTTTCCGCTGATTGACTGGAGCAAGGATATGCAGGCAGAATATTTTACCCTGTTTGACCCGATTGGCATTACAGAGCAATGCAGTGAGCAGGAAATGTTTCAGGCCATTTTGGAAAAGTGGAATGGGCAGGAGATTTCATTCAAGGAAAGCGCATTTTCTTTGATTACTTTTTGGACGCAAAGCGGTGACAGGATATGCGCTTCCCATGCTGCTGTTTTGATTGAAATGGATAATGGGTATCTGCTGTTTGAAAAAACGAATCCGGAATCTCCCTATGCGGCAACAAAATTTTCTTCTACCGATGAAGTGAAGCAATATTTATATCGCATGATGGAATTGGACTACGCAAGATATGATGACCAAGTTGGGACTTATGTTATTTTGCAGAATGACAGGTTGCTTTAACTAAAAGTTTCCCAGTTTGTCGGACTATAGAAAACTGCCTATAATCCGACAATTGATACTGACGGTTCCATGATAATGCCAGTTGTCCGGCAAGAATCTATTGATTTTAGCATTTTTAACCCGTTTGGTTCTCTAAAACGGGACAGGATTCTTGTAAAATATTGTCAAAAAAGCTTGTCAATATAGTACGAACAAATTATAATAGGACTATATAAAGGAGTGGTTTTTATGGCAGTTCCAGCAGACATCAGGGCAGTCAAAAGGCCCGTCAATACCATCGTTGATGACAGCGGCAGGGATGGTCCCAAAAGGTACGCTGTCAGGGAACGCTCCGGAGCAAAATATGTCCACGGGGGTAACCCGCAGCCCCGAAATGGCAAAGTGATCGGCCACATCATCGACCATATTTATGTGCCGTTGGAAGAAAAGACGGCGCCCATTGCACCAGACATGCTTTCCTATGGTGCGTCAGCATTGGTCAAGTCGGTCACATCCGACCTGTTCCACGACCTGCTTGCAGTATATCCGGCAGGCGAAGCATATTCCATCATGTCCATGGCAACGCTCAAAGTGATAAAGCCGTCTGTCACGGCGATGAGGATGTCAACACACTATAACCGGACATTTGTCTGCATGGATTATCCCGGCGCCGCCCTCTCAAAGAACACCGTCTGCAGCCTCCTTCAGCGGATCGGACAGGATGGCTCCAGAAGAAAAATGTTCTATCAGCGCCGTCTTGCACAAGTGGCAAAAGACCACCACATCGCCATTGACGGCACTTTGAAGCAGGACACCAGCAAGGTGAACGACCTGTCAGATTTTTCATATAAAGCACGGGTCAAGGGCTGCCGCGATGTATCTGTCCTGTATGCCTATGACATTGAGCTTATGGAGCCAGTCTGTGCGGAAGTGTTTCCCGGCAACAGCATCGACGCAAGCTCCTACCCGGCTTTCATCCGTGACAACGATATCAGAAAAGGCATCATAGTTGCGGATAAAGGATTCCCTCCCAGCAAGATCAAAGAGGAGCTCAGGGAACGCCCGGAACTGCATTTCCTCACACCGATCAAGCGGAATGACAGCCGCATATCTGAAAATGATATGCTGTCCTTTGAGGGCGTGCTCACCGGCATTGATGCCCATGTCCTCTACAAAAAGAGACAGATCAAGGGCGGGCGTTATCTGTATTCTTTCAAGGATGTCAGGAAAGCTTCCATAGAGGAAGCCGATTATCTTGCAAGGACGAAGGCATCCAAGGCCTTTGACTCAAAAAAATATGAACAGAAGCATTCCGTGTCCGGCCTGATCGTCCTGGAATCGGATCAGGACCTTGATCCTAAGACAGCATATCTCTGTTACGATGACCGCTGGCTCCTGGAACTTGTCTTTAACCGCTATAAAAACGATGAATGCCTTGACCGGACGAACGTACAGGGTGACTTCTCGGTCCTGGGGAACGAGTTTGTAAACTATATCAGCACCGTTGCCACATGCAGGATCATCCGTAAGGCCAGGCAGTGCGGCCTATTGGAAAAAGTATCTTACGGAGACCTGATGGATGACCTCTCCTCCGCCTGGCGCAGGACGGATGCACCGCCGGAACCGAGATCGGATGACGGCTATTGGGTACACACACTCAAGGGTGTGTTTGAAGAACTGGAAGCACTTGGCCTCTCCATCCCGGAACCGAAGCCAGAACCAAAGAAGCGGGGGCGCAAGCCCAAAAATCCGGATGCCGTCAAGCCGAAGAGGCCGCGTGGTCGACCAAGGAAGGATACAAACCAGTCTGTCGGATCTCTATAGTCCGACAGATTGGGAAACTTTTATTTAACTTTCAGAATCCGTCTCGGGATTGGCTTATACTGCTTAACGATTTCTCTTGCCGTGAAACCAGACTGCATAACGCTGACTGGTTCATTCGCATGATTACATTAGGCAGTATTCAGCGTTATGCAGTATAAGATTTCAAGATAAGGGTTTGCAGACCCTGATCACGCAGTTTGAAGTGCCTCCCCGGTACTGGAGCCGGAATAATCCGACAGTAATTCAAGCATAAATCCTCCAAATGAAAGTAAACTCAGCCATAAATATTTTGTCCATTTTACTTCTTTAACCATGATCCGCTCCTTATGAAATTATATAGCTTTTCCTCATTTTACCAACATTGTAATTCATAATTTTTCTTCCGAAATGAACATACATAAAGTCTTTCATTTTACACCAATGCTGTGTATAATGCTCAAAAAACTTATCGGGATTTGGGAAAACGCCCAAATCGGACACAATAGCAGCACTCTGAATATAAGTGTTATTTTCATTCCAATCAACGGAAATCTTTTGAAAGTCTTTTGTCGCAATGGCAAATTTCATAAATTCGCCTTGAACATGAGAGTATTTTGCTTTAACGGCTTCAAGATATAGATTGTCTGTAATAACTCCTTCTAAAGCAAGCCATTGACCTTTATAATAAACTTCTGCCCAGGTATGTACAATTTTATCTGGTGCAAGTGCCGCAATGATACCTGTGGTTGCTCCATGCTGAAAATCTTTTGATACTTCAAAGCCATGAATACGGCACGGAATATTTACACCTCTTAACAATGCCATTAAAAGCGTTGCTTTTGTATTGCACTGTCCGTATCCGTCCATTAATACCTGTTCTGCAGTTAATGTATCGTTACGGTTATAGCCAAAAGGTACTTCATTTTGCACAAATCCATAAACAGCTTTAATTTTTTCATATTCATTCAACTTTCCCCATCGCTTTTCGTTGATGAGTTTCTGTATGCCAACAGACTGATAATTCAGCATTTTAGTTTCTTCAAGAAATTGCATATCCATAATTAAACCTCCTGTTTGGTTTAATTATATCAGTTCACTTCTTCTGTAACTTTCAAAAAAACGCTATTCTTCACAGAAATACTCGCAGACATTCCCATCATCTTTTTTGTAACCGTTGCAAAATGTGATGGTGAATCAAAACCAGACAGCATTGCCGCTTCCGTAATATTTTTACCATTCAATAATGCTAAAAAGGCTCTTTGCATTTGATGAAACTGAATATAGCTTTTTAAGGGCATTCCGACCTGTTCCTTAAATAAGTGCGACAATCGGCTTGGTGACAACGCCACTTTATCAGCAAAAGAAGCAATCGAATGTGTATCGCAATTGCACCGTTCTATTTCGTATAACAAATCCTTAACCCTGTCATCATATATTTTAGCCTGCTCCTTTACCCCTAAGAACTTATATAGTTGTATCATAAACTCTCTATATTCTCTCAGTCCATCGCTGTCAATAAGGCAAAATAATAAATTTTGGATGTATTCAATATCTTGATTATCAAACATACAATACTTCATTCCTCCCATTCGTTCCTCCAATTGAAGGGCTAAACTTGAAGTCGGCTCAATTATCATGGTAAAATACATGTTGTCGCCTGTTGAAAAACTATGTAATATGTCGCGGTTTATAACAATGCATCTACATGAAATTTCATGATCTTCTACACCTATCTCCAAATTTTTTTCTATGCTTAAAAATAACTGCATTGTCCAATGCTTATGTGGGACAGATTCAATTTGGTCTGTTATGATTGAGATTTTATCTCTGTCCCAATATATTTTATTCATAGATGTTACCTCCCTCTATGCTTGGCTTTTTCTTTTCTTGTCGCATAACGTATTGTCGTTCTTTTTCGGCTTCTTTTTGTTCTCTGCTTTGAACTTTCCTTTCCATGTTTGCCTTATTCATGCTGAAACTTTAATACTAACTTAGGATTTCATCTTTCTTCTATCAACAGGCTTCTCGGCAGTTATCGGTATAAGCCAAACACGGTTGATGTTCATTGTTCCCTCAATACGATTTTCTTTGCATAACCGCTGCACCCACCTAAGCGATACGTTCCATTTTTCTGCGGCTTCCTGTGCTGTCATATATTCAAACATTTTAGACCTCCTGTTGTGTATTGTATATAGTATAGCCGTTCAAACGAACTGTATCAAGCGCAGAAATATGAACTTTAATCAAAGTTCCCCGAAAAGAAAAGCGACAGAGCTTTAACCCTCTGCCGCCATGTTACCTATGCGTAAATGATTTCCTCATTTACACTCTCCATCGCACAAGCCCTTATGTTATTGAGTCGTCTTACCCATTCTAAGGCGTTTTCAGCCTTTAGCTGTTCCGTGCCCTGTGCCTGTTTCATGTCCTCTATGAGCCGTTCAAGGCGTTCCTGCGCCGGCCGTCATTTCATTCTGCACGGTATAGCCGGAATACAGCTTAGACAGACCGGCAATTCCGCCAAAACGTGTATACACATAATTCTTTACCTTTGCATAGTCCACCGCGATTTCCCGGAGCTTTTGCATATCCTCCTCCGAAATGGAATCTCTGCTGTATTGATATACGATTTTATAAATGGTCTTTGGCGGCATAAAGCGAATCCTCAAAAGGTGTACTTTTTTCTGACAATTTACATCTGCCGGACTCACCCATCCAACAAATCACATTCCGGTAAATGAATTTTCACCTACCCAATCAATACCTTTTTCCCTTCAAAAGCAAACCCAAACTTATGAATCCGCTCCGGTGCAATCCCCCTTGCCTCCAAATATGCCGCATACTTCTTCTCCTCAATCTGCGCAAGAGCCGCCCGCACCGTATCCTCCAGCGTTTTTTCCTCATCCGGATCACGGACCTTAAACTCTAAAATCACTGCCGCATCCTCCATTCTGCGCGGCTCCAGCATCACATCGTATCTCCCGTAACCGCTTTCTCTATTGGAAGTCAGGATATAACGCTCCCGCAGCTCCACCAGAAGCCCCAAAACAAAACCATGATAAAAGCGCTCCGGCTCCGTATATTCGGAAGGTCTGCCTCCCGTATCGAAAAAACTGAAGGTAGACAGGGCGATCTTATTCATATAGAGATTCATGCCCTTCCTGTCCTCTCCAAGCAGCGCCTTAATAAATCCGTTATACGACAGAGTATCTCCCCCAAACCAGTCCTCAATCATCTCCTCAAACATCAGCCGCACTTCTTCATTGGTCAACACAAGCTCATAAGTAATCCTTCCCGCCTTCCGGACATAGCTTTTCATCCTCAGATAGCCGCCGGCCAGCAAAAGACTCCAGACAGCGCTCTCCTTGCGATCCAGCTGACTGAATACAATCTGCTCGTCCAGCTGAACATGAAACGATTTCCCCAGCAGAAAATCCTCCATAACCATCTTAATATTAGGATTTCCTCCCTGTATCAGCTTTCCGATTAAACCGTTGCTGCTGGTATTGGCCCAATAAGCAGCGAATTTTCCGGTTTTCAAGAAATTCAGAATCGACCAGGGATTGTAAATATCACTCCTGCTTCCAAAAGTAAATCCATCATACCAGCTTCTGACCTCGTCCCTTTTCTCCGAAAGCCCATATTCCTCCAGAGCCGCCCACACCTCCTCTTCCGTAAAACCGAAACAGTCCGCATAAGCATCGGATGTGGTCGTCACTACCGTCAGATTATTCAGATCCGAAAAAACCGATTCCTTGCTCACCCTGGTAATTCCCGTCATTATCGCCCGTTCCAGATAGGGATTCGTCTTAAAAGTAGAATTAAACAAGCTTCGTGTAAAAGAAACCATTTCCTCCCAAAAGCCTTCCGTATAAGACTCCTGCATCGGAGTATCATACTCATCCAAAAGAAAAAGCACCTTTTTCCCATAGTAACGGGAAAGATAATCCGAAAGGTATTTTAAAGAATCAACCGCCAGATAATCCTCCATTTCAGCAGAAATTTTATGATAAAGCTCCTTTTCCCCATCGCGCAGGCAGTTACCGTCCAAAAGAAAATCATATTTGTCATACAGACGCCGGATATTCTGACATATCCTTTTTCTTGCCTGAGAAAAAGATTTTTCCTTGATATCGGCAAAGCTCAAAAAAATCACCGGAAAAGTCCCCTGAAGCTCCCGGTACTTCTCCTCCTCCCAAATCCCAAGCCCTTCAAACACCTCCCCGCGCCCGGCATACTCCACCGAAAAAAACCTCTCCACCGTATTCATCATCAAAGTCTTCCCAAAGCGCCTGGGACGGGTAATCAGCGTCACCGCATCCTGATTCTCCCACCATTCCTTAATAAACAAAGTTTTATCCACATAAAAATTATCATTTGTAATCAATTGTTCAAAAATCTGATGTCCAATCCCTACGGTCCTCGCCATATCCGCACCACCCTTTCGCCAAGTCCCCTATCACTCCTAGTATATCAACTTCAACCCTCCGATTCAATGCTTATTCCCCGTTTTATCCCGAAACTGATTCGCCCTCTTATAAAAAGTAGACAAGGGCATATCACACAGCATCGCCGCCTGCCTCCCAACAAGCTCCCCGGAATCCCACCTCCGGCAAGCCTCCTTAAAATTCTCCGGCAGCGGCTTTTGGGGCCTTCCAAACCGCACCCCCCGCTGCTTAGCCGCCCGAATCCCCTCCTCCTGCCGCTGCTTAATATTATGCCGTTCACTCTCCGCCACATAACTAAGAAGCGCCAACACAACATCACTAATAAAAGTCCCCATCAAGTTCTTCTCCCGCCTGGTATCCAAAATCGGCATATCAATCACAACAATATCCGCCCCCTTCTCCTTCGTAATCCTCCTCCACTGCTCATTCAGATCCACATAATTCCTCCCCAGCCGATCAATCGATTTCACATAAAGCACCGACTGATCATCCAGCCTCCTTAACAGCTTCTTATACTCCGGCCTCTCAAAATCCTTCCCGGAAAGCTTATCCACATAAATCCGCTCCTTAGGCACCCCCATCTCCAACAAAGCAATCCTCTGCCGTTCCTCATTCTGTTCCCTAGTAGACACACGAACATAACCATACATCTTCTGTTGCACGATACCATACCTCCAAATAATATTAAGGCTCCCCTACAAAAAACCAGCCCCACACCCCATTGTGACACATCCCAAACATATGGCAAAAAAATTTTC
>OFFZ01001464.1_pt1 | contig 13116 bp, 7 predicted proteins | sample 1521631 | NCBI WGS metagenome assembly OFFZ01 (sample SAMEA3504102, study PRJEB24116) | mouse gut metagenome | biome: mouse gut; feature: mouse-associated habitat; material: faeces | place: Denmark | collected 2011 | reverse complement strand
GGCGGCGGGGGGCATGGTCTGATGGAAGGCGGTGTCGAACACGGCCACCATGGGGGTGCCGGGCATGAGCGCCTGGCAGGCCTTGATGCCGATGATGTTGGCGGGGTTGTGGAGGGGGGCCAGGGGGTTGCACTCCTCAATGGCGGCCATGACCTCGTTGGTGATGAGGACGGACTTGGCAAACTTCTCGCCGCCGTGGACCACCCGGTGGCCCACCGCGTCGATCTCGCTCATGGAGCCGATCACGCCGTTGGCGGGGTCCACCAGGGCGTCCAGCACGGCCTTGATGGCCTCATTGTGGGTGGGCATGGCCACATCGGCCTCTTTGACGGGTTCCTTGCCCTCGGGCTTATAGGTAAACTTGCCGTCGATACCGATGCGCTCGCACAGGCCCTTGGCCAGCACCTGCTGGGTCTCGGGGTTGAGCAGCTGATACTTCAAAGAGGAACTGCCGGCGTTGATTACCAGAATATTCATGGGAATCGTCTCCTTCTCAAATCAAATTTGGGTTGCCTCCTGGGTGGGAATGTATTACAATAGAGACAGCCCGGCTCATGCCCCTATTCTACCGCTTTTTGCGGGATAGGACAACCACTTTTTTGCATTTCTTCCAGATATTTTTTCATCTGTATCCATAGAACTAGACTATTGACCAGGAGGGCCGCCCTTGAAGACCATTGGGATCATCGCGGAATACAACCCTTTCCACACCGGACACGCCTGGCACATCGCCCAGACCCGCCGGCTCTTCCAGGAGGAAACCGCCGTCGCGGCCGTGATGAGCGGCAACTGGGTCCAGCGGGGGGAGTGCGCCGCCGCCGACAAGTGGACCCGGACGGAGATGGCCCTGGCTGGGGGCGTGGACCTGGTGCTGGAGCTGCCCACCGTGTGGGCCACGGCTTCCGCCGAGGGCTTCGCAAAAGGGGCGGTATCTCTTCTGGCGGCCACAGGGGTGGTGGACGTCCTCTCTTTCGGCAGCGAGCTGGGGGAAATCGACCCCTTGTGGGAATTGGCCCAATGTCTCAACAGCCCGGAATTCACCGCCGCCCTGCGCCGGGAGCTGGGGCCAAAGCGGTCGTTTGCCCAGTGCCGCCGTCAGGCGGTGGAGCGGCTGCTGGGCGCGGAAAAGGCCGCCCTGCTGGATTTTCCCAACAACAACCTGGGGGTGGAGTACCTGCGCTTCCTGCCCCCGGACATGGACGCGGCCACTATTCCCCGCCGGGGAGCGGGACACGACAGCGCCCAGGAAGAGGAGGGCTTCCCCTCCGCTTCCCTTCTGCGCCGGCGGCTGCGGGCGGGAGAGGTGGCAGGTGTTTCCCCTTTTCTGCCCTTGCCCTGGAAGGGAGAGACGGCTGATATGAAGCACCTGGAGCGGGCCCTTATTGCCCGGCTGCGCTCCATGACCCTGGAGGAGGCGGAGTTCCTCCCCGACAGCGGCGATGGCCTGGCCGCCCGATTGCTGTTTGCCGCCCGGCAGACCTCCAATCTGGAGGAGCTGTATGCCCTGACCAAGACCCGGGCCTACGCCCACGCCCGGGTCCGGCGGCTGGCCCTCTACGCCCTGCTGGGCCTGCGGAACCAGGATATCCCCGCCGCCCCCCCCTACATCCGGGTACTGGGGTTCAACAGACGGGGGCAGGCGCTGCTGAGAGAGATGAACCGCCGGGCCGCCCTCCCCTTCTTCGTCAAGGCCGCCCACATCCACGACAGGACCTTCCGCCGCTTTTCCCAGGATGCGCAGACGCTTTTCGCTCTGGAGGAACGGTTCACCGACCTCTTTACCCTCTGCTTCCCTACGCCCCAGCCGTGCGGGCTGGAGTGGACCGCCGGTCCTGTCATGACACAGCAGGAGACGGCCCTCTGCCGTCCGCCCCGCAAGGAGAACCTATGAAAAAAACACAGGAAACCATCAGCCCGGCCTGGCGTTGGCTGGGCGTCATCACCCTTCCCCTGGCACTGGTGATCCTGTTCCAGTGGCTGAAGGGCAATCAGTCCCTCATGACGAAGTGGGTATTCGGCGTCATGGCCCCCACAGAGCAGTTTTTGGGCCGGCTCTGGGCCGTATTCCCCTTCTCAGTGGCCGAACTGCTGACCGTTCTCTTTCTGACCGGCTGTCTGGTCTGGCTGATCCGGGCGGTGGTGCTGGTGTGGCGGCAGAAAAAACTGCTGCCCCTCCTGCGCCGTCTGGCCGCGCTGGCCGCAGCCGGGGAAGGCACCTCGCTGGCCGTCCCCATTTCCGGGACACTGGAGGGCCTGGAGTCTGTCACGCTGGACGAAGTCCGGCACCTGTGGAAGACCTGGCTGGACATGCCCAAAAGCCTGTATGCCGTGGGCGATCTGCTGCCGGAAATGCAGCGGTTTCTGGATGGACTGCTGCAGACTGCACCGGTCTGCACACCCCATTCTCCCCTCGCCCCCAGGGAAATGCCGGCAGTGGTCCGGGAGGTCCGGGACATTGCCCAGACATCCCTGGTGCAGGGATACACCACACAGATCACGCTGAGCGATTCGGAGTCCGCGGCTCTCATGGTCCTGAGCTCGATCCTGGGCAGCGGACAGAAAAGCCTGCTCTTCGAGGAGATCCGCGAACGCCACAGCTGGTGCTATTCCATTTCCTGTTCCCTGATCCGCTTTGACGGCCTGCTGCTCGTCACGGCCGGGACCAGGGCGGAATACCTGGAGGACCTGCAGTCGGAAATCGCCCGGCAGATCCGGCGCATTGCGGATGATGACTATCCCCAGAGCCTGTTTGATGCCGCCATTCTGGACCTCGTGGACGGCATCAGCGCCCGCCGCGATTTCCCGAGGGCTTTGATCGAGACCGCCTTCCAGCAGGACCTGCTGGATCTGCACCGCACAGACCAGGAACAGATCGCCCGTCTGCGCCGCGTGACCCGACGGGATGTGCAGGAAACCGCACAGAAGCTGCAGCTGGCTGTCACATCCATCGTGCAGGAAGGAGAAGCCGATGAACAGGATTGAGAAAACACTGCCCAACGGCACCCGCGTGGTGCTGATCCGCAAACCCGGGTTTTCCCGGTCCCTGTTTCTGGCGGGATTCGGCACCGGTGGTCTGTACCTGCAGGGAAACACTGCCGAAGGGCGCCGGCGCTTCCGTTCCGGTGCGGCCCATTTCCTGGAACACCAGATGTTCCGGCTCAATGGCCGGGATGTGACGGATGACATGGCCGCCATGCAGGCCGGCACCAATGCCTATACTGCTTTTGAGGAAACCGCCTATTACTTTTCCACCACGGCTGACCCGCTGCCGCCGCTGGGGCTGCTGCTGGATTTTGTCCAGACGCTGGACATCACCGAAGCCAGTGTGGAAAAGGAAAAGGGAATCATCCTTTCGGAATACGACATGTATGACCAGAACCCCGAGTCCAGGCTGCTGCAGGAAACCATGAACAGCCTGTATCACGTCTATCCCCTCAACACCGACATCCTGGGCACCCCGCAGGACATCCGGGACATGTCCACGGAAGACCTGGCGGTGTTCTACCACACCTGGTATGATCCCGCCCGGATGGTGGTGATCGGCATCACTCCCCATCCGCTGGACAAAGTCCTGGCATTCATTGAAGACCGGGAAGCCGGCTATCCCGGGAGCAAAGAAACTGCTCCGGTCCCCGTGTTCGACCCGGAACCTGAGTCCGTGCATCGAAGCTCGTTCACACTGCCCATGGATGTGGCGGCCCCCTATGTCTGCATTGGCTTCAAGTTCAAACCCGCCGGCGATGTCCGGGAGAACATGAAGCGGGACCTGGCGGTGAATTTCTGGATCGACGGCATGTTCTCCCCCCTGAATCCCGCCTTCCAGGACTGGATCGACCAGCGGATCCTGACACAGGTCTACAGCGGGGAAGGGGAGTTCTCCGACAAGGATGCGTACATGCTGTTTTATGCGCAGACAGAGAAAACCGATGAGTTCCGGGATCTGGTCATGGACCTGGTGAAGCGGCGGCCGATGCTGTCCGAAAAGACCTTCGAGATTCTCAGGCGCCAGAACCTCGCCCGGTCGCTGCGGCTGCAGGACTCCTTCCAGGGACTGGCCCAGAAAGAGCTGGAAGCTGTCCTGGATGACGTGCCGCTGGCCAAACAGACGGAAATGGCGAGGAACATCACACTGACGGATGTGGAACAGGCAGTCAGCAAACTGAATTTTGAAAACTGCACTGTGACGCTGATAACGCCGCGAAATGAAGCCCTGCAGGGGTGAACTTCACCTGAAACATATGGATTTCCAGGCCCGGATCGAGGATCCGGGCTTTTTGTGTGTCCGGACGGCGATGCGTAAAGTAGCGGGTGTGCAGGAAAGGAGGAATTGAATTGCTGAATGTATTCTGCCTCGCAGGGCGCCTGGCAGAGGACCCGGTGATGCGCGAGACACCCGGCGGGATCCGCATGGCGGAAGTCACGCTGGAAGTGGAACGTCCCTTTGCCAATGCCCAGGGACTGTATGAGAAAGACCGCATCACGCTGGAGGTCTGGAGAGGGCTGGCGGAGACGATTGGGAGTGTCTGCCGCGGCGGCAGCTGGGTGACTGCCAAAGGACGCATTGCCAGCCGTCCCTATGAAAAAGATGGAAAGGTCTGGAACAACTACAGTTTCGTGGCCGAGCGCGTCGACGTCCTGAGTTAGGAGCGGGCTGCCTTTCTCCTCCCCCCTTTGAAGGAATGAGGATGACGATGCCAGGAAAGCAGACACCAGTCTGCTTTTTCCTTGAGAATTCCCGGCAGCCGAAACGCTGCCGGCTGACACTGATACAGAAACAGAAAAGGAGTACGGAACAGAACGATGAAACGAACGATCGCGAAACGGTTCCTGTCCGGGGCAGCGGCAGCCCTGCTGCTCATGACAGGCGGGCTGATGCCGGTCCATGCCCGCGACAGGGGACCAGAGGAAGTGAAGCTGGAACTCCGGTCAGAAGGCCCGGGGACTGTGACCTGGAACGGACAGGGGCCTGGCAGCTGGATGCGGCCGAAGGGAGAGGAAGTCTCTCTGGAAGCCACACCTGAGGCAGGAGCCCGCTTTGCGGGATTTGAACGCAACGGACAGCCGGTCACCAGCCATGAGCCCCGGCTGACCTTCACCCTGGACCAGGACACACTGGTCAGGGCCCTGTTTGAGCCTGCGCCGGCAGACAGCCACGAAAAGACAGACGGCGAACAGGAGCCAGACAGCAACCCATTGACAGCCGGGCAGACCGAAGACGGGCAGGAAGATCCGGACCCCGGGCAGACCGAAGAACAGGCCCCGGAAGCAGACCGTGACCTCATGCGTCCCATGGACCGGCCATTTGAACTCACAAAGGAGGAGTCGACTCTCATTGAAGCCTATCGACAGGGAAACTTCCGGGCCGGCAAAGAGATGCGGCTGGCCATGATCGAAGACTACGGCCTGCAGGACTGGGTGGACGCAGACGGCTTCCTGCTTCCGGCTTACTTTACGGCCTTCGGGCCGATGGCAGCTGTCCGGGGCGGAATGCAGATCCTGAACCGCAGCGTAAACGGTCTCCAGGAGACAGGTCGCATGCGGACGGTGAACACCGTGACGAAATACGAAGACCACACCTGGTACTACCCCGGCGGCTACATGACCGGCGGACTGTGGACCATGAACATTCCGGGATTCGGGCTGCGGCAGGGATTCTGCGCCAATGGCATGTATGCACCCCCGCAGGCCGGCACCCCGCTGAAAGAGGCGGTAAAGAAAACGGACTCGATGTTCCGCAAGGCCCTGTACTACGGCTACGGCGGACCGGACAACCGTCTCGCTGCCCGCGGCCTGAATACCGCCCAGCAGATCATCGTCACCAACGACCTGGTGTCCATGTCCAATGTGAACACCTCCATTGGCAGCAGCATCGGCGGCGGCTGGATCTGGCGGGACTACAGCGGACCGGTCTGGGAGGAGATGAAACGCTGGCCGGAACCCCCTGCCACCTTCCATGCCTACCTGGCGGACACCGAAGGATCCGGTGAAAACTGGCAGGGTCTGAACAAGCCATACCAGCCCCTGGCCTTCTATGTGGACAATCCGAGCGGGACTTTCCGCCTGACAAAGACAGGCCGGCTGCCCGATGTGACACAGGACAACCATGCCTATTCCCTGGCAGGCGCCGAATACACACTCTATGATGCAGCGGGGCACAAAGCCGGCGTCCTGACCACGGACAAAACCGGAACGACGAATGAGATATCGCTGCCCTTTGGCACTTACACCTACCGGGAAACCAAAGCTCCCCAGGGATATCAGAAAGACCCGGCCACCTGCACCGTGACCATCGACCGAAACGGCCATTCACTTGCGACGACCGGCCGGGTGGAAGACACCCCGGAGACCACGCTCGTGGACCTGCTGCTTTTGAAGAAGGGAGACAGCGGGCAGCCCCTGGCAGATGCACACTTCGAGATCGGTTTTTACAAAAACGGGGACACCCGGCCCACCCGGACCTGGGTCATGAAATCCGATGCGCAGGGAAAGATCCTGCTGGACGACGCCCACAAAGTGAGCGGTGATCCCTTCTACCTCAATGAACACGGCAAGCCATGCTTCCCCAAAGGCGACGTGAAGATCCGGGAGATCAAAGCCCCCGCCGGTTACGTCGCAAATGCGGCGGTGTATACCGTGGATACCCGCACCATGACAATCTGGAAGACGGCGGAAGTCGTCAACCGGCCCAGGGAACACGCCCTGCGGCTCATCAAGAAGAGCTCAGGCGGACATGTCCTCGAGGGGGCTGAGTTTGCCGTCTTCGAAGACGAAGCCTGCACCAGGCTGTTTTACGAAGGAACCACAGACAGCAGCGGGGAGCTGGTCATTCCAAAGATCCGGGACGGCAAACCGTACTGGCTGAAGGAACGCAAGGCGCCGGCCGGGTACAGACCAGATCCGGCAGCCGTGAAACTTGTCATGCACGCTGATCCTGATACCGGCAGCGGATCGCTGGAGGTCAATGGCACCCGCTATGAAGCCGGACACCAGGATGACATGGTGCAGGTGGAGATGAACAAAGGCATCCTGCAGGCAGCGCTTGTGCGCATCAACCAGGTGCAGGATGCCCTGCCTGAAACCGGTTCATCCGGCATGATTCACATCGCTGCAGCCGCAGCCGTTCTTGCGGCACTTGCCTGGCTGCTGAAAGGAAAGGATACAAAATGAAAAAATCTGTCATGCTTATGGCCGCCATGCTGGCCATGACTCCGCTGATTCCCGCTGCAGCCTGTGCCCCGGCCTATGCCATGGACACCGCTGTGCTGTCCGCAGCCGGTACTGTGCAGGCAGGTGGCGGACCGGCCTCCATTGTCCTGAAGCCCTCTTCCGCATCCCAGACTCTGCAGGGCCGGCGCTTTACTCTGTACCGGCTGTTCGAGGCGGAGCCTGCAGCCGGCGGGGAATCCGTGGTCTACCGCTTTGACCCGAAAACCGAAGCTGCCGTGAAACAGGCAGTCGCAGCCGGCCTGGGTATCCAGGCTGGCGTGGTCGGGGAACAGCAGGCCGTGGACTATGTGGCCTCCCTCTCGGGACAGGACAGTGCCCTGCGCCAGTTCCTCTCGACGGTGCAGAACCACCTGCAGCCCGCCCAGGGAGAAAGTTTCCGGGTGGATTCCACGGCTGCCGACGGCAGCTTCACCATTGCCGGCCTGGACTATGGCTGGTACATGGCGGATGAAGAAGGAACCGACATCAGCGGATCCCATGCTGCGGCCTCTTTGCTGATGGTCAGCACCGCTGCTCCATCTGTTCAGATCAAAGTGAAGTCGGACTATCCCCAGCTGATCAAGCAGATCGAGGAAGATGATGGAACAGCGGGCTGGAACGACATCGGTGACTACCAGTACGGCCAGGCGATACCCTACCGCTTTGAAACCACGCTCCCGGATGTCACCGGCTATGAAACATACCTGATGCGGTTTCACGACAGGATGGACCCGGCGCTGGACTTTGACCCGTCTTCCGTGGCCGTGACCATGGACAAAGACGGAAAACAGTACCGGCTCAGTCCGCAGGAATTTACGATCACGGACACCCCGACCGCAGACGAGACGTTCTCCGTCACCATTCCGGACATCAAGGCCATTGCCGACCGGGAGTTCGGCAGCTTTGGCCAGCGCGTGGAACTGACCTACAACGGGGTGTTCAACGAAGGCATCCTGGACCGGCAGGACCAGGGAAAACAGGGCTTCGAAAACACCGTGCGCCTGGAGTTCTCCAACGACCCGGACTCCAGCCAGACCGGCTTCACGCCCTGGGATACCGTGGTCTGCTACACCTACCGCCTCAACGCCGTCAAGCACAACGAAAACGACGTGAAGCTCGCCGGCGCGAAATTCCGGCTGTATCTGGACAAAGACTGCCAGACAGAACTGGGGTTCGCCAAACACGGGGATGTCTATCTCCCCGCTGCCGATGCACAGGACATTGTGACGGATGATGAGGGCTCATTCCGGCTGGACGGCCTGGACCAGGGGACGTACTGGCTCCGGGAAGTGCAGGCCCCCGCGGGATACCACAAACTGAAGGACCCCATCGAGATCACGATCACACCCGGCTTTGTGGATGACCGGCATGCCTATGTGGCCGGCGGCCAGGGGCTCACGGATCTGACAGCCACAGCCGGCGGGCAGGACCTGGAAACAGATCCCATACAGACGTCCGCGAACCTGAGTGTCCTGAACCGGACAGGCAGCGTGCTGCCCTCCACCGGATCGGGCATGACCATCGTGCTCTTTGCGGCAGCTGCCGGACTGGCGGTCACCGGACTCTGGATGGGACGCAGACGTGGATGAGACGCAGCCTGTCCCTGTTCTGTCTGGTGGCGGCGTGTCTGATTGCGCTCTTTCCGGTGCTCTCCGGACTGATGGAAACCCGCCGGCAGCAGGAGGCCGTGTCCACCTTCCGGCAGGAGGCGTCCACGGTTTCTGCCGACCGGACACGCGAGCTGGAGCAGGAAGCCAGGGCCTGGAACGAGGCCAGGCGTCATGGACAGCCGCTGTCCAGAGACTATGACCAGATCCTGGACATCACGCAGACCGGGATCATGGCCACGCTGAGCATTCCGAAAATCAGCGTGAACCTTCCGGTCTATCACGGGACCGGTGAAGAGGTGCTCTCCGCCGGGGCCGGTCATGTGGAATTCAGTGACCTGCCGCTGGGAGAACCCGGGTATCACAGTGTGCTGAGCGCACACCGGGGCATGCCTTCTGCCAGACTGTTCACCAGGCTGGATGAGCTCAAAGCCGGCGACCTGTTTTTTGTGGATACACCGGCACAGTCACTGGCCTACGAAGTGACGGACATCCAGGTGGTCGAACCGGAGGACATCGGCGTTCTGGATCCGGTGCCGGGGCAGGACCTGGTATCGCTGGTGACCTGCACACCCTATGGCATCAACACCCACCGGCTGGTGGTGACCGGACGGCGGACCACAGTGGACACGACCGCGGAAGATGCGCAGGCACCTGCTCTGCCCTCTGCCCGGGAGCTGGCGTTTCTGCTGGCACCAACGGGATTTGGCGCAGCAGCGTTCCTGCTGTACAGACGAAAGGAGACAACATGAAACTGAAACGATGGCTGCCCGTCCTGCTGGCGGGACTGCTTCTGTGGCCGCATCCTGGCGTGCAGGCACAGGCAGAAGATGCAGCCGGCACGCTGACGCTGCAGCTGACGGAAGAAGGGGAGCGGGAAGGGGTCCGGTTCTCACTGGAGAAAGTGGCCACGCTTGAGGACGGAAACTACCGCCTTCTGGATGCCTACACGGACACGGGCGTGGACCTGAATGGTCTGAAAACCGCAGCCGACCTGGCCCAGGCTGCGCAGAACCTGGCCCAGGCCGCGCCTGAACAGCCGGTGCAGGCAGTGGAAATGAGGACGGACTCCAATGGTGAGGCCAGGGCCATACTGGAGACGGGCGTGTGGCTGGCCAGACAGAGAGACGGTGCCGGCTACGGCTGGATCGCCCCGTTTCTGTGTGCCATTCCCTCCTGGGACCTGGACAGCCAGGACATGACCTGGGACACGGTGGTGCAGCCCAAGCGGGAACCCTTTCCGGATCTCGTGATCGAAAAAGTGGACGAACAGGGCCACCCTGTGACGGGACTGGACTTCCGGTTTGTGCTGGAACAGGATGGACAGCGCCAGGAAGGTGTGACCGACCCGGAGACCGGCACCGTGCGCTTTGACCTGCGCTGGGGGTCTTCCGCGATTTCCGAGGAAAAAGCCCCGGACAACTACCGCAAGGACCCCACCCCGCAGACGGTGGTGGTGAACGCTGGGGACACGCAGACCATCCGCTTCTATGACGATCCCCTCTGCACCCTCACCATCCTGAAGCGGGACGCCGTGACCAAGAAGCCCCTGCGGGGCGCGGAATTTTTGGTGACGGACAGCTCCGGCCATGTGATCGGCCCCAACAACGGCCTCTACACCACCGGCACCGATGGCACCGTGACCATCACCGGGCTGGTCCCCAACTCCACCATCGTGGTGTCCGAGAAGAAGGCCCCCTCCGGCTACATCCTGGACGAGACCCCGAAAAATATCGTGGTGCGCTCCGGCGTTGCCAACAGCCTGATTTTTGACAACGAACCGGGCACCACCCTCATTATTCGGAAGTTTATTGAGGGCACCGAGAACGAACCGCTCTCCGGCGTCTGCTTCAAGGTGGTGGACGGCTCCGGCGCGGCAGTTGGCCCGGACGATGGGGTGTATTACACCGACAAGGCGGGCGAGATCGTGCTGGAGGGCATCGAACCGGGCACCACCGTCATTGCCCGCGAGGTCAAGACCGTGGAGGGCTTTGTTTTAGACGGCACCCCCCAGGACATCAAGATCGTGGGCGGGCAGGTGCAGCAGCTCACCTTCTGGAACAAGCGGGCTGGTACGCTGGTCATCCAGAAAAAGGACAGTGTTTCCGGCAATCTGATCGCCGGGGCGCAGTTCCAGCTCACTTATGCGGGCGGCGGCTTTGTTGATAACGCCAACGGCCACCTCTCCAGCAACGGCCTGTACACCACGGACGACAAGGGAGAAATCCGCGTTTCCGGCGTGACCGGGACTATTGTTGCCAAGGAGGTCAAGGCGGCTCCCGGCTATGTGATCGACCAGTCCACCCAGACCCAGACCGTCACCGTCAACCCGGAGGACACACAGACCCTTGTTTTTTTGAATGAGCCTCTTTGCAGCCTGACCCTGACCAAGCTGGACTCCGTGACCGGAAAGCCCGTGCCCAATACGGAGTTTACCGTGAAGGACGGCAACGGGAACATCATTGGCCGCTATGTCACGGGGAAGGACGGCACCGTTGTTGTGACGGGCCTCGTTCCCGGCAGCACCGTTGTTGTCACGGAGAGCAGAGTCCCCGATGGATACGTGCTGGATACCACGCCCAAGACCATCATTGTCAAAAACGGTTCTGGAAACAGTATTGTCAATGGCGGAGGCGGAAACGGCTCTGGCAGCAGCGGCGGTAGCTCTGGCGGCAATGACCTTACTTTCGAGAACGACCCGAAAATGACGTTGACTATCCATAAATATATCGAGGGCACCGCCAATGAGCCTTTGGCTGGCGTGGCCTTTAAGGTAGTGGATGGCTCCGGCAAGCCTCTGAACCCCGATGGAGGCATCTACTACACCAACAATGCCGGTGAAATCGTGCTGGAAGGGCTGGAACCCGGCACTACTATCACCGCACAGGAAGTCAAGACGGTGGACGGCTACGTTCTGGACGGACGGCCCCAGAGCATCAGGATTGAAGCTGGTAAGGCGCAGAACCTGACCTTCTGGAACAAGCCCGCTGGTTCTCTCATTATTCGGAAACTGGATAAGCAGACCGGGAAACCGCTGGCAGGTGTGGAATTTGAGCTGACCTATGCTGGCGGCGGCTATGTGGACACCGATAACGGGCACCTATCCAGCAAGGGGCTTTACACCACCGATGACCACGGCGAAATCCATATTTCTGGCATCGTAGGTACAGTCATAGTCAAGGAAACCCGGCCTTTGTCTGGATATACGATTGAACCGGGCCGGGAGAGCCAGACCGTTACGGTCAATCCGCAGGAGACACAGACGCTCACCTTTTACAACATTCCTGCCAATACCCTGACAATTCAGAAGTATATTGATGGCAGCAGGAATGAACCTCTCGCTGGCGTGGAGTTTCTGGTAACGGACAGCACCGGCGCTGTGGTGGGGCCGAACAACGGCTATTATACCACGGATAATGACGGGCGCATTGTGATCTCCGGCCTTACACCCGGCACAACCATCACCGCTAAAGAAACCAAGACGGTGGATGGATTTATCCTGGACGGCCAGCCCCAGAGTATCGCCATTAAGGAAGGCGAAGCGCAGTCTTTGACCTTTTGGAACAAGAGAGCTGGTGGGCTGGTAATCCGCAAGCTGGATTCCGTCACCAAGCAGCCGCTGTCCGGTGTGGAATTTGAGCTGACCTATGCTGGCGGCGGCTATGTGGACACCGCCAACGGCCACTTGTCCAGCAATGGCCTGTATACCACCAATGCCAACGGAGAAATCCGAATTTCCGGCGTGGTGGGTACTATCGTGGTCAAGGAAACCAGGACGATTCCCGGCTACACCATTGACGAGGCCACCCGGACGCAGACGGTGGAAGTGCGCCCGGAGGACACGCAGACCCTCACCTTCTACAACGCTCCCCAGCAAACCCTCACCATCCAGAAGTATGTGGACGGCACCACCGATCCCATCCAGGGTGTGACCTTCCTCGTCACCGACAGCTCTGGTGCGGTTATGGGGCCGAACAACGGCGAGTATATCACCGATAGGAACGGGCGCATTGTTCTCACCGATCTGACCCCCGGCACAACCATCACCGCCAAGGAAACCAAGACCGCCAGCGGCTATGTGCTGGATACCACACCGCAGTCCATCCTCATCAAGCAGGGGAACGCGCAGAGTCTCACCTTCTTCAACAAGGCCGAGGGCGGACTGGAGCTTATCAAGGTTTCCGAGAGCGACAAATCCAAGCGCATCCCCGGCGTGTCCTTTGAGATCAGGAAGATGGACGGTGCGCTGGTGGATACCATTACCACCGATAAGCAGGGCCGCGCCCATCTGGACCTGGATGCC
>OFFZ01001453.1_pt1 | contig 13158 bp, 11 predicted proteins | sample 1521631 | NCBI WGS metagenome assembly OFFZ01 (sample SAMEA3504102, study PRJEB24116) | mouse gut metagenome | biome: mouse gut; feature: mouse-associated habitat; material: faeces | place: Denmark | collected 2011 | reverse complement strand
TATGGCAGAGAAATCCCTCGGCTATCCAGAATTTTCGGTTATGAATACAGGTTCTAAGCCTGACGGGGTCACGCCCGTCTCATAAATTTGGAACGTTCCTGGAAATACCGTTCGGTACGTTATGTAGGGCAGGGGTTCTACTCTCCCTGTAAGGGGATAAAACGGAACCAGAATAAGGCAAGGGCAGAGCCCTTGCCCTACATTCGGTGGGTTTCCTGAATTTGTGAGACAAGCGTGCCCCACGACCATTTTCCCCTTGCCTTTTCCCCCAAACTATGATATAGTAGCTCCTGATTCCAGAGGAGGGGAGGTGTCCGCCGTGGGCGAACCGGTCAAAATCGTCGCCAAGAACAACAAGGCTTTTCACGACTATTTCATCGAAGAGAAGTACGAAACCGGCATTGAGCTGGCGGGCACTGAGGTCAAGTCCATCCGGCTGGGCAATATAAACCTGAAGGACTCCTTCTGCCTCATCAAGGACGGCGAGATCTCCGTCTTGGGAATGCACATCAGCCCCTATGAGAAAGGCAACATCTTTAACAAGGACCCCCGCCGCCCCCGCCGGCTAATACCGGTCTCCGGGAAGGCTTTTACCTGGTGCGCGGCGCGGTACTGAAGCCCACGGTCAGCGGGCAGTCCCGTACCAGTGTGCAGCTCCAGGACGGGACGGGCCAGTGTTTCCAGGCATATACCCATGGCCCGGATTCCACCCTCGCCCCCGGCGTTGTTATCACAAATGTGAAGCTGAGCAGCAGGAACAGCGGAGGCGTCACCTTCTACATCCTGGACGCCTACACGCCTGTGACCTACACCGCTCAGGAAGCGGCCTAACGAAAGGAGGAGCGCGGCATGATCCAGCCAGTTAAAAAATTGCGTGTATATTCGCTGACGGTCAGCGGCTTCAAGGGCTTTGCCCAGGAAGCGTCCTTTACCTTCGGCGATATGACCACCATCACCGGCCACAACGGTCAGGGAAAGAGCAGCATCGCGGACGCCATCGCTTTCGCCATCACCGGTGTCTCCTTCTTTGGCGGCGCCAAGCTCGACCACCTGTACCACAAGAACACCAGGGATATCTCCGTCACCATGACCTTCGGGGATGAGAGCGGCGCTGTGCGCCGCCTCTCCCGCCGCCGGGTGGCCGACAATATGGATATTTTCCTGGATGAGCGGAAAATCACCCAGCGGGATCTCACCGTCATGTTCGGGGAGCGCGACCTGTTCCTCTCCATGTTCAACCCCCGCTACTTTATCGACGTTCTGGGCGTCAAGGGCCGTGACCTCTTGGAGCGGTATCTGCCGGATATCCCCCATGAGCAGATCATGAGCGGCCTGAGCGAGCACAACCAGGCCCTTTTGGAGGGACAGGATTTTCTCTCCGCTGAGGCGTTTGCCAAGAAGCTCCGGGATGAGATCGCCCAGCTGAAGCGGGACGCGATCTACACCCAGGGCCAATACGACCTCCAGTCTACGCAGGCCATTGAGAACGTCGCCCAGCTGACACAGAAGCAGGAGCGGCACAATCAGCTCACCAAAGAGGTGGCCGATTTGGAGGCCCGGCGCACCACCGGATTCGATGGGAGCAGCCTGCAAGAACGCCTCCCAGACCTCTACACCCGGTATAATGAGCTCCTTCGGGAGCAGCCCGCCGGCCCGGAACTGACCGCTGAGCTGGACGCTCAGATCCAGGAGGCGGCTCAAGCTTTGGAGAAAATTCGGGCCAGGGAGTACCAGAGCCAATACACCCAGGCGCTCTCTGATGTCCAGGCCCGGATCGATGCCCTTGGGAAAGAGGTTTCCCGCCAGAAGTACATTGTCGCGGGATTAAAGCCCGGTGTGCAGTGCCCCATGTGTAAGCAGACGGTGACCGAGGCCACGCTACCCCAGGTGCGCCGGGAGTTTGAGGATTCCATCAATGATCTGTGCCGCCAGGGACAGGAGCAGGTAGCGCAGCAAAAACAGGTGCGGGAGCTGGATGCCAAGGCCAGGGCCGTCTTTGAGAAATTCAAGGAGGACGATGCCGCCAAGGCGGAGCAGGCCTTGCAGGAGCTCAAGGACCGCCGCGGCAGCGCCGTAGAGTCCGCGCAGCAGCGGAACACCCAACGCCACCAGGAGATTGACCGGCTTCACGCTGAGATCCAGAACGCGGAGCTGGACCTGGAGTACGGCCTACTCTCCCCCGAGGAGGGGGAATATCTCCGCCAAATCAAGGAAGAACTGGTAAAGCTCTCCGCTGAGATCAGTGTTTTATCTGAGCAGACCACGGAGCCGCCCGCCGACCAGACGGACAAGCTGAACCAAATCCAGGCGCAGCAGCGGGAAAAAGAAGATATACTTTCCGCGCTGGCCGCCTACATCGCCAAGCGGGTGGAGCTGGGCCTCTCCCGCCTCCGGATGAACCGGGTCGCCATCTCCCTCTACGAGGTGGCAAAGACCACCGGCGAGATTCGGGACGTGTTCAAATTCACCTACGAGGACCGGCCCTATGTCTGCCTGTCCGGGTCGGAGCGAATTCGGGCCGGCCTGGAGGTGGCGGAGCTGATCAAAGGCATGGTGGGCGTGGATTACCCTGTGTTCATTGACGACGCCGAGCGGGTCCCCGTCATTGATAATGTCCGCCCCAGCGGCCAGATATTTGCGGCAATCGTGGTAAATGGCACCGCTTTATCTGTGAAGGCTGAAAATGCGGCGCAGCCCGCCAGGGCCGCGTAAGGCGGCGGAATACGATGGGCGGGCAGTACACCGGAACCCTTTACCGTGAAATTCCAATTTTGGACGCGGCGAGACGGTGCGGCCTTGTCCTGAACCATCGCACGCTGGAATGGGAGGAGGTGGAGGCCTCCTGCCCATTCTGCGGCGACAATGGACCTGGGAAATACCATCTCAGCCTGAACACACGGAAAAACGTCTACCGCTGCAATCTCTGCAACGCCAGCGGCAACAGCGTTTCGCTCTACGCCCGCATGGAGGGCGTTTCCAACCGGCAGGCGTTCCAGGTGCTGTCGGAGGAGGGCCGCCTCTTCCGATTCCCGGAACAACCCCTGTCAAAAAAACCGCCGGAACGGGAGCCCAGCTCCCGCTCCGTGCGGAATGATACCTACCGCGCCATGCTCTCCCACCTGGAGCTGTCCCCCAAGCACAGGGCGGATCTTCTGGCCCGGGGGCTCACGGAGGAGCGCATCACACAGAATATGTACCGCTCTCTGCCGGCCAGCGACCAGTCCCGTCGGCTCTTAGCCGGGATACTGGCCGACTTCCATGATCTGGACGGCATCCCCGGCTTCTATGTGGACGATACCGGCTGCTGGAACATCTCCGGATACAGCGGACTCCTGGTCCCCTATCGGGACAGGGACGGTTTTATCCAGGGAATGCAGGTTCGTCTGGACGACGAAAACAAGCCTGACCGGAAATACCGCTGGCTATCCAGCCGGACGCGGAAGTTCGGGACCCGCAGTCCCTCATGGATACACGTCACCGGCAATATCCACGCCAAGACCGCCTATCTCACCGAGGGGGCGCTCAAGGGCGACGTAGCCAGTTTCCTGGACAATGAGGCTCTGTTTATCTGCTTCGCCGGCGTAAACTCCATTGGCAGGCTGGCGGAAACTCTGGCGGGCTTCTCCCTGTCTGAGGTCGTGGTGGCCCTGGATATGGACAAGCTGATGAACTGGCGCGTCCGGAACGCCCTGGAGAAGATCATGGAGCTGGTAAAGGCCATTCCTGGCGTCCATGTCCGCCTGATGAACTGGAACGCCACCTTCAAGGGGGTGGATGACTTCTATCAGGCCCGCAATTACGCGGCCAGTAAGGGAGTAAACATCTTGGATATGCGGTCAAACTTTATCACCCGCTATCTGGACGACCTCTGGAAAAGGGAGTATCCCAAACAGGACCGGGGCTTTATCCACACCTGTGAGTGGGAGGAGCTGACCATCCCGCTGGAAAAACTGGAGAGTGACCCGCCCAGGGATATGGAAAAGGCCGAGCGGTACAAGCAACTCCTTTTGGCTGGACAAACTGATTTCCCACCGCTGGTCTGTGTCAACCGCACCGTCATTGACGGCCAGCACCGCTTCTGGGCCTACAAGGAGTCGGGCTACCAGACCGTCCGGGTCTATCAAAACGTGCCGTGGGCCATGCCTGCGGCGGCGTAAAATTATTTTAGGAGTGTAACAGTATGAAATTTGAAGAATTTAACAAGCTGGCCTGTGATAACCGTATGGCCCTCCTCATGGCGATAGATCTGCTGATGCAGAATGGACGCACCTTTGTCCAGGAAACCGCCACAGCGGAGATTATTTCCGCAATGAAGGTCAGCACATCGAACTTTATTGCGGATGTCATTTTGGATGAAATCGTAAGCACAGCTAAAAAACTGTCCCCGCTGAAAACGTGTGATGTGCTGGACTATGTCAAGCGCAGCGAGCTGGAGTTTAAGAAGTCTGGCGCGCAAGAGGCGGGAATTTGTCCCATATGCGGCGGCACACTTGAATATGGAGAGGATGAACCCATTGACGATGGGGGCGTGATCGACTGGACCTGCTCTGACTGCGGCGCTACCGGACAAGAAGGCTACGATAAGGTGTTTGACAAACATTACAACGTATACGACAGCGAAGGAAATCCTTTTCCTGCTGATAGTACCCAACCGGAAGATGTGGACTAATTGATATCAACATAGAAATGGAGGCTAAAATTATGGAACAAAAGACATTACAGATGCACGACTTTGCCGCTGTCCACAAGGACGGAAACGGCGTACTGGGCAAGGTGCTCTACTACTCCCTCTCCAGCATCCTGATTGAGAAGGATAAGTTTGGGGAGCTGTGCCAGTCTATCGGATTTCCCTACCAGCCCACCCGGCGTACCGCTCTGGCCGATGCTTTCCGCTCGGCCACAGGGGATGTGTATGAGCGCAAGGTTATCAAGACCGACAGCGGCCCTCAGATTTTCAAAATCTATTGCCGGGACAACAAAGCCCCCGGCGGCGTGATCTCCAGGGAGCTGGTCAAGGAGACGGTCCACGAGGACACCAACGATTACAAGAAGCTCTCCAACATCAGCTTCACCAAACAGGGTGGGATCTTCTCCTATGACAACCTGGTATCCGACCCCCATGTGGATCCGCTGCCCTACTGTCTGGAGGCCCAGAGGCTCTTTGAGCTGTATCAGAGCTGCGTGGGGCGGCGGCAGATCGAGACCATGTTGGAAAACTATGTGGAATCCATGCAGGCGGTCAAGATCGCCCGGGGCCATATGTACTTTATCCCTCGGGACTACATGGCGAAGCTGAATCTGTTTGAGGATTTCATTGAATTGCTGGAGCAGAGCAACCAATTCAGCCGGCTGGGCCGAACTCCGCTGAACGCCAACAGCATGTTTGTGGTGGACGACGCCAAGCAGCGGGATAAGATGGCGGTTGCGTTCTACAACACCGTCCGCAAAGAGATTGCGGAGTATGAGGAGCGCGCCACCCACCTGATCCAGTCCGGCAGTCAGAGCCCGGCCATTTTGGACCGCCTGGCCCTGCGTATCCGGGGACTGGAGCAAAAGCGCGGCTATTATGAGGATATTCTCAACCGTGAGCTGTCCGACCTGGATGAGCAGTTTACTTCCCTGCGTTACTTGTCTGAGGAATTGCAGATTCGAGCCCGTGGACTGCGGGTGCAAAAAAAGGTTGCATAAATTGATAAAGCGAGCAATTTTAACAAGGAATTCACAATCAACGGGGCACATATATGCTTACAGTCACCAACTAGCACTGGCTAGACACCCAAAGTTGTAAAGTTTAACGAATTACACAACTTTTTTATCGTTAGGAGCCCCCCGGCAGTGTCGGGGGGCTATTTGTACTCTATTTGCAATAAGATTTTGAAATTTTTAGGCCCCTCTAGGCAAAAAACATACTGCCATTTTCATTCAATGTATATTTCTGTCTTTTCTAAAGCTTCTCCATATATTTTCAAAAAAACTATCTTGCTGAGGAATGGGACGTGGAGCTCGCCACGAAGCAATAGTGCATCCTCCGTTCCATGCGATTTCCTGAATGTGCTCTCCCACCAGATTCCTGGTAACGGAGTACCGTATAGTTTCTGGAAGATTTCCAGAAGGTTTTTTTCCGGCAGGATCATAGTATAGTGCACTGCCTCGGCTCTGTCGGCCTGCCTCGGAGTAGTCAATCATAGCGCTTAGGTAGACAATCTGGGCAATTAGTAAGCTGCGATACTGATAAGCGATACGGAGGCCGTCAGTTTTTTGAACGGTAGTTCCACCTTGAAATGCGGATAATTCTTTTTGCGCAGCCTTGAGAGACTCTTTCATTGTATCTGGACTGCGGAAAGCTGCGCCAGCCAGGCTCATACGTCTGCGTGCATTGGTGACTTTCTCCTGAAGCATTGCAGAAGAAATACCTTGGGAAAAGTCAATGGGCAGGAGAAATTCAGAAATTTGAGGCTGAATCTCCAGAAGCCACACATCGTCCGGAAATGGTTCACGAGGCACTGTAGAGGAGATATGCTGTGCCGCCCGCAGAGCTCCCACCTGACCAGCGTTTAGGGCTGTGCCACCGGGACGATACACGCCGTGGGTGGCGCTGCACTCTCCAATGGCGAACAGGCCAGGGACTTGAGTTTGCCACCAGCAGTCCACGCTGAGGCCACCGTTGTTATGCTGGGCACACACCGCAATCTCTAGTGGTTCGGTAGCCAGGTCAACGTTGTGATCCAGATAAAACTGCACCGCTGGCAGATTCATGTGGCGAAGACGCTCAATGGGAGTCCCGAAGCAGGCTCCGGCATTATCCAAATACTGAAACGCTTCCAGAGACAGCCGGGTAAAGTCAACCTCCTCAAAGGGATTCTTGCGGTAGTCCAGCCAGACCCGGCGACCCTTTTTGGTTTCAAGAAAGACTAGAATGTCGACAATGGAGGAGCCCCCTTCGACCTTTCGGATGTCAAAGGGCCACTGATACCCTTTTAAAAATACATTGGAGAGCATTTCATAGCGATTACCAAAATATTCTGAGAGAAAATCGTACTCATTTCCCTTTTCATCGGTGGAGTAAATACGTGGGAGCGCCTGCATATATGTCCCAGAGACATTCCAGCGGGGCTTGAGAGAGGCCATGCCATACTGCCACTCAGTCAGATTTTTGCCTAGGGCCCCGGCCTCCAAAGCAATCCCTGTCGCGCCATTCTGACCATGAGGGTAAACGCTGTCAGCGTAGATACCCGCAGGACCTCCAGTGGCCCACACCAGATTCTGGCACTGAATAGCCACATAAGGATCATTTTCATTTCTGGCTGCTGCCTCTAAATCTAAACAGAGCAGTCCGCTGACACATCCCTTCAATTTCAGGATACGAATGGCTTGAAAGCGGTCCAGAATGGGAACCTGCCGGTCGCGGACACTCCGCTCCAGAGCCTCGGTCATCATTTTAGAGGTATAGGGTCCGGCGCTGGTGGCGCGGCACCGGGGGTCATGGTCGGTTTTGTAGCCCACATATTCACCGTAGCGGTTACAAGGAAAGGGAACCCCCAGCTCCACCAGCCGCATGAAGCTCCGGGTGGACAGAGCCGCTTCGCACAAAGCGTGGTCCCCATCCACGCACCCGCCCTGGAACAGGGTCTCCGCCATTTCCATTACGCTGTCCGGTTCCGAGCCGGACAGCGTCAATTTATAATATGTTTGCTTGTCGGAGCCGGCATTCCGGGATGTACCCAGCTTGACGTGCTCTGTGACAACAGCGATGCTGGTTCGGCCCAGAGACCAGAGCCGGTCAGCCGCGGCGAAGCCGGCGGCTCCGCTCCCCACAACGACGGTATCGAACTGATAGGTTTTCATGACAAATATCCTTTCTGCGGGAGACCATATATATGTGGTCTCTCTTTTTGATTTTGGCGGCGGCAAGATAGCGGATGAATTTTGGCGCAATCTATGCTAAAATATAAATCAGCATCAGACAAAAGTAAATACATCTGATGAATATTTCGAAAATATGTGATTGCTGCACAAAAAACGGGCTATATCTTTGGTCTATATTCCATATTTACAAAATTGATCTGATGATTATAATAATATTCATCAGATGAATTTCGCCCGCCGCTGCAGCTCCATCAAGAAAGGAAGGTCAATTATGAAAAAAGGCGCGAGCGAACAGGTCATCGAGTACATCGAAAAAAAGATTCAGGACGGCGTATGGCGAAGCGGGATGAAAATTTCCACAGAGGCCCAGCTTCAGCAGGAGATCGGCGTCAGCAAGCCCAGCGTCCGGGAGGCAGTGGAGCGGCTGGTGGCCATGAACATCCTGACCAAGCGTCAGGGAGACGGCACCTACATCAACGACATGAACGCGGGGTCCCTGATTGATCAGATGATTCCCTACTTTCTCCTCGGTCCCAACGACGCCATCACAATTCTGGAATTCCGCGAGGCGGTGGAGCCGGCCTGTGTGGAGATGTTCGTGGATCACTATGACCCGGAAAAGGTCAGGCAGCTGGAGGAGCATCTGCGCACCATGGAACAGTACCAGGACGGCGGCGAGGAATTTCACAACGCCGACATGGAGTTTCACAACCTGATCGCGGCGGGGACGGGCAACCCTATCATGTCGAAAATCATGAGCCTCCTCCGGTCGCCCATTAACAAGTATCATCTCACCGCGAGTTTTACCATCGGCTCCCGCTCCGGACCGGCGGAGCACCGGGCCGTTTTGAACGCCATCAAGCAGAGGGACAAAGAACTGGCCTCCCTTCTGATGAAGCGGCACATCCAGCGCTCCAAGCGGGATATGCTGGCCTATAACGAAGAACACAGAGAAGAAGGATAATTTCAGCCGTGCAGCTGACCTGGTCCTGCATTGCTGTAATTATAAATATGTTCCCGCAAATCATTTTCCCCAACCTATATTACAGAATGGAGGACCTCAACAATGAAAAAAAGATTTCATGCGCTCCTGCTGACCGCCGCTATGCTGGTGGGCACCCTTGCTATGACCGGCTGCAACAGCGCGGCGAACAACCCCGCCGGTACGAGTACCGCCCAGCCCGGTAACAGCTCCACCCCTCAAAACAACAACGCCGCTCAGGCGGAGTACACCCTGATCGCGGCCCACGTCTCCACCGAGGAGCACTCCTTCCACACCGGCATGATGGAGTTCAAGAAGCAGGTGGAGGAGAAGTCCGGCGGCCGAATCGCGGTGGAAATTCACGCGAACGGCGAGCTGGGCGGCAATGAGGACGAGCTGGTCCAGAAGATGGCCACCAACACCGTGGATGTGATCATCTCCGCCCCCTCCTTTATGGCCCAAAGCGTCGCTGAGGCGGACCTGCTGTCCCTGCCCTACCTGTTCCAGGACGTGGAGCATTGGGAGAAGACCATGGACGGCGAGGTGGGCCAGACAATCAGCCAGCTGGTGGAGGAAAAATCCGGCATGTTCCATGTGCTGGGCTACTTTAAGGACGGCGTCCGCAGCATGTACACCGTCAACCCAGTGGAATCCATGGACGACATGAAGGATCTGAAATTCCGTATTCAGAACAGCCCTACCCAGGTTGCCTTCTGGACCGAGCTGGGCGTGCAGCCCACCTTCGTGGCCTTCAACGAGATTTACCAGGGTCTTCAGAACAAGGTGATCGACGGCGCTGAGAACTCCTACTCCCAGATTTACCAGCAGAAGCATTATGAGGTGTGCAAGAACGTCACCGAGACCGAGCACGACGTAGCCACCCGCTTCTTCCTCATCTCCAAGGCCAAGTATGACGCTATGCCTGACGACCTGAAGGCCGTGATCGACGAGTCCGCCGCCCTGGCCGTCACCGCCCAGCGAGAAGCCGACGCCGCCATGAACGATGAGTACAAACAGCTGATGATGGATGCTGGCGTCAACTTCATCCAGATCGATAAGACCCCTCTGATTGAGAAGACCGAGTCTGTCCGTCAGGACGCCGCCAAGGGCATGGGCCTGGAGGATATGCTCAACACAATCAACTCCCTCAAAAAGTAAGGAGGGACGGACATGAAAAGAGCGTCTGACTTTGTGGAAACGGTGCAGTGCTGGTTCAGCATGATTCTGTTCATTGTGTTCCTGGTCTGTGTCGTCATCCAGATTCTCTCCCGCTATGTCCCCTTCATCAAGGTGATCGGGACGGAGGAGATTGCCACCTATTCCTTTGTTTGGGCAATTCTTATGGGGGCGGCGGTAATGCTCAAGCGGAACGAGCACTTCGCCTTCGAGTTCTTCCGCACCCGGGTGAAGGGCGTTCCCCATATCGTCACCGAGGCGGTCATCTACGGCCTGATCATCGCCTTCAGCCTGTACCTCACCTACAGCGGCGTGCAGCTGACAAAGCAGTTCTGGAACTGGAACCTCACCGCCCTGAACTTCATCAGCCAGCGGTACATCTGGTCCTCCCTGATCGTGTGCGGGGCGACCATGTCCTTCTACGGTGTGTGCAACCTGATTGAAGTGTTTCAAAACAAGGATAAGGAGGAGATCGCATGAACGCGGTGATTTTGGTTGTTGTCTTTCTGGTCCTCCTGTTTATCGGGATGCCCATCGCCTATGACCTGGCTATGGTCTCCTTCCTGGGCATCGCTATGCTGGGCAACGTGCCGCTGGTCACGGTGGCGCAGAAGATGTTCAGCGGCCTGAACTCCTTCATTCTGCTGGCTGTGCCGCTGTTTATCCTGGCCGCCAACCTGATGAACCGGGGCAAGATCTCCGAGCAGCTCATCAAGGTGGCTGTGGCGATGGTGGGCCGTTTTCGGGGCGGCCTGGGCCACGCCAACGTGCTGGTGTCTATGATTTTCGCAGGCATCTCCGGATCCTCCCAAGCGGATACTGCCGGCATCGGCAAGATCCTGATCCCCAGCATGGAGGAGAGCGGCTACTCCAAGGAGGAGGCTGTGGGCGTTACCGCCGCGTCCTCCACCATCGGCGTCATCATTCCCCCCAGCATCCCTATGGTCATCTACGGCAGTCTGGCCAGCGCCTCGGTGGGCGCCCTGTTCCTGGGCGGTATCATCCCCGGCATTATGATCGGTCTGGTGCAGATGTTCATCGTGTACCTTCACGCCAAAAAGTATAACTACCCCCGCAGCGAAAAGGTGAGTATTGGAAACATCTGCCGGATGATTATCAAATATCTGCCCTCTTTGATTACACCGATTATCATCATCGGCGGCGTGGTCTTCGGCATTGTCACCCCCACGGAGGCCGCCGCTGTGGCCTGCGTCTACGCCATGATTCTGGGCTGCTTTGTCTTCAAAACCATCAAGCTGAAGGACCTGCCTGAAATTTTCATTGAGACCATCACCATGACGGCCCAGTCCCTCTTTGCCCTGGCCACCGCCACCGCTCTGGGACAGCTGCTGAGCTACTACAACGTGTCCAAGCGGGTGCAGGAGTTCTTTGCCACCAACAACATGAACTGGATGATCTTTATCCTGCTGACCATCCTGCTGTTCCTCTTCCTGGGCACCTTTATGGACGCCATCCCGGCTATGACTCTCTTTGTGCCGGTGCTTCTCCCCGTGGCCCTGTCCACCGGCGTTTCCGCCATCCACTTCGGGCTGGTGGTGGTCATGACCCTGGCGATCGGCCTGGTCACGCCCCCCTACGGAATCTGCCTTCTGATTGCCGGCTCCATCGCGAAGCTGCCCATTGAGCGTTCCTTCGCGGCGGTGATGCCCTATCTGGTGGCAATCCTCGCGGTGCTGGGCTTTGTGGCCTTCTGCCCGGACTTGATCCTGTTCATCCCCAAGCTGATTAAACCCGAGTGGTTCTGAGGAAAGGCGGCGTAATTGAAAATGGCAAAGGTAATTACATTAAAAGAGGCGGCCGCGCTGATTCAAGACAATCAAACCGTGGCCATTCTCGGCTCCGGCGGCGGCGTGTGTGAGCCCTCCGCCACCCTCCTGGCGCTAGAGGAGCGCTTTTTGGAAACCGGAGCCCCCCGGTCCCTGACCCTGTACCACGCCAACGGCATCGGCGACAAGGAGCGCATCGGCACCGACTGTCTGGCCCATGAGGGTCTGGTCAAGCGGGACGTGGCCGGCCACTGGGGCATGGCCCCCAAAATGGCGAAGCTGGCGCAGGAGGAGAAGGTGGAGGCCTACAACTTCCCCCAGGGTGTGCTCTCCCAGATGTATCAGGCGGTGGCCGCCCACAAGCCGGGTGTCATCACCAAGACAGGACTCTACACCTTCATCGACCCCCGCATCGAGGGGGGCAAGATGAACGCCTCCGCCCAGGAGGACTACGTAAAAGTGTTGGAGCTGGACGGTGAGGAGTGGCTCCACTTCCCGGCGGTCCACTTCGACGTGGGCCTTGTCCGGGGAACCATTGCGGACTGCAATGGGAACATCACCTATGAGGAGGAGTCCGCCGTCCTAGACGGCTGCGCTCTGGCCCAGGCGGTCCACAACTGCGGCGGTATCGTCATCGCCCAGGTGAAGTACATCTCCGAGACCCCCGCCAAGGCCAAGGACGTGGTGATCCCCGGAATTTATGTGGACTACATCGCCGTGGACCCCGACCAGAAGCAGACCTGCGAGCGGGTCTACGACCCGGCCCTGGCCGGTTATGTGCGCACCCCCTTCGACACAGTGCCCCCTCTGCCTATGGGCCCCCGGAAGATCGTGGCCCGCCGGGCGGCAAGAGAGCTGAAAATGGGGGCGGTCATCAACCTGGGCGTGGGTATGCCCGACGGCATCGCCGCCGTCGCCCAGGAGGACGGCTACCTGGATCAGCTGAACTTCACCGTGGAGCAGGGCATCATCGGCGGTATGCCCATGGGCGGCGTGATTTTCGGCGTGTCCCACAACCCCAGCGCTATGGTGGACCAGACCGCGCAGTTCAATTTCTACGACGGCGGCGGCCTTGACTGCTGCTTCCTGGGCATGGCCCAGACGGACGCGGCAGGTAACGTGAACTCCAGCAAAACCGGCACCCTGCTCTCCGGCTGCGGCGGCGCGATCAACATCTCTCAGAATGCGAAAAAGGTGGTCTTCTGCGGCACCTTTACCGCCAAGGGATTAAAAACTGAGGTCAAGGACCACCAGCTGCACATTCTCCAGGAGGGACAGATCAAGAAATTTGTGGGCGACGTGGATCAGATTACCTTCAGCGGAAAATACGCCTGCCAGACCGGCCAG
>OFFZ01001447.1_pt1 | contig 13176 bp, 14 predicted proteins | sample 1521631 | NCBI WGS metagenome assembly OFFZ01 (sample SAMEA3504102, study PRJEB24116) | mouse gut metagenome | biome: mouse gut; feature: mouse-associated habitat; material: faeces | place: Denmark | collected 2011 | reverse complement strand
CCGGGAGGCGCAAGAGCGGGAGCAGAAGAAAGCAAAGCGGAGGTTTAGACGGGGGACAAGGTAACGGACATCAGGAGGGCACTCCAAGGTGTACCCTCCTGATTTATACTTGTCAGCAGGGAATTTTACTGTTATAATGTAAACGATAAATTCCCATTGGAGGCCGCACATGAAAAACAGAAAACTAATTTTTATTGGACTATTTATCTTTTTAAGTGTGGTAATTGGTTCTTTTATATACTTTCCTAAAAGTATTGATACTGCACTCAACAGAATAAAATATCCGTTTGAAGTAGGCGAAATCTTAACCTCCCAACAAATTGATGAAAATCTTATTGTAGTAATATATACCAATAAAGAAAATAGCAGTCAACTCCAGAACGCTATCATACAAAAAACCGGTATTTTTTATAGCGTTGTTGAGATGAACGGCTCTCTAAATATTGAAATGCCCAAAGAACTTGACAGTGGTGACCTTAGAACAGCCGAATTGATCTCTTGGTATGATAAAAGCGATAAATATGTTGTAATGGCAGTTGCTTATGACGAAGATGTAGCCGCTATTACCTATCGAAATCAAGAGTTGACGCAATTAAATATAAACGGTTATCACTTGTTTTATGGGAACGGAACTGGCAAATATGAAGTACCTGAATTGTTTGACAAAGAGGGAAGGCGTTTAGAACGTATCAAGGAATAGTATTGAACCAAAATGAGAAGTGATTCGGAAAAAGCAGGAAAAGTAGTTGCATTTTTCTGCCTTTTTTGTAATACTATTTTTGATACTAAGCAAATTGGCGGCCAAAAATATCAGGTCACATATTAACAAGTTTGCGAAAGTTTTGCCTATGAAAGCACAGAAAATACGCCCCTATATAATAGGATTTGTCGAGTTCAAATGATGAAATGCGATTTCATTATATTTGTAAATTGAACAATGGGAGATATTTAGAGATGATAGATTATAGTATTCAAAATAAAAAGGCGTGGGAATATAATGCGTATGAGTTTTGGGTGAAACAATCAGGTACACCGGTTGACAGGGCAAAAAGGGATTTGGAAAATCCTATAGGAATGTTGAAAAGATGTTCTGACTATTTTGATACTTATAATGGTATTAAAGTGGCAAACATATGTGGTTCTTGCGGAAAGAAGGCTGTTCCACTAGCTATTTTAGGAGCAGAAGTTACAGTCTTTGATATTTCAGAAGATAATAAGAAGTATGCGCTTGAAGTTGCAGCAGCCGCAAAAGTTGAGTTGAACTTTGAAGTATGTGATATATTGGAAATTGATATAGAGAAGTATAGGAACTATTTTGATGTAGTGTTTATGGAAGGAGGAGTATTACATTACTTTCATAATATTGATGAATTTATGCATATTATGTATTCATTATTGAAAGATAATGGAAAAATGATATGTAGTGATTTTCATCCATTTACAAAAATAGCAGATATGTTGAATTTTGAACAACCAACTATGAGTTATTTTTCAAGGGAAGTTTTTGAAGGAGAAATGGCACATGCTCGTTTTTTTGAAGAAAACATTCGCAGGCAGATGCCTAAATGTAGTTATAGAAAGTATACAATTAGTGAGATCATCAATTCAGTCATAAATAGTGGTTTTACATTAAGAAAGTTTGATGAACATCCTGCGTGGACAAATGAAAAGATACCAGGAGAGTTTACTATTGCAGCGAGTAAATAATTAATTTCAGATCGTAATTTGTTGATAGAAACCCAATGATTGATAATTCGAGACTTGAGTTCAGAGGATGAATGCGAAAAATCAAAGGAGCTCTTTACTGATATGGATATACATCAATTCTGGAAAGCCGTTTTGAAGCAGGACGCCGGTGCGATCCGGGCATACTTTGCGCAGGATGCGTATATCAACTGGCACTGCACCAACGAACATTTTACCGTAGATGAGTTCATTGCCGCCAATTGTGACTACCCGGGCCGCTGGGACGGTGAAGTAGAGCGCGTGGAAGAGACCGGCGATACGCTGGTGACGGTAACGCACGTCTATGCCCAGGACCGGGAGCTGTCGTTTCATGTAACGTCGTTCTTTAAAGTGGACAATGATAAGATCATAGCCGTTGATGAATATTGGGCTGACGACGGCATCGCGCCCCAATGGAGATTGGACAAACACATTGGAACGGCGATCAAATAGAGGAACGGGGAGCGGTATGAACGCGCGATACAAAATACTTGATCTGAAATACACATTTGGCGGCATGGAGCAGCACATTTACCCCGCCGTTCTTCTCGGGGAGGGCGATGCTGTCCTCATAGACTGCGGGTATCCGGGCTCCCTGCCCATGATAGAAGCGCAGCTCCAAGCCCACGGCCTTGACCCCCGAAGCCTCACGAAGCTGGTGCTGACCCATCAGGACGACGACCATACCGGCGCCGCCGCCGAACTGAAGGAGAAATACCCGGACATCCAGGTCCTTGCCTCCTGTGAGGAAGCGCCGTATATTTCCGGCGAACGAAAGAACCTCCGCCTCCAGCAGGGGGAGGACTTGCAGGAACAGCTCCCGGAGGAGCAAAAGGCCTTTGGAGAGCAGTTTTGTCAAAGATACCGCGATCTCGTTCCGGTCTTTCCGGACGTCCTGCTCCATAGCGGCGACCGGTTCGACTGGGGCGGCGGCTGTGAGATCCTTGCCACTCCGGGCCATACGCCGGGGCATATTTCCATCCGGGCGCTGGACGGTGAATACATGGTCACCGGAGACGCGGCGGTCCTGGAGGGAGACGCGCTGACGATCGCAAACCCGGAATTTTGCCTCGATATGGAAGCGGCAAAAAACTCCCTGGTAAAAGTGACCCGCCGCGAATGCCGCCGCTATATCTGCTACCATGGCGGCGTTTTAGAGCGATAAGCAAAAAAAGAAAGGCAGACCGTCCCACAGGACGGCCTGCCTTGATATTATGTCCGTCAGTCCAGATCCCGGCCGCGGCTGCGGTAGGGACTTTCCAGAGGACTGTTCTGGTCGGCCTCGTTCTGGTAGCGGCCTACCACCGTGGCGGCCAGCTCCACGGGCAGCAGCGTCCCCGCGCCGGCCACGCACCCGCCGGGACAGGCCATGCCCTCCAGCAGGTAGCCGTTGTACTTCCCGGCCCGGGCCAGAGTCATCAGCTTCCGGCACTCCCGCAGGCCCTCGGCCTTGGCGGTCTTGACCTCCAGATTGGGGTCGGTGCAGTGGATCACGTCCGCCACCGCCTGGGCCACGCCGCCGGACACCGCGAAGCCCCGGCCCGCCGCCGTGCCCTCCCGCATGGATTCGCCCTCGGGGATGGCGGAGAAGTCCACGCCCTTGGCCTCGAACATGCCCTGCAGCTCCTCGAAGGTCAGCACGAAGTCCACGTCGGAGCGGATGTTGGAGCGGATGGCCTCCAGCTTCTTGGCGGCGCAGGGGCCCACAAAAACGACCTTGCATCCCGGGTCCTCTTTCTTCACCAGACGGGCGGTGAAGACCATGGGGGTCAGGGTCATGGAGACATTCTCAAACTGGGCGGGGAACAGCTTTTCCACCATGGCGTGCCAGGCGGGGCAGCAGGAGGTGGCCATGAAGTCCTGCTCCGCGGGGACCCGCATGAGGAAGTCCTCGGCCTCCTCAATGGTACACATGTCCGCGCCCACCGCGACCTCCACCACCCGGTCGAAGCCCAGCATCTTCATGGCGGTGGTGAACTTCTCCGGGGTGGATTCCTTACCGAACTGGCCGATGAAGGCGGGGGCCACGATGGCCACCACCTTTTCTTCCTCCATGATGGCGCGGACCACCTGGTAGATCTGGCCCTTGTCCACGATGGCGCCGAAGGGGCAGCTCACCAGACACTGGCCGCAGGCCACGCACTTGTCCTGGTTGATGACCGCCTTGCCGCTGTCGTCCATCTCGATGGCGTCCATGCCGCAGGCGGCGGCGCAGGGGCGCTCCATATAGATAATGGCGTTATAGGGGCAGGCCTTGGCGCATTTGCCGCACTTGATGCACTTGTCCGGATCGATCTGGCTCTTGCCGTTGACGAAGGAGATGGCCCCCTTGGGACACACCTTCTGGCAGGAGGCCGCCAGACAGTTCTGGCAGAACTGGGTGACCTTGTACTGCTTGGGGGGACAGGCGTGGCAGGCGTAGGGGATGATGTTGATGAGCGGGGGCTCGTAGTACTGCTCGGCGATGGCCGCCTGGTCCATGCCCTCGGTCATCAGGGTCCGGGTCTGGATGGGCCGGATGGACAGGCCCATGGCCAGACGCACCCGCTCGCCGGCAATGGCCCGCTCCAGAAAGATGGACTCCCGGTGGAGGGCCTTGTCGCCGGGGACGATGACGTAGGGCAGGTCCTCCGCCCTGGCGTAGTCCCCGCCCTCGTAGGCCATCCGGGCGATCTCCGTGAATACCTTCTTGCGGATGTCTGTGATCAGCGATGGAATACCGCGCATAGTGCAACCTCCTTGTCATGCCGCCGCCGGGCGGCAAATCTAGCTTGGATAAAGAGTAGCATATGAGGGGGGAATTGTCAATGCGGCGGCGAAAATGTGATGCCGTCTGAAAACACGGACGCTTTGGAAAACCGGCTTGTATCGCGCCGGGATCGATGCTATACTGATTCTCAACAGCGGACCGGCGGCAAAGAGCGGTCATTCAAGAACTCGATGGGAGGGACCGTGGAAATGAAAACGGTATGTATATCCGCATCCAATATTCTGCACAGCGGGGAACGGAGCACCTCCCATATGCTGTGCTCCAAGATATCCGAAATTTTACAGGAGAAAACGGTCGCGTGCGAGATCGTGGACCTGAGAAAATACCGTCTGTCGCCATGTACCGGCTGCGGAAAATGCTTCGACGGCAGGCGCTGCCGCAATGACGCGGATTTCAATGCGATCTATGAAAAGATAATAGGGGCGGACGCCCTGTTCATCGTTTCGCCCCATTATGCCCCGATCCCCGCGAAATTGAGCATGGTCTTGGAAAAGATGGAGGAGATCGCCTTCCTGCACTGGTGGAAGGACGGCGGGCATCAGTCCGAGGTCCATGGGACGCCCGCGGGGATCGTTTCCCATGGCGGAGCGCCTGCATGGGCCTTAAAAAGCTATAAAGCCATGGTGAACGACACCATAGCGAACGCGCTGGACACCATCCAATGCAGGGTGGTCCCTTACGACTCCGAATGGGATACGGGGATATCCCTTCCTGTAGAAAAGGTGCTGGAGGAAGAGGGGATTTTTCCGATCCAAAAATACGACTGGGAGCTGCTTACGCAAAAATTGAGGAACTACATAGAACTTGTCCTGGAAGCGGCCCGGCAGACGGCCGGGCGGTAAAAAAGGCCGGAAACCCTCTCCTCTGGGTTTCCGGCCCTGCTCATTTGTGATATTTCCCGCCCTCATTGATCTGGAAGCCCCGGTAGAGCTGTTCCAGCAGCATCACCCGGGCCAGATGGTGGGGGAAGGTCATGGGGGACATGCTCAGGCGCACCCGGGCCTCCCGCTTCAGCCCCTCGTCCAGTCCGAAGGAGCCGCCGATGACGAAGGCCAGGCATTTCTCTCCCCGGCTGCCCCAGGTGTCCAGCAGACCGGCCAGCTCCTCGCTGGAATGGAGCTTCCCCTCGATGCACAGGGCGGCCAGCGCCGCTCCCGGAGGCAGCTTGGCGCGGACGGCCTCCGCCTCCCGGGACAGTGCCCGGGCGATCTCCGCCGGGGAGGGGGACTCCGGCAGGCGCTGCTCCGGCAGTTCGATCAGCTCCAGCTTGCAGTAGCGGCTCAGCCGCTTGACGTATTCCGCCGCGGCGTCGATGTAGAACCGCTCTTTCAGCTTGCCCACGCAGACCACCATTACGCGCTGCATCTCGCGCCCTCCAGTATGTAGGGAGCGCTGATCACGTCCCGGGGCGCGGCGGCCAGAAGGGGGGAGAGCCCGGCCTCCTCCAGCGCCTGCTTCACGGTCAAAAGGGCCAGCTCCGGCGTGTTGTTCTCATCGCTCAGGTGGGCCAGAAGGATGGAACGGGTCCCCGCCCGGGCGCTCTTGACGGCGTATTCGGCGGCGGCGGCGTTGCTCAAATGCCCGTGCTCCCCCAGGATGCGCTTTTTCAGCTGGTAGGGGTAGGGACCGGCGCGGAGCATGTCCACGTCGTGGTTGCTCTCCAGCACCAGAAGGTCCGCCCCCAGCAGACGCTCCCCGGTCTCTTCCACGATGGTCCCGGTGTCGGTGATATACCCCACCCGTCCCTCCGGGGTGGTGAAGTGCCACGCGGCGCTGCCGGGGCGGTCGTGGCTGGTGGGCAGGATCTCCGCCTCCACCTCGCCGAAGGAGATGGTCTCCCCCAGCTCCATGGGCCGCAGCAGGGGCTCGATCCCCGCCAGACGGTAGGCCAGCTGGCGGGATACGTCGGGGGTGCAGCAGATGGGGGTGCGGTATTTCTTGATATAGGTCGCCAGACCGCCGATGTGGTCGGTGTGCTCGTGGGTGATCAGGACGCCGCCGAGCGCCTCCGGGGTCAGCCCCAGGGAGGCCAGGGACCGGCAGACTTTCCGGCAGGAGATGCCCATGTCGATGAGCAGATGGGTCTCCCCGCAGGAGAGGAGGGCGGCGTTGCCCGAGGAGCCGCTGGCGAGGGTACGGATGGTGGTCATAGGTACATTCCTTCCGGTAACGATCGTACATGGTCCATCAGAGTCCGGCGCTGAAACGCCGGAAGGCCGCAATAAACCATCCTCGAAAACCCCTCCGTTTTCGAGGATGGCGAAATGATCAGCTTGCGCTGCCGACCAGCAGCTCCTCCTCCGGGATCTCCACCGAGCGGATACGTCCTCCCACGGCCTGGATCTTGCCGATGACGTCCTCATAGCCCCGCTCAATGTACTGTACGTTGGTGATCTCGCTGATGCCGTGGGCCGCCAGGGCCGCGATGAGCATCGCCGCCCCCGCCCGGAGGTCGCAGGCCTCCAGCTGGGCGCCCGTCAGACGCTCCACGCCCTCGATGATGGCCAGATTGCCGTCCACCTGGATCTGGGCCCCCATCCGCTTGAACTCGTCGGTATAGCGGAAGCGGGTATTCCACACGCTGTCGGTGATGATGCTGGTCCCCTGGGCCAGACACAGGGCCGCCGCGATCTGGGGCTGCATGTCCGTGGGGAAGCCGGGATAGGGCATGGTCTTCACGTTGGCCCGGACCAGGGGCCCGATGCGGCTGACCAGCAGGCTGTCGTCCACCTCGTGGATGTCCACACCCATTTCGATCATCTTGGCGGCGATGCAGTCCATATGCTTGGGGATGATGTTGCACAGCTTCACTTCCCCGCCGCAGGCCGCCACGGCGGCCATATAGGTGCCCGCCTCGATCTGGTCGGGGATGATGGAGTAGCTGCCGCCCCGGAGGCGGCTGACGCCCCGGACCTTGATGACATCGGTGCCCGCGCCCATGATGTTGGCCCCCATGGAGTTGAGGAAGTTGGCCACGTCCACGATATGGGGCTCCTTGGCGGCGTTCTCAATGACCGTCATGCCGTCCGCCATGGCGGCGGCCAGCATGATGTTGATGGTGGCTCCCACGGAGACCTTGTCGAAGAAGATGTTGGCCCCGTGGACCCGTCCGCCCTTGGCCTGGGCCGTCACGAAGCCGCTCTGGGTGGACACGTGGGCCCCCAGGGCGCGGAAGCCCTTCAGATGCTGGTCGATGGGCCGGGTGCTGCCGAAGTCGCATCCGCCGGGCAGGGACACGTCCGCCAGGCCGAACCGGCCCAGCAGCGCGCCCAGCATATAGTAGGACGCCCGGCAGCGGCGCGCGGATTCATAGGGGACCCGGCCGTTGCGGAGCTGGCTGCTGTCGATCTCTACGGTGTGGGGGTTTACATAACGCACCTTTGCGCCCAGATCCTGGAGAATGCCCAGCAGAAGCGTCACATCGCTGATCTGGGGCATGTTCTCAATACGGCAGGGACCGCTGACCATCAGCGCGGCGGGGATAATGGCGACGGCGGCGTTCTTGGCGCCGCTGATAGGGATCTCTCCAAACAAGGGCCGTCCGCCCTCGACAATATACTTGGTCAAAGATTTGCACCTCTTTGTTAATATATGGCCATGGGTCTGTTCGGTATCTTACCAGGTACAGTTTACCCAAGCCGAAACACTTCATACCGGAAAACGCAGTATTCAGTGGACATAATCGTAGACATTAAAATAGTATAACAGGTTTTCCCATAAAAGCAATGGGGGGCGGAGAAATAAATTCATAAAATTTTAATAATTCCTTACAGAATTTTTGGAAAACCATGAAACCGGCAGAGGACGGCCCGATCCTCTGCCGGTCAAACGATCAAAAAACCTGTATGTTAAAAAAGATGCAAAGCATATTTTTTGAACCCCCGACCTACCCCCGCCCGGTCTTGTTCTGCTTCCGCCACTCCCGGGGCGGAAGGCCGTAGCGCTTCTTGAAGGCCTGGGAGAAGTGGAGCTGGTTGGGATACCCGCACTGCCGGGCGATGTCGCCGATGGTCTCGTTGGTCATGCGCATCTGCTCCGCCGCCTTGGTCAGGCGCAGGCGGATGATGAACTCCTGGGGGGCGCAGCCCACGGCCTCCCGGAAGAGCTTGCTGAAATAGCTCCGGTTGAGCTTGCACACGTCCGCGATCTCCTCCACCGTGATGTCCCGGTGGTAGTTCTGCTGGATATAGTTGACCGCCTCCTGGATGTAGAAGTCCCGCAGGGGGCCGCCCCGGCCGTCCCGCCGGGTGGAGGAGGAGCGCACCAGCTCGTCCAGGAACAGGCACAGGTGCCCCACCAGACACAGGGGCGAGGCGTCGGCGTGTCCGGCGATGTAGAGCATCTGCCGGCCCACCTCCTCGCTTCCGCCGGAGCCGGGACGGTAGATGGGCTGCGCCTGGCCCAGACCGGCCCGGTCCAGGTACTCCGCGGCCCGCAGGCCGTCGAATTCCAGCCACACGTACTTCCAGGGCTGGAGCTCGTCGGCGCAGTAGGTGTTGACCTGGCCGGGGCAGATCAGGAAGCCCTGTCCCGGGACCAGGTGGTGCCTGCTGGTGACGCCCCCGTTGTTGGACATGAGGATGCCCTTCCCGGAGAGCACGTAGTGGAACAGGTAGTGGTTGCGCACGAAGGGGCCGAAGGAGTAGAGGGGTTCGCACTGCTCCCAGCCGTATTGGAAGAGGCGGAAGTCCAGAAAGCCGTCGTTGGGGAACATGGAGAAGGAGTACTCGCTCATTCGCGCACCCGCTTTCATGCCCGCGGCGGAGCGCGGACGCTTTTTTCTCCTATTATACCATGTCCGCAAACGTTTGTCACGGGTTCTTTTTGAATTTTAAGCATTTTTTCTTTCGATTCCCCCGGGAGCGGGGGGCACCCCGCCGGTCCCGGGCGCATACATTGGGGATATCAAGATAAGGAGGGGATGCAAATGGCTGCAGCAGCGGGGGCGGACACGGTGGTCGCCCTGGTGGGCAACCCGAACGTGGGCAAATCCACGGTGTTCAATGCCCTGACCAACCTGCGCCAGCACACCGGCAACTGGCCGGGCAAGACGGTAGAGACCGCCCGGGGCGCGTATACATATCACGGAAGAGGCTACACGCTGGTAGACCTGCCCGGCGCCTACTCCCTCCACCCCGGCTCCGCCGAGGAGGAGGTCACCCGAGACTATCTGCTTTCCGGCGAGGCGGACGTGACGCTGGTGGTGGCGGACGCCACCTGCCTGGAGCGGAACCTGGCCCTGGCCCTCCAGGTCCTGGAGACCTCCTGGCCGGTGGTGGTGTGCGTCAATTTGTTGGACGAGGCGGAGAAGAAGCACATCTCCGTGGACCTGGAGGCCCTGGAGCGGGAGCTGGGGTGCCCCGTCGCCGGCGCCGCCGCCCGGGGCGGCCGGGGGCTGGACGGCGTGCGGCAGGCGCTGGAGGACGCGGTCCTCCATCCCGCGCCCAGGCCGGAGACCACCCTGATGGGCCGGGTGTGCGGGGATTGCCAGGAGTGCAGGACCCTGGCGGCCATGGCCCGGGCCTCCGCCATCATGGAGGCGGCGGTGAAGACGGAGGGGGACGCCGCCCACCGGCGGGACCGGGCCCTGGACCGGGTCCTGGCCGGTAAGAGTGGGATCCCGGTGATGCTGGCCCTGCTGGCGGGGGTGCTGTGGCTGACCATGGTGGGGGCCAACGTGCCCTCGGAGATGCTCTCCCGTCTGCTCATGGGCTGGCAGGAGCCCCTGCGGGGGCTCTTCCAGGCCCTGGGCGCGCCCTGGTGGCTGGAGGGGGCCCTGGTGGACGGGGTGTACCGGACGGTGGCTTGGGTGGTGTCCGTGATGCTGCCGCCCATGGCCATCTTCTTCCCTCTGTTCACCCTGCTGGAGGACGCGGGGTATCTGCCCAGAGTGGCCTTCAACCTGGACCACTTCTTCCGGAGGGCCGGGGCCCACGGGCGTCAGAGCCTCACCATGTGCATGGGACTGGGCTGCAACGCCTGCGCCGTCATGGGCTGCCGGATCATCCAGAGCCCCCGGGAGCGGCTCATCGCCATCCTCACCAACGCCTTCATCCCCTGCAACGGGCGGCTGCCCACCCTGACGGCGCTGATCGCCATGTTCTTCGTCACCGGCAGCGGCCTGTGGGACACCGCCGCCTCGGCGGCACTGCTGATGGGGTGCATCGTGCTGGCGGTGGCCATGACCCTGTGGGCCAGCCGGTTTCTGGCGGGGACCTTCCTGAAGGGGGAGCCCTCCTCCTTCTCCCTGGAGCTGCCGCCCTACCGGGCCCCGCAGGTGGGGCAGGTGCTGGTACGCTCCATCCTGGACCGGACCCTGTTCGTCCTGGGCCGGGCGGTGATGGTGGCGGCCCCGGCGGGACTGCTCATCTGGACCGCCGCCAACGTCACACTGGGGGGCGAGAGCATCCTGGTCCGGCTGGCGGGCTTCCTCCAGCCTTTGGGGGCGCTGATGGGTTTGGACGGATTCATCCTTCTGGCGTTCCTGCTGGGCTTCCCGGCCAATGAGATCGTGGTGCCCTGTATCCTGATGGGCTACCTCTCCGCCGGTTCCCTGACGGACTACGCCGGGCTGGCGGAGCTCCACGGGCTCCTGACGGCCCACGGGTGGACCGCCGCAACGGCGGTGTGCGTCCTGGTATTCACCATGTTCCACTTTCCCTGCGGGACCACCTGCTTCACCATCTGGAAGGAGACCAAGAGCGTCAAGTGGACGGCCCTGGCCATCCTCCTGCCCACCGCCGTTGGGATCGCCCTGTGCATCCTGATCCACCTGGCCTGCGTGGCGCTGCTGTAGGGGGACGGGGAAATCTTCGTCCTTCTGCACAAAAACACTTGCAACCGGAGGCCGGAAGCGGTATAATAAGGATACCACAACGGGCAGTACTGAGCGGAGGAAAAAGGAGGATACAGGATGAACCAGATCATTACCATCAGCCGGGAGTTCGGGAGCGGCGGCAGAGAGTTGGGACGCCGCCTGTCGGAGCACCTGGGCTGCGCCTACTACGACCAGGAGATCGTCCAGGAGATCGCCAAGCGCACGGAGCTGTCTGAGAAGTACGTACAGCAGGTCATCGGGCACCGGCCCATCTCCTCCTTTCCCATCCATATCGGCCGCAGCTTCCGGCTGATGCCCGACCCCCATCTGGAGCAGAGCTGCAACATCTACCGGGAGCAGTGCAGCATCCTGCGGGAGATGGCGGCCAAGTCGGACTGCGTCATCGTGGGCCGCTGCGCGGACTATATCCTGCAGGAGGAGGAGCCCTTCCGCATCTTCGTGTATGCGGATATGCCCAGCAAGATGCGCCGCTGCCGGGAGAAGGGCTACGAGAAGGAGGACCTGACCGACCGGGAGCTGGAGCGCCGCATCAACGCTGTCAACCGCAGCCGCGCCGAATACTATGAGTATTGCACCGGGCAGAAGTGGGGCGACCGCATCCACTACGATCTCTGCATCAACACCACCCAGGGCACCATCAAGGGCATCGCCGCCGCCATCGCGCGGCTGTGCCTCCCCAAGCAGGGGACTGAGGGTAAATAAGGGGTTATACGCAAAAGGTCCGCAGGAGTTTCCTGCGGACCTTTTTGGCGCAAAAAAATAAAAAGGGTATGCAGCCAGGTAATTGTTTTCCAATAAAATGGTTGATTATACAAAAAGTTCTTCGAGGACAAGGACAAGACCGCCGAGGCCACAACAGACGATCGTGTGATTGACCTTGCCAGTTGACTGACCGCAAGGGGCGAGTGTCTTTGAAAAATGCACATCAATTTTATAATTGAGGGGGGCGGCACGCCGATGTGCCGCCCCTCAAGTTATACTTTACTATTTGTGCTGCTTTTTTGGGCTTTGGCAGCTTTGCGTTTTGCTCGCATGTTTCCAATCAACATCCATAACCAAGGAAACATGGTAACAATCACTACAACGGTCTTCCCAAAAACGTTTGAGCGCATCCGAGCATGTCTTATTCCGCTCAGTATCAGATTCTCACCCGCTTCTGTATGTTCCGCACAATAATATCCGGAAATTTCTGTTCTTGTATAGGAGCCATCCGTGTACGTTTTCTCTTCCCAACCGCGTTCTGTTTCAACTTTGAAGCCGTTTTTATCGGGAACAAGATATGTATCTTTTTTAGGGGCCAAATAAGTCTCGGTTTTGCCATAAGTTGTTCCTGAAAGCCGGTAGCTTTTATTTGGCCACACATTGTTCGGAACATTCCATTGCGTATAAACAAGTGTTGCCGCATCGTTACCACAATCGCCGTAGTCACATTCGCACCTTGTTGCTACTAAATCCACTTTGCTGCAAAATGACGTTTTTGGGGAAATGTGTGATGAGCCTATTGCACTGGATATCCCAATGGCTGCCATCATAATGCTCCAGAAAAGACTAAGCCCGAATGCAACCGAATGCAATAGGATGCTGAATCTTCTTCCTTTTCTTTTCCATTTTTTAATTGCCTCCTGTAATATAAAGCGATATTTTTAAAGATATTTAATTGTATTATACTTTGTGCCTCTTTGTCAAGCTATAATTTATTACAGATTGAGAGGTGCAGCAATATGAAAAGTGAACCCTTGAAAATCAAGAGGCGCGGCGAGGACGGGAACAAGGTCATTACCGTTCGGATTAGAGAAGATACCCTTGGCGCATTGGACAAAATTGCAGCGGAAACAAACCGTTC
>OFFZ01001445.1_pt1 | contig 13181 bp, 8 predicted proteins | sample 1521631 | NCBI WGS metagenome assembly OFFZ01 (sample SAMEA3504102, study PRJEB24116) | mouse gut metagenome | biome: mouse gut; feature: mouse-associated habitat; material: faeces | place: Denmark | collected 2011 | reverse complement strand
GTCACCAGTCCCTCCTCGATACGCTTCACATTGCTGCGCCGTCCCCTCACCAAATCGCCGAAACGCTGCACAATGACACCGCCGCCCAGCATGTTGGACAGCCTTGCAATGCTCTCCCCGTATCCATTGCTGTCCTCAAAGGGCTCTGAAAAATGTTTTGCCACCAGCAGGGCAAAATTGGTATTCTTTGTACGCTTCTCCGGACTCTCAAAACTGTGCCCGTTCACCGTCACGATTCCGTTGGTGTTCTCATTCACCACAATTCCGTAAGGATTCATACAAAAAGTCCGAACCCTGTCCTCAAACTTCGAAGTCCTGTATACAATCTTGCTCTCATACAGTTCGTCTGTCAAATGGGAAAAAATCACCGCAGGCAGTTCCACCCGCACACCGATGTCCACCCTGTTGGATTTTGTGGGAATCTTCAGCGCCCCGCAGATCTTTTCCATCCATTTGCTGCCGCTGCGCCCCACGGAGACAATACACTTCTCACATGTATAGCTTGCTTCCTGGCACTTCACCACATACCCGCCATCCCTGAGTGAAATTTCGTTTACCGGCGTATCAAAATAAAAATCTGCCTTGTCTTTCAGCTCCGCATACAGATTCTCCAGTACCACAAAGTTGATGTCCGTTCCCAGATGGCGCACAGAGGCATCCAGAAGATTTAACTGGTTCTGAAGGCACAGCTTCTTGAAATGGGTTCCTGCCGTGGAATACATTTTCGTGCCTTCTCCCCCATATTTCATGTTTATGGTATCCACATATTCCATCAGCTCCACTGCTTTCTTCTTGCCGATGTATTCATGAAGGGTACCTCCGAAATCATTGGTAATGTTATATTTTCCATCGGAAAATGCCCCTGCTCCCCCGAATCCGCTCATAATGGAACAGGATTTGCATCCGATACAGCTCTTCACTTTGTCCCCATCTATGGGACAATGCCTTTTGTCCAGAGAATGGCCTGCCTCAAAAACCGCAATTTTCAGTCCCGGGGCATCCTTTGTCAGTTCATAGGCAGAAAAGATTCCCCCTGGTCCCGCTCCAATAATAATAATATCATACTGCATGGCATTTTCCTCGCTTTCCGTCGTGACTATTATCCTACTCCTGCCAAAACCCTTATTCATTTTCTCCTGCAGAAATCCCGTCCGCAGACATAAGTATTCTAACATATTCTCCGGCCGTTCCGCAAGCCGGTAAATATACTTCAGCCTTCCTTCTCCCCGCCCTCCTCCAAAATATACCAAAGAAGGCACGCGGATATCCCTTATTCACTGATCCGGTACAGATCATCCTCATAAAACATGACCTTATCATTCTTTTTCGTATGCCTTAAAACAGAAATGACATTATAAACATCCGCATACGGCGAAACCATTCCCATACTTGCCATTCCAAACATAAACCCGTTCCATATCGTATTGCCCGCAGGTGATAAAATAAATACCGCCAGCGGAACGATTCCCAGGACAAAAGGCAGCAGGCTCATCAGAATAAAACGGCTTCTGCCCATCGGCCAGGATGCCAGTGCAACAAATACGAATTTTCCTTTTATCTTCCCTATTGTAACTTCGGCAGTCTTCGGGTAAACAATGGCGTGGAGCCATTCGTGTACGGCCAGCAATGCCAATCCTATTATAAATCCGCCAAAGACAGCCATGAAATTTACCACCCTCATCCCGCTGCCCATGGTTTTTAGAAACATCGTCGCAATCAATACCGCGCACAGCACAGCGGCTATGGGAGATGCCATTTTCAGCATTTCGTCTACGGAACCTGGCGTCTTTATTTTAAAAGCATTTTCAGGTAATTTGCCCCTCTGGTATTCCCTGATATCGTCAATGTTAAATTGTACCCTAATCATCCAAGCCCCCTCTAATCACGCCTGCTTTTCAACCCTGCCCGGTAAATAAACTTTTATATCTGCCAGTTTCTGTCCTTTGTACAAATCTTGCCCCCGGCCCCGTAGACCTATCCTTTTCCTTGTTCCATGTTAGAGCCATTTTATCCAATCAGTACTTTCTTTCCCCGAAAAGCGAATCCATATTTCCGAATCTTCTCTTCCGGAATTCCCTTTGCAATGAGAACGGCTTCATAATTCTTTTCCGCTATCTGCTTAAGAGCCGCATCCACCGTATCCGAAAGCTCTTCTTCCTCCCCCAACTCCTGTACTTTAAATTCCAGAATGATCGCATCGTCTTTCAGGTCTCTCGGTTCCAGCATGACATCATAACGGCCAAATCCGCTTTCTCTGTTAGAAGTAAGCACATATTTTTTCCGGAGTGTCACTAATAGTCCCAACACAAAACCATGATAAAATCGTTCCGGTTCTTCTCTGGAAGGGTCACTCCCTGTATCAAAATAGCTGAAGCTCTCCAGCGTAATACGATTCATATAGAGATTCATGTCTTTCACATTTCCATCCCACAAGGCTCTGATAAATTCATCGTAATCATATGGAGTCTTCTGGAACCATCCGGTCACCATCCGGCGGAACATAATTTCCACTTCCAGATTCGTAATCCCCAGCTCATACTGAGGCGTCAAAAATCCCCACTCTTCCTCTGTAAGCTTCCGGCAGTCAAACACTCTCAGGTATCCGCTGGCAAGCAGAAGACTCCAGATCGCAGTTTCATTTTCACTCATCTGGCTGTATATAAACTGCTCATCAATGGATACGTTCAAATGCTCCCCCGAAAGAAGTTTCTCAAAATTCTGTTTCATATATCGATTCCCTTCCCTAAGCAGCTTTCCCACCAAACTGTTGGAGCTTGTATTGACCCAATAAGTCCCCAATTTTCTTTTATCCAGATAATTAATGATAGACCATGGATTGTAAATATCCGACCGTCTCCCGAATCGAAATCCGTCATACCACTTTTTTACATCCTTTTTCCGCTCAGACAGCCCAAATTCATCCAATGCTGCAAAAACTTCTTCCTCCGTAAATCCAAAGCTTTCCTCATATTTTTCCGCAGTCGTTGTTACCACCTCAAGATTATTCAGATCCGAAAAAATCGATTCCTTTGCTTCGCAAGAAGCAATCTGACCACTTGTAATCCCTGTCATAAGCGCCCGCTCCAGATAAGGATTCGTCTTAAATGTAGAATGGAACAAGTTCCGGATAAAGGCCGTAAGCTCCTCCCAACAGCCATTCACATAAGATTCCTGCATGGGCGTGTCATACTCGTCCAGCAGGATTATCACTTTTTTCCCATAATAACGGAACAGAAATAAAGACATTTGATGAAGAGCCATGAAAGCATGGACATCATCCATTCCTATGGATATTTCTTTAAAAAATTCGGTCTCCCTTTCATCTAAGATGCCTGCATCCAGCAAAAAACGATTTTCCGAATACAGCATAGTTAAAATCTGACAGATCTGTCCCCGCATGGTAGAATAACTTCCCGCCTTTACATTGGAAAAAGATAGGCTGACCACTGGCCAGCTTCCCTGAAGTTTCCAGAACCTCTCATTCCCCCAGATTTTAAGCCCTTCAAACAGATCTCCCCGACTGGCATATTTCACAGAAAAAAAGCATTCCAGCATGCTCATGTTCAGCGTCTTGCCAAAACGTCTGGGACGGGTAATCAGAGTAACATCATCATCCGAGTCCCACCACTCCTGGATAAAGCTTGTTTTGTCCACATAAAAGTTGTTTTTCATCCGCAGCTTTTCAAAATCCTGATGCCCGATTCCCACTGTTCTCGCCATTTTTCGTCCCCTCCCCGCATGCCTTATTGAATTTTCCTAAACAGAATTAAAAAGTCATGCCAATCCCAATGCATGAAATCCTATCATGTTTAAAGGTATCTCTGCCAGCCCAAACTTTTTCACATATCAATATTATAATCGAAAGGAATTAAAAGCACAACATACAGAAAACAAGCTCTGCGAGTTTCTTTTGTCACAAAAAAGCAGGCTGACGCCCCTCTTTCAGTCTGTCAGCCTGCTCATGCCTCTTACTCTATATACTACTCTCTTATCTCTATCAGAAGATCCCCGCCATCTTTCCAATCCAATACACCATCCCCAGCAACCAGCTGGAAAATATGCCATACAAAATCACCGGCCCTGCAATGGTGAAAATCTTACATCCGATACCGAAGACTGTCCTTCTGCTTGTGTAAAGTTAGGACCCATTAATTTTTGAAAAATTCCTTTCGCAAGCGGTATGTCCTTGTCTTATTTCTTCCCATCGCTTCCACATCATCCATCACAGAGAGTATTTCTCTCGCCCTCGCCATACTCAAATCCAACAGTTCCGCAATATCTCTGGTTTTGGGACTATCCCAAAGTTTGTGTAAACCTCCAAACTGATGTAAGATAAGATTATTCAGTTTGGAGGTATTATTATGGCAAGAAAAAACGAAAGCCCACAAAAAGCAGCAATAAGGGAAATGATGCGCAGCTATCTCAAAGAGAATGACATCAGCATTAAAAGCGGAACGGATGTGAATGCCGTCATGCGCGACATGGTGTCCGTGATTCTGGAAGATGTACTGGATGAAGAGCTGGATGAGGAACTCGGCTACTCAAAGTACGATTACCGGAACAAGGACACTGACAACAGCCGCAACGGACATTCCAAAAAGACCATGCACACCAGCTATGGAGATATGGATGTTGCAATCCCGCGCGACCGGAACGGTGAGTATGAGCCCCAGCTCATTAAAAAATACCAGAATACCGTGACGCAGGATATGGAGGAAAAGATTCTTTCCATGTATGCAAAAGGCATGACAACCAGCGACATAGAATCCCACATGAAGGAACTCTACGACATGGATATATCCGACAGCACGGTCAGCCGGATTACGGACAAGATACTTCCCATCGTCAGGGAATGGCAGGAACGCCCGCTGGAAGAAGTCTATGCGGTCGTATTTATGGATGCCATCCATTACCATGTCCGTAGCGAGGGGCGCATAGTAAAGCGTGCCGTCTACATTGCATTAGGGATTGACATGAACGGGAAGAAGGACGTGCTGGGGATGTATGTTGGCGAAAATGAAAGCGCCAAATTCTGGCTTTCCATCATGAATGGCCTGAAAAACCGCGGTGTGGAGGACATCCTGATTGCCTGCGTGGACGGGCTTTCCGGCTTCCCCCAGGCCATAGAGGCTGTATACCCGCAGACGGAGATCCAGCAGTGCATCATCCACCAGATCCGGAACTCCACGAAATTTGTATCCTATAAGGACATCAAAAAGCTGATGTCGGACTTAAAGCGCGTATACGCTGCCCCGACAGAGGAGAGCGCACTGAATGAGCTGGAGCTGTTCCGGGACAAATGGGACGCCAAATACCCGAAAATCTACAAATCCTGGCATGACAACTGGGCAACCCTGTCCACTTATTTTAAGTATCCGGAAGCGGTCCGGCGTCTGATTTACACGACAAATGCGATCGAAGGGTTCAACCGCCAGCTGCGGAAAGTAACGAAATCCAAAACCGTGTTCCCCACCGACGACAGCCTGTTAAAAATGCTGTACCTGGCAATGATGGACATCACAAAGAAATGGACGGGCCACCGCCAGGACTGGGGCCAGATTCATTCCCAGCTGGAGATTTATTTTGAGGAGCGCTTATCTGGCAGGAATCTGTAAAAGAGATTTTAAGGCACTGCATTGACAGGGATAAAATTCCCTGTATAATACAGACAAGGGCAGAACCAGAAGACCGGCTCTGCCCGCTTGCAACTATTCATAAATCTTATGTCAGTTTTTTGAGTTTACACAAAATTTGAAACGGTCTCTTTAGGGCTGATGGTAAATTAGTGTCAGGCTGGCTGTTTTTTCGGTTTTGCGATTCGAAATACCCCCTCCAAATCATTTTGCTGTTTTCACAGCAATTTTCGGTTTGGACTAAATCAGCGGAAACCCTTGATTTCACTGGTTCTTTACTAACTTGACACTATAATACCATCTTCCCCCCACTCCCTGTTGGGGTAAGAAGTGCCTGCACTTCTGGAGGCCCCCCGGATGAAATAATTTTTTATCTCCCTGGTAGCCACCATTTGATTGTTGCCCTGTACCACCGCCCATTCCATGAACTGTGCAACCGCCCCTGCGGTGAGCGCCGCCGAAAGACTGCTCCCGGTCTCCTTGCCGCGAATGGTGGACACATTCACACCCGGGGCCGCAAAATCCGGATTGACTGCCCCGGTTCTGGTAAATCCCCTGCCGGAATCAATATAAAAACTGTTGTTGGCGGCATTGTATGTGGATACACTGATCACATCCTTTGCCATGGCCGGCTCCGTCAGCGTAACATAAGGAGTAGACTCCAGAAACTGCACCGGCACATTCAGAAAACCGGTAATGGGAAGCCACATATGAAAAACCCCGTTGTGCACATCCCCCACCGCTTCCACCTGAAATGTCCAGATACCCGGTGTGGGCAGGTCAATCCGCAGTACTATGACCTCCTCCCCGGAAGCCGGTTCCACCAATGTCCCCGCTATGGTTACCCTGGTCCTTTCGTACACAAACCGGTACGTGATGCTGTCCCGTATTCCCAGTCTCACGGGCGGTATGGTTTCCCCTCCCGGGGAGCGCACGGACACGGTAAACACATCCGGCACATTTCCCCACAATTCCAGCAGAAACCCTTCCGCATCATCCGCCACCCTGATTTCCACGGGTATGCCGGCCGCGCTTCCCGGGCTGCCGGGCGGTCCCAGATTTCCCTGAAAATGATGTGCCGCATTTCCCTCGTTTCCGCCGCATACCACCACTGCCCGTCTTCGTTTTGACGCAATTGCGTCCAGATAGCTGGGCAGTGGCGCGCTGCCTGCATGATCGCCGTAGTTGGTTCCCAGCCCCAGACAGATCACCACCGGAGTCTGCGCCTGGTCCGCAAAATGATCCGCATACTGCACCCCAAGCATGATATCCGTCTCCGAATACGCCGGGACGCCCGCCGGTATCATAAAAAATTTTCTCAGATACTCTTTTGCCTGCTTTAATTTCACCACCACAATGTCGGCCTCCGGCGCCGCCCCCAGATACCCAATCCCGTTATCCAGTATGCTTCCCGCCGCCACCCCGGCCATACTGCTGCCATGTCCGATCTCATCCCTGCTGGGCACAATACTGTAAGGATCCTCCGACTGCAGGGCACGGTTGATATCGTCCCTTGTGTATTCCGTACCATAGAAAAATCCTTCCGGCGGAGTCCCGGTCTGAATCGTCTGATCCCAGATCGCAAGGATTCTGCTGTTTCCCTCACTGTCCAGAAACACCGGGTTTCTATAGTCAATTCCCTCTGGTGTCAGATAATTGCAGCATCCTCATTCCAGAATATCTCCAAATGGCTATCATCCCTCACCATAATTTTCCGGATCAGTCTTTGTACGGTATTTCGTCTTAATATATCCATTTCACAATACACCAGCAGCTCTGCCCTATCCTTCTTCTTTGACAACTGCTCTTCCAGAAAGGCTTCCTTCTCCTTGTTCTCCCAAAGCAAACGCTCCAGCTCCTGTTCCCTTCCGTCCAGGTCCCGCTGTATCCTCTGATACTCCTCTGCCGGCTTCCCTATCTCCCCTGCACGCTTCTTTTCGGTGTATCCCTGGTAATTTTCTACCCTTTCCCTCTTTAAGGCAGCTCTCCCTGCCAGAATTTTCTTTCTCTCCGCTCTCACCGCTTTAATACGCTCCGCAAGCTCCTGTTCCCTTTTCTTCCACAGCTTGTGGGCGTCCGCAGTACTCTCTGCCCTCTGCCGTACCGCATTCAGGACAAACTGCCCTGTCCTTTCGGCATCCAGCCTTCTGACACACCCCCCGCCGGCACTTACCGAAATGCCGGGACAGCAAAAATACGGCTCCCGGCTTTTCCTGATGTACAGATTTCTTCCGCAGCAGGCACATGTCAGGAAACCGCTTAAAGGATGTCTGTCGCCCCCGGCAGACACATGTTTCCGGCCCCGCCCTCTCTGAACCCGGTCAAAAACTTCCCTGCTGATAACAGGCATATGATGATTTGGGAAAACCTTCCACTGGCTCCGGGGTCTGGCCAGGTTTCTGCCTCCCACTTCCTCTTTCCAGGTCTTTCCGTACACCATATCCCCCGTATATACCTGATTCCGCAGGATGGCGCATATGGTACCGGCTGCCCACATACTTTTACCCTTTCCCTTCTGTCCCTTCCCGCTTTTTTCCCTTTTAAACTCTGCAGGTGTCCGGATTCCTTCCGCATTCAGAATCCCTGCAATCCTGGCCGAAGTCATTCCCTCCAGAGTCATATCAAAAATCCTTCTCACAATCTCAGCCTCGTCCTCCGCAACCACCAGCATATGCCTGTCCCCGGGATCCTTCTCATACCCGAAAGGGCAATTTGCGCTGATGTAGCGTCCCCGGGCCTTACCGGCCGCAAGGGAAGACTTCACCTTCACCGACAAATCTTTGCTGTAAAGATCATACAAGAGATTTCGGAAACAGAAATCCAGTTCCCCCGCATGTCCCATACATCTGTCACTGTCGTAATGATCATTTATGGAAATAAACCTTATCCCCATAAAAGGAAAAATCTGTTCCAGATAAGAACCCAGCTCAATGTAATCCCTGGAGAATCGGGAGAAATCCTTTACAATAATACAGTCCAGCGCCGACGCCCTCACCATATCCAGCATCCCGGATACACCCGGTCTGTTCAGATTTGTCCCTGAATACCCATCATCCCGGAACTCATACAGCCGGTATCCTTCAAAATGCGCTTCCACAAAGCCCCGGAGCAGAATCCGCTGTGTCCGGATACTGCCGCTCTCTTCTTCCGGATTTCCCTCCTCTTTTGAAAGGCGCATATACAGCGCAATTCTATATTGTCTGTCCATAGTCTGCACCTCCGGACTGCTGCGCCCCCGGAAGAATCTGTCCAAAATCTGTTTTCCGGAAACGAAAAATTATTTCCAGACCCTTATCCGGAAAAATATAGATTTTGTCCACCAGGGCTGCCAGCAGCTCCCGGTCAGGCCGGAATTCACCGGATAGAAACCATTCCTTCAAAAACCTCTCCTCTTTCCTTGCAGCGTCCTCCAGTTTCCTCTTTTTTCTCATCACATTTTCCCGGCCCTCCCGGTATTTCTGCGCTTCTTTCTCCTCCTTTTCCCTCCAGTTCACAAATACCTCCCTGGCGGCTTCCCCGCTCCGGTATTTCTGATACAGCTCACTTCCCTTCCGCTTTTCCATTTCCTCCTTTTTCCGGATATCCTGGAGTTCTTTCTCCAATACCTTTTTTCTTTTCCTGATCTCCCCGCAGAATTTCGCCAGCAGCTCCTGGGTTTTCACATCCCTGACCTGGTATTCCTGTCTCAGGGCGCTCCCCACCAGCCGCCAGAGAACCTGGCCTGTAATATACTTCCTCCCGCAGGCAAAACTGTCCATGCGGGCAGATCTCCTGCAGAAATACCCATATTCCTTCTGTCTGCCGCCGGAGGCAAGTTCCCTGACATGATACGTCCTTCCCATTCTGCCGCCGCACTCACCGCAAAACAAGAGTCCTTCAAAAATATCCTCACCGTGCGCCTCTTCCTTCCGGCCTCCCTGTTCCTGCATGCTCCCGAACCGTCTGACAGCCGCAAGGAACTGCTCTCTGGTCACCATTGCCTGGCAGCCCTTCCCCAAAAATTGCTGCTCACCCGCCCCATCCGGGGAAATATCTGCCGCGCATCCCATATATACCGGATTGGTCAGAATCAGCCGCAGGGTAGCCCCTGACCATTCCCGCAGCGTCTCTCCCTCTTTCCGGAACACATGACCATAATGGCGGTAATCCTTCGGGCTATGGACTTTTTTCTGATAAAGCCACTCTGCCACTTCCCTCATGCTCTTCCCTTCCCGCCAGAGTCTGTAGATCTCCTTCACAATCCCCGAAGCTTCCTCTTCCATCCATAAGCGCTTCCTTCCCTTCTCCCATTCTGCCTGGTATCCGTACGGAGGAATTCCCCCGGTATAGCTTCCGGCTTCCCGCAGGGCTTTCTTGGCGCTCTTCACCTTCATCCCTATGTCATGGGCATACATCTCGTTGGCCAGGTTTTTCAAATTTGTCCCCAGACTGTCTGTCTCCGCATATAAGCTGTCATAATGATCTGTGACGGAAACAAACCGCACCCCCAGAAAGGGAAAAATCTTCTGAATGTAGTTTCCCGTCTCAATATAATTTCGCCCAAACCGGGAAAAATCCTTGACAATAACGCAGTTCACCTTCCCCTGGCGCACATCTGCCATCAGCCTTTGAAATCCCTCCCGTTCAAAATTGGTTCCGGACTTCCCCAGATCACTGTAGCATCCCCACAGTGTCACATCCCGCTGTTGTTCCAGCCAGGACTTCGCAATCCTCACCTGACCTTCAATGGACTCATTTTTCTCATTATGGCTGTCCACGGAGAGCCTGGCATAAATACCGGCCGAATACCTTCTGCACTCTCTTTCTGCCGCCCTATTGTCTTCTCCGATCATTCCGGTCATACCCACGCCTCCCTCATACATCCCCGCCGGGCATTACGGTTCTGCTGAACTGCCCGCGGAATTTCCATTCCAGGCAAAGCCTTTTCCCCTCATACACCAGAATCCGGTTTACAAAGCAGATCAGCGCATCCCGGTTCAGTTCCGTCAGTTCCGGCCTCTCCCGGAAACCTTCCAGACGCTTTTCACATGCCAGTCCCGACTGGTACAAAGTCTGCATCATCTGCTTCTGTTTCCGGATCACCTCCCGGATTCGGGCAGTCTGCTCTTCGTAAATTTCCCGGAAATCATGAAAATCCTTTGGACTGACAACACCTTCCCGCAAATCTTCCCACAATCCCCGCTCCAGGGATATATATTTTTCTTCCTCTTCCCGCAGCCTGGCAATCTCCCCGGCCGTCTGAAATAATCTCCCCCGGTCAACTGCCGTTTTTTCCATACGGCACAATATGTTTTCCCTGTTTGTCAGAAGGTCTGCCTGTGTCCGGAGTCCTTTCAGTACTGCCTGCTTCAGGTCCTCCTCCCAAATGCTGTGCCGGGTACAGCCCATTCCCCGGTTTCTGGCAGGACAGATAAAATACACCTTTTCCACACCCTTGTACCTGTTCACACGCCGGATCATAGGTTCCCCGCAGTCTCCGCAGAACAATAAGCCGCAAAATAGGTGTGCCCTTTTCCGGACGCCGGAAGCCCTGCTGTCAATGGAAAGAAACTTTTGCACGCTGTCAAACTCTTCTTTTGTGACCACCGCCTCATGGGTACCTTCCACCCGGTTCCATTCTTCCCTGGGTTTATCCCGGCATTTGTCCAGTTTATAACTGATCTTCTCTCTCCGGCCCTGTACCATGGTTCCGGTATAGATCTCATTGGTCAGAATTCTCTTCACCGCAACCGAAGACCAGCCTTCTTTCACTGCCGGGGTAAACCCTGTGGAAAATCTTTCTCCTTTTGACTTTTTGTATTCCATGGGGGAAAGAATACCCTGCTGTCTCAGCCGGGCAGCAATGGCCCCGCAGCTCATGCCCTCCAGTTTCCAGTCAAAAACTGCCCTGACAATCCGTGCCGCATACGCATCCGGAACCAGTTTGTTTCTCTCCCCCTTGCAATAGCCATAAACCGCAAAGGCTCCGATAAATTCTCCCTTTTCCCGCTTTATTCTCTGATGGCTTCTGACTTTCGCGGAAATATCCCTGCAATAGCTGTCATTTACAAAGTTTTTTACCGGCAGCACCAGAGAAGTTTCGTGATAGTCTGCCGTCAGGGAGTCATAATGATCCGTCACGGCAATAAAACGCACATTGAAAGCCGGGAAAGTCTTTTGAATCAACCTCCCGGCTTCTATATAGTCACGTCCAAATCTGGATAAATCTTTTACAACGATGCAGTCCACGTTTCCGGCCTGTACATCCTCCATCATCCGCTTAAACTCAGGGCGATCAAAATTCGCCCCGGAGTACCCGTCGTCCACATAGATATCATAGATCTCCATATCCTTCTGGCTCCGTACAAACGAACGAACCAATTCCCTCTGTGAACGGATGCTGTTGCTTTCTTTTTCTGCATTATCACTGCCTCCATTCTTCCCGGAACGTGCTTCATTTTTGGAATGCTTTCCTCCCATGGAATGCTTTTCCTCTGTGGAATGCTTTTCCTCTGTGGAATGCTTTTCTTCCACCACGTCCTCGCGGGATAAACGGAGATAAATGCCCACACTATAAAGTTCTTTCGCTTTCATCTGCGTTCCTCCTGATTAAGAATGTTGGCAGAACCCGTCCTACGGGGTTCTCCCACTGCGTGGGGTTCAAACATCTTGTCAGGATTTTCGCTGATTTGTCCTGACTTTAGGTTATCATATATATTGCTCTGTGTAAAGCATTTCAACACCGGATTTTTGACATTTTTGACACATATTCCACCATCCGGTCATCCATATCCTTGTCACAGTCTGCATAGGTAAACTTCAATATGTATTCCCCTGCCTTAACCAGAAAAGGGTTGCCTGCCTGTTCAAGATAAGTTCTGATCCTGCTTTCCACCGATTTGCTTTTGTCAATCTCAATACTGTTTATATCCACCAACTGATCCCTGTCCGCCTGCATAATATCCGCATCTTTCATACGCTGTAATTCTTCTATTGTTATCAAATGCGCCCACCTCTTCCCTGCAAAATAGCTATCCAGAATGTATTTTATTTGTTATACTCACGGACGGTGCGCTCGTGAGTATAATATCCTTTGTATTCAAAATATCCCTATTCTTTTTGGGTTTTTGTACATTCCCGGCATCTGATTCTACCATATGCAGACGGTTACTTGTCCTATTCAGATTTTGTTTTCTACTTGGCAATTTGGTTAAATTTACAATACAACCCGACTGCAGACCGCCAGCCTGGTACTTTCCCGAAGGCATCACTGTAAATTCTGGCGGTCTGCGTATAATTTATCAGCTTTCTACATACCTGCTTTCCATGATAATTGCTATATCATGCCTAAATATCTGGTGCTTTATCCCTTTGTCCCTATTATATTAATATTTTGCAGAAAGCTTTGTATAGCAGTCTTGGGCCATTTACTATACAAAGCTTCCGTAAGTTAAACATATTAAAAATTCCACACACCAGATTTATAACCGTTAGAAATAACTTTGATACAAACCTTAGGTGTTAGTCAAAAAATGGGTTGGTAAATATAGCATCATCTATACCGCCAGC
>OFFZ01001442.1_pt1 | contig 13184 bp, 12 predicted proteins | sample 1521631 | NCBI WGS metagenome assembly OFFZ01 (sample SAMEA3504102, study PRJEB24116) | mouse gut metagenome | biome: mouse gut; feature: mouse-associated habitat; material: faeces | place: Denmark | collected 2011 | reverse complement strand
CCCCGGCTGCCTGCCTTTGAAACTTATCAAGAAATTGCTATCTCCCGCACGTGCTTAAAACTACTGTCTTAAAGATTATTGTTTTGATTGGTTAATGAGCAATTGCTTTCTCCGTCTCTTTGTCAAATACATGAATCTTATCCGTATCCAGCACAAAATCAACTACGTCTCCCTCACGGGCCGCCGTGCCGGAGCTTACTCTTGCGGTCATCTGGGTTCCGCACATATCAAAGTACAGATAAACCTCAGCGCCCAAAAGCTCGTAAACATTTACAGTTCCCTTTACTACGGCCTGATTTTTCGCCCTTGTAGTTGCCGGATCGCTTACATCCTCGGGACGAATGCCCATCACAACCTGTTTTCCCTTGTAGCCGCCGTCAATGAGCTTCTTGCCCTTTTCTGCGGTAAGGGGAACACGGTAATCTCCGGCTTTCAGGAATACGTTTTCTCCCTCTGTCTCGCAGACAGCGTCGATAAAATTCATCTGAGGAGAACCGATAAAGCCTGCAACAAAGAGATTATCCGGCTCGTTGTATAAGGTCTGGGGGCTTGCAATCTGCTGAACCACGCCGTCCTTCATAACAACGATTCTTGTTCCCAGAGTCATGGCCTCGGTCTGGTCGTGAGTTACATAGATAATGGTAGCGCCCAGTCTCTGATGCAGCTTGGAAATCTCAGTACGCATCTGTACACGCAGCTTGGCGTCCAGGTTGGAAAGAGGCTCATCCATCAGGAATACCTTGGGGTTGCGCACAATGGCACGGCCCATCGCAACACGCTGACGCTGTCCGCCGGAGAGCGCTCTCGGCTTCCGGTCCAGAAGCTTCTCCAGATCCAGGATTCTTGCCGCCTCCTGTACCTTTTTGTCAATCTCCTCCTTGGGCGTTTTCTTAATCTTCAGGCCGAATGCCATATTGTCCCTTACGGTCATATGGGGATACAGCGCGTAGCTCTGGAATACCATTGCGATATCACGATCCTTAGGCTCCACATCGTTCATCAGCTGTCCGTCAATCTTGAACTCGCCGGAGGAAATGCTCTCCAGACCTGCCACCATACGCAGAGTTGTGGACTTTCCGCAGCCGGAGGGTCCTACGAAAATGATAAATTCCTTATCCTCGATCTCCAGGTTGAAATCCTTTACAGCCTCATATCCGTTGGGGTATCTCTTGTAAATATTCTTTAATGATAAACTCGCCATTACTCTTACCTCCTATTTTAAGTTCCGTAATCTCCCTCACAATACACCCTCATGAAATCAATTTCCAGCCACAAAAGCATGTGTCTGTAAATCGATTTGTGCATTGTGAGGGAGATTACTGTAATAATTTATTGTTTATTAGAATGATTACATATGTTTCTCTAGTCTGTCTCTAAACACGTTTTACAACCAATTGTCCGGCGCCCGCAGCGCCGATTCCGCTTACTTAAGTTTCCGGTGCAGCCGCATTTCCTCCAGAAATTCCTCATTGGGTTCCAGGTAAATCAGGTCGTTCCCCACCTTAAGGGTATAAACCTTAGCCTTCTCCCATCCCGAGGTAAAGTCCCGTACCTTACAGCCCGCCGCGCTTTTTCGTCCCTCTGTCACATACTCCATGTCTTTGCGCTCGCACCGGTACAGATCCTTTCTCTTTTCCTTGCGGATGATCTTGGAAACCTCAAAGTCTCCGTTCACGTACACATATTCATACTCATACCGCCAGCTGCGAAGAAGCAGCACACCGACTATCACAAAGGCTAAAACCGGCAGAAACAACAGAGGATAAATAATGGTATCCACTACAAGTACCGCCATAGCTGCCAGCATTACCGCCTTTAAGAGACGCTTTCCCCTGGGCATCACATAAGGAATACACCATTCCAGAACAACATCCTTCATTTTAAAAGCTCCTTTCACAAAGCCCTAATATGATACTGCACTGACTCATACTGCAGAAGGTTTCCCGGTACCGGAAGTCCGGCGCTCATAAGAGCCTGGCCGGATAAGCTTCCCTCCATACCGTCCACCCGGTACTGCATCCGCGGATTTAAGCCCTTGGCCTTCACATACCGCTGGGCGTCGTTGGCCTCCTTCTCCGTCAGCACCAGAGAAATCAGAGCTTCGTCCCGGCCCGGCGACACATGCTCCCAGGCCACATACTCCGAAAAGGTATAAGGATTGGTAAGCCGGTAGTAATCACCGCAGACAATCAGCGGATAATTCTTTTTATAAGCCTTAACCTGCTCTCTGCAAATCTGCTTCTCTTCTTTTGTAAGCTTGGTGGAATCCAGCTCATAGCCCAGGATTCCGTCCATCGCCGTAACTCCTCTCGTCTCCAGAGGCACCGTCCGCCCCGTCTGATGGTTGGGACATACGGACACATGGGATTCCATAGCGGAAACAGGATAAACAAAGGTCGTTCCGTACTGAATTTTTAAACGGCACACCGCATCCGTATTGTCGCTGCACCAAATCTGCGGCTGATAGTAAAGCATTCCCGGGTCAAAGCGTCCGCCTCCGCCGCTGCATCCGCAGAAGAGAATCTCCGGATGAGTTAAAATAATGCGGTTCATAATGTCATAAAGCCCCAGGATATAGCGGTGATAAATCTCACCCTGCTTTTCCTTCTCCACAATGGCGGACCAGGCATCCGTGATAAAGCGGTTCATATCCCATTTCACATACTCGATCCGGGCGCTGTCCAAAACACCGTTGATGGATGCCACAATGTAGTTCCTCACATCCTCCCTGGACAAATCAAGCACAAGCTGATATCTGCCTCTGGAGGGCTGTCGCCTCGGCATCTGCAGACACCAGTCCGGATGCTTCCGGTAAAGCTCGCTGTTCTCCGACACCATTTCCGGCTCAATCCACAAGCCGAATTTTAAGCCCATCTTATGAATTTCCTCAGAAAGACCGCTTAAGCCTTGGGGCAGCTTGGCCGTATTCACATCCCAGTCTCCCAGAGCCGCATTGTCATCATTGCGGTTTCCGAACCATCCGTCATCCAGGACAAAAAGCTCCACGCCCATATCCACCGCTTCTTTGGCTATCTTAAGAAGCTTTGCCTCATCAAAGTCGAAGTAGGCCGCCTCCCAGCTATTGATAAGAATGGGCCGCTCCTTCTTAACATAAGGACTTTTGCACAAATTCTCACGGTACACCCTGTGATACAGGTGTGTCAGATGGGTGAGTCCCTCTCCCGAGTAAGCCAGCACCACCTCCGGAGCCGTAAAGCGCTCGCCGGGCTTTAGCTGATAGGAAAAATGCTTGGGATGAATCCCCATCACAATCCGGGTCTGGTCATACTGATCCTTTTCCACCTTGCACATAAAGTTGCCACTGTAAACAAAGGAAAATCCATAGCAGCGGCCGTCATCCTCACTAGCTCCCCTCTCACAAAGAATCGTAAACGGATTGTGCTGGTGGCTGGAGGCTCCCCGGAAGCTCCCTACATTCTGAATACCGTAGGCCAGGGGATTTCTGCTCCACTCCCGTTCCATTGTATGACGTCCGTCAAAATGAATAAAATCATAGTCGGAATCCATAAAATCCATCGTCATAGACATGATGCGGTTCAGATAAATGGTATCCTCACTCTCATTGAGCACCTTGACTGCCCGTGTAATAATATCCTTTTCTTCAAAAACCGAGTAACAAAGCACAACCGTAAGCTGCGTGGCCGGGTCCGTAAGCCAAATCTCCAAGGTGTCCACCCGATCCTTCTCGGTTCCCCACAGGGAGGGGAGGCCAGCCAGGGAATACTTGCCCGCATAGATCTCATGCTTTGCAACCTTTCCCACAAAGGCATAGCTTCCGTCCCCGTTTTTTACTTCAATGCTGCTCAGTCGATAATCGCAGCTTCCATCGCTCGAAAATTCCTGCGGTAGAAAATCCAGTGAGAATGTACGGTCATTTCCCGCCTCGTTGGGATTGGGAGAAAAGCCTCTGTCCTGGAGCTGAATCAAATAGCTTAAGTCCTCATCCTCCAGCCGCTCTCCATAATATAAATGCAAAAGATATCCATAATCGCTTACCTTCATCTGGTAAGTGCTGTTCTTTGTCTGCAACAGAAATGTTTTTTTGCTTTCTATATATCTGACTGACATCTATGTAGTCCTCCACCGTAAGTAAATAATTCTGCCCGGACTTATTATTTTCCTCCTGTCATTGCAACACCCTCGATGAACTGCTTCTGGAAGAACAGATACAGCACCACCATAGGAATCATTGCCAGCAGGGAGCCTGCCATCATAACCGGGAAGTTTGTATTAAACTGTCCTCTTAAGGTAGCAAGACCGGAGGACAAGGTCATCATCTTCAAATCTGTGTTGGCAATCAGGGGCCACATCAGATCTCCGTAAGCGAACACTGCCGTAAATACGGCCAGAGCCGCCATAGAGGAGGTGGTCAGGGGCACCATAACCTTCACAAAGGTCTGCCACTGATTGCAGCCATCCAGATAAGCCGCCTCGGAAATCTCATCCGGGATTCCCATATAAGCCTGACGCAGAAAGAATGTACCGAAAGCGCTTACCAGTCCCGGAAATACCAGGGCGAAAATCGTGTTGGTCAATCCCATCTTTGCCAGCATCTGATACTGAGGCGTAATAAAAATCTGGGAAGGAAGCATCATCTGCACCAGAACCAGGGAGAAGAGGAAATTCTTTCCCTTAAAGTTCAGCTTTGCAAATGCATAGCCCGCCATAGAGCTGAAACCCACCGCACAAACCACACGCCAGAAAATCAGCAGAATGGTGTTCTTGTAAAGGGCTCCGAAGGGAAGGCTGGCCATCGCATCCTTAAAGTTATCAATGATCCACTGTGCCGGGAAGAAATCCGGCGGAATCTGCATACTCTCGGCTACCGTCTTAAAGCTTGTCAGAAGCATCCAGATAAAGGGGAAGATCATAACGATGGACCCAATGATGAAAAACAAATATGTGCCTGCTGTCCGAAGCTTTTGATTTCTCTCTAATGAATTGGATTTCATACTTCTCCACCTCCTATACTTCGTAGTTCACCCATTTCTTCTGTCCCCAGAACTGGAAGGCCGTTACAATACCGATGAGAAGAACGGTCCAGATCACGACTGCGGAGCCATAGCCCTTATTGCCGGCTACAAAGGACTCGCGGTAGAACAGGAACATCAGAGACTGGGCGCTTGTCAGTGCCGGGTTTGACTCCTCTACCATCATGTAAATCAGGTCATATACTTTCAGGGAGGACATCAAACGCATAATCATAACTACGAACAGAGTAGGAGAAACCATAGGCAGCGTAATGTGGAAGAATTGCTGAATCTTGGTTGCTCCGTCAAGGCTTGCCGCCTCATAATAGGACTTGGATATATTCTGCAGTCCCGACAGAAGAAGCACCGCGTCGTAGCCGATGGCGCTCCAGATTGCCACGATAGCACAGGTCACCATAACCACGTTGGGATTGGTAATCCAGTTTACGTTGTTTCCCAGGAGGGTGTTGATGATACCGTACTCGGTGTTGAACATCCACTTCCACACCATAGCAACCGCTGCCGGAGCTACAACCATAGGCAGGAAGAAGATGGCACGGAAAGCCGTTCTTCCTTTAATCTTCGTGTTCAGCATAACCGCAACCACCAGTGCCAGGAATATGCCAAGAGGCACGGTCAGGAGGCAGAAATAAATGGTATTTAAATTCGCCCTCCAGAAATCCGCATTGGTGAACATGGTGATATAGTTGGTCAAACCGTTAAACTCATAAAAGCCAAAGGGCTTTGTCTTTGTAAAGCTCAATTTTAAGGTGTCAATAAACGGGTAAAGATTCAGTACAATCAAGCCGATGATGGTAGGCGCTACCATGATATAGCCCCACATGCCTTCGGTCTTAGCGAACTTGCCCGCCTTGCTGTTATTTGCCATGTATAAGCCTCCCCTCTACTCTGCTTCTGCCGTATCAATGAAAGTCTGGATGTTATTCAGTCCGTCCTCCAGTGTGGATTTTCCGGAGTAAATCCGAAGAAGCTCATCCTGTACCTTCGGCTTCCATACGGAACGGGAAGCATTGTTCACGCTCTGTACGCCGTAGTCAAACATATCTACACATTTCTGTACGTCTAATTTATAGTCAAACTGGTCAAATACCTTCACCCAGGTATCCTCAAGACCGATGTAAGCCGGAATCGCCGCACCGGATTCACCCTGGACGCGCTGTCCCTCCTCGGAGCCGAAGAACTTGAGAACATCCTTTACGATCTCAAGGTTCTTTCCCTTGGCGCCGGTTGCATAGCACAGACCGTTGGAAATCGTGGCTTTTCCGTCGCCCTCTGCCGGATTCGGGCACATGGGCAGTACTGCCACATCCCATTTCCCCTGCATCTCGGGATAATTCTGCATCTCGGAGAGAAGGTTCCAGTTTCCTTCTAAGAACATCGAACCCTGCTCGGAGAAGAAGGCTGTTCCGGGAGAGGTCTCCGCAAAGTAGTTCTGATCCGGGCACCAGTTTTCCTGCTGAAGATTGATGTAAAACTCCATCGCTTCCCGGGTTGCCGGATTGTCAAAGCCGCCCTTTGTCTTATCCTCGGTCAATATGTAGCCGCCATTCTGATATACGAAGTTCCAGTATCCAAGCTGGTCGTCTCCGTAAGCCATATAGCCGTACTTGCCGGTGGTGTCATAAATCTGCTGGGAAGCTGCCGTCAGGTCGTCCCAGGTCCAGGTTTCATCGGGATAAGACACGCCTGCGGCGTCAAACATTTCTTTGTTGTATACCAGGCAGACCGTATCCTTGTCCTTCGGTATTCCGTAATATCTGCCGTCGCTTCCCTGGATATTTGCCAGAGAGATTTCTGAAAAATGATTCTTGTAATAGTCGGGATCTTCGTCATTATAAAGATCCGTCAGATCTGCAATCATGCCGTAGTCCGCATACTTTAAGATCTCATTGGTATGCATCCAGAACACATCCGGCATCTGATTACTGATGGCCGCTGCCTCCAGCTTGGTCCAGTACTCGCTCCAGCTCGTAACCTGTACCTCAATTACCACATCCGGGTTCTTTGCGGTATAAGCGTCGCAAACGGCCTGCATTCCGTCCCTCTGATTAACGTCCCAGATCTGGAATGTCAGATGGGTTTTGCCGTCGGAGGCTTTCCCGCACGCAGCTAATCCAAAAGCCAATACCACGACCAGAAGAGCTGCAAGTAATTTCTTCATGTTCTTCACAAGTTTCCCTCCTTAATATGGACATATTCCACCGGATTTTCGGCTTTTTCCATCAAAATTTGCCTGTATCCGGCTTAGAAATAGTGAATAAAACAATTCCACCCTGGCCAGGTGCTGGAATAAAATTGGGTATATTGAATAATTACACCCTAAATATCGTAGAAATTATAACATTTCCACGGAATCATGGTAAATAGCATAGATTTTATATTTATATACCAAAATGCTAGATCTGTACAAATAATGTATAATGTGCTAAAATTTTGGCATATAACTGGCGGCTGAGACAAAATAAAACTGCCTTCTGTTCCGATTATTACGTATCCGGTTGTTCTCGCACAGGCTGCCTGCTCCGGGCAGACAGTGCCCAAAACCTTAATACCTCCAAAAAAAGTCCAAGGCAATATCTGTTCGGAGCAGACAGCCTGTACGAGAACCCTCTGAACGCGGATACGGAAACAGCGGCTGATTTATTTTGCGTCAGCTCTGTCCGCCCTCACAATCTACATAAAAATATTGATTCACCCATAAGCAAGTTTATAGAGTCAAAAATGTTTCACAATTGATGCATCACCAAACCGAAAGCACTTTGCACTTAAAAGGAGACGCCATGAGTAATCATTTGTTTAACATCTTTCCCAACGAACGCTACATGGATCTGACGCTCTACCAGTATGGCTGGGAGCAATGTGAACCGGCTCATTCCTACGGCCCGGCCACACGGAATCATTATTTGTTTCACTACATCATCAAAGGCAAGGGCGTCCTGCATCACACGGACAATCAAGGCCAAACCCACATCTACAACTTAAAGCCCCATCAGGGATTTTTGATTTGCCCGGAGCTTGTGAGCACTTATATCGCAGATAAGGAAGATCCCTGGGAATATGCCTGGGCGGAATTTGACGGACTGCGCGTAAAGGAATTTCTGGAGACTGCCGGGCTTACGGAACGCTCTCCCATCTACCGAAGCTCTAACCGGGAGCTGCGGGGCGGGATGAAGGAGGAACTGCTCAATATTGTTCATGGTAAGGAGCACTCCTCCCTCTATCAGATTGGGCATCTCTACCTCTTTCTCGACCTGCTGATCCGGTCCTCCTTTAATCGGAAGGAATTTTCGGCAGGAAGGCTCAAGGACTTCTATATTCGGGAGGCTATCAGCTTTATCGAACAGAATTACAGCCATCCGATTACGGTGGAGGATATTGCTGTGTTTTGTAATTTAAACCGCAGTTATCTGGGTAAGATTTTCCGTGACGAGCTGAATAAGACGCCGCAGCAGTTCCTTATTTACTACCGGATGAACCGGGCGGCGGAGCTGCTCAAGTTCTCTGAGACAACTGTGGGGGAAGTGGGTAAGCTGGTGGGCTATCCCAATCAGCTTCATTTTTCCAGGGCTTTTAAAAATGTGTTTGGTATTCCTCCGACCGAGTGGCGGAGGGAGAATCGGCTGTATCAGCCGTTAAAAGAAGCATAAAACAATCTTACATTTATTATTGAGTAAATAGCACTTGTTATCCGCATCATCTTTAGATCTGCGAATAGCAAGTGCTATTTATTTTAAAATTTATTCTTTTGCCTTTTTCTTCTCAAAAAATGTATCGATTTCCTTCTTGATATCTGCCGGCTTTGAACTTTTGATCAGATAACCGGCCGGTTTTAAGGGCATCACCTTGATCATACTCTCCGGATCCCTCCTGCCCGTAAGAAACATCACCGGAATATCCTCGAAAGCCTTCTCCGAGCGCAGCATCTCCAGGGTCTGCCTTCCGTCACAGACAGGCATCTCGTAATCCAGGAGCACCAAATCCGGCTGATTCAACGTAATGGTCCGAATAGCGGCCACACCAGATTCGGCAACCGCAATCTCGTAGTCCTCCATCAGAAGCTGTCTCATTCCCTCCCGGATGGTCAGAGAATCGTCCACCACCAGAATCTTCGGCTTCCGATTTGTTACCTCCTGCTCCTCCCGTTTCATCAAATACTGCTCCACCTCGGTCATGGCGTTCTCTTTCCCTATGGGCGTTCCTATCCCATCTTCCAGGAGATGCGGCGCAATGACACAATAAGAAAAGTATCCGGCTCCCGTGTTAAATAAAAGGCTGGCCTGAAGCTGCTCGTTTTCAAAGATTTTCCGAAATTCCTCATAGGAAAGAAGGTTCTCTTCCTTCAGCTTATAGCTCTCCGTTGAAGGAAAATGCTCCAGAATACGCCCTACAAACTGCTGTGCCGTATATCTGGTGGCATGGATCAGCTTGCTCTCCAGCTTATTGGTCTGAATTCCCATAGCCTTGCCGACCGTGTTAATAATAAGCTGCTCCTCAAACACCAAAATAATCTCCTGATTCTGATCCTCCTGTCCGGCTCCATAAACCATACGGTAATAAATGCCTCTTCCGAACTTTTCTCCGTTGTAGGCATCACTGATCATCTGAGTCTCCAGATGGAACATGTCAAATACAAGCTGTACGATCACCTTTTTCATTGCCGCAAGCTCCTCGCCCGGCAGAAGGTTCTCCCATTTCCGGATCTTCTTTCCTACTATAGCCATATCCTCGGTCAAAGTGTGTCCAATCAACCAGCCGGCACAAACCCCGAGAAAATGCTCCACAGTGTCCTCCGCATAGCCGGACTGTTCCAGCTCCTGCTCCAAAGCCGGAAGCGTATTCTCGCGAAATCCCTTATGTATCCGTCTGTGCTGCTCCAGTCCCTCATACCCAATGGATGTCATATACGCTTCTTCGTCTGCAAAATGCTTCACCGCATGCCCTTTAAAAAACTTAATTCCCTCCTGGCATGCCCATTGATTGTTTTTTTCCTCTTCCTTCATTCTGAAAAGCTTGTTGATAATCTTAAAAAGTCGCTGGTGTTCCTTATCGATGGCTTCCACACCGATAAAAAACTCCTCCTGCCATTCAAACTGGGCGTCCATGAAAAACTTCCTCCTTTGCCATATGGTCGCTTATTTTTTATTAAACCGCAATGAAACCCCTTTTATGGGGGTTTTCTTATATCTATTATACAACATCCTGTGTTTGTAATGCAATGCTTATTGTGCGAAATTTCGGGGAAATGTTTCAAGATTTTGAGTTAAAGAATCTTCCATTTAAAGGATATCGCCCTGTAACCGCAATGCGGTTATTATCGGACAATACCCTTTTTTACATATCTTTATCTTTCATTTAAAATATGCTGCACATCATTCCACTCAATCACCGGTTCATTCTTCTGAACTACGCCAGCAGTCTGTTTCTTTTTGCTTCCTAATTTAATCAGGTTCAAAACTAGTATTCCTGCTCCGATCACAACGCAGATCCCGGCAGCGGCCACGGCAATCATCAGATTGTTCTCAACACCGGAAAAGAAATAACATCCGGCGCCGAGAATAATGCCCAGGATCACACAGACAATCGGCGTACCGAACATATCATTTTGGATTCCGCTGATACCCCAGGTCTGGGGCTTATGGCAATGGGGACATTCGTCCTTAAAAGCTTTGACAAAAATATGCTTCCCCGTGGCATTGCTGTATGCCTCTTTTACGGCGCTCACAAGGTTATTATGGGCCATTTCATTTAATTTGTTCTGCTTTTTATCATCCAAAGTTTTGTAATTGCTGTTAATCTCCGCCTCCATGCCGGAAATTGTGGCCTTTAGAGTACCGCTTTCCTTCATACACTGTTCGCAGCGGAAGGAATAAGATACATCGATGGTCTCTTTCTTTTTGTGTTTGTAATAACTGCCCAATTTTGACTTTCCTCCTCGTGTAAAATAGATTTTTCATCTATTCCTGATTATAGATCCGACTGTTGAAAAGTCAATATTTCTTCAGGGAAATTCAGAAAATATTAAATTTTGTTCTCCTGTGCCCCTGTTTTGTGTCTGACGGCAGAAGGGGAACTTCAAGCTTAAGCCATGCCCCCGCCTCCTGAGTGGTGTCCGAAAGGGTAAAGTAGACATATTTGCGGCTTTCCGAAGATAAACACCTTTCCGGCGGTGGAGCACATCAATAACGGTACGAATCCAGACTATGCCAGCCTCTTTAATCCATGATTCATTGTTTGTCAAGTATAAATGATTAATCTTTACCTAATCTTTATGCAGCATAACACACGTTTTAAAAAGGCAAAATATCTGTTTCTATCTCACTGCCTCAAAGGCTCCCTCCAGCGCCGCAATGAGATCCTCTGCCTTCTCAATGCCCACGGACAGGCGGATGGTGTTGGGCTTGATATCCTGCTCCAAAAGCTCCTCCTTTGTGCATTGGCTGTGGGTGGTGGTCGCCGGGTGAATCACCAGGGATTTCACGTCCGCCACATTCGCCAGCAGGGAGAAAATGGCCAGGTTGTCGATAAATGCCTGGGCCGTCTTCGCATCTCCCTTGATCTCAAAGGTGAAAATGGAGCCGCCTCCCTTTGGCAGATATTTTTTATACAGCTCATGGGTAGGCTCCGTGGGCAGCGACGGATGATGCACTGCCTCTACCTGCGGATGATTATTCAGATAATTTACAATTTGCAGGGCATTGCTCACATGGCGTTCTACGCGAAGAGAGAGGGTTTCCAATCCCTGCAGGAAGAGAAATGCATGGAAGGGGGAAAGGGTCGCTCCCGTATCCCGGAGAATGACCGCACGAATATAGGTTGCAAATGCCGCCGGCCCTGCCGCATCCGTAAAGGCTACCCCGTGATAGCTTGGGTTCGCTTCTGAGATCCAGGGATATGCTCCGGCCGCCTTCCAGTCAAAGGTTCCTCCGTCTATAATTACGCCTCCAATGGCTGTTCCATGTCCGCCGATAAACTTTGTGGCGGAATGTATCACAATGTCTGCCCCGTACTCAATGGGACGGATGAGATAAGGCGTCGCAAAGGTGGAATCCACCACCAGGGGAATGTTATGCTTGTGGGCAATCCGGGCCAGATCCTCCAGATCGATCACATTAGAATTGGGATTGCCCAAAGTCTCTACAAAGATTGCCTTTGTGTTTTCCTGAATAGCCGCCTCGAAGGAACCTTCCACGTAAGGATCTGCGAAGGTGGTCGTCACCTGATTATTCAGCGGAAAGGTATGGGCCAGATAATTGTAGGTGCCGCCGTAAATGGTCTTGGACGCCACAATGTGCTCTCCCGCCCTGGCAAGAGCCTGGAAGGTATAGGCTATGGCTGCCGGAAGCCAGGGCCAGCGCCGCCGCGCCGCCTTCCAGGGATGCGATTCTTTGCTCAAATATATCCTCTGTGGGGTTGGTCAGCCTTCCGTAGATATTTCCGGCATCCCGCAGGCCGAAGCGATCTGCGGCGTGCTGTGAGTTGTGGAATACGTAGGATGTGGATGCGTAGATGGGCACGGCTCTTGCGTCTGTGACCGGGTCTGCCTGTTCCTGTCCGATATGTAATTGTCTTGTCTCAAATCCCCAGTTTTTAGAATCTTTAATATCTGCCATCTTGATTGTCCTCCTTCATCCATTTCGATAATCATTTCCAACTGTCCGGCTGGATAATCCGGCAGCTCACCTGCATGCAGCCGCACAGTTGGATTCCTTTTTACACACTATGTTTTATTTGTCCTGCCTTCTTATTCTGCCACGAAAATGTCATGAGAACAAGGGCGTTGAATAATATCTGTCACCAGAATCCGGCAATAATGCCACGATCAGTTTGCCTTCATTCTCCGGGCGCTTTGCCAGCTCCAGGGCCAGGGGGGCCATTTTGATGGCCTCGGGCCGGGTGCCGAAGACGGTCATTACCTTAATGGTTTTCATTTGTCAGACTGGTCCTCCTCACCGAAGTAGTTTCCGCTCTCCATGGGGTGGCTCTGCCGGGGTTTGGCCACCCGGCTGCTCCCGGAGGAAGGGGAGGGCTCGCTGCCGCTGGTCCGGTCCAGATAGAGCTTGCCTGCCACGGCGCCGGCGGCGCACAGGGCCAGCAGGAAGAGCATAGCCCGCACCACGCCGATGGTGGTGAGCACCACGGCGGACAGGCCCAGAATGGCGCTGATGATATAGA
>OFFZ01001441.1_pt1 | contig 13187 bp, 8 predicted proteins | sample 1521631 | NCBI WGS metagenome assembly OFFZ01 (sample SAMEA3504102, study PRJEB24116) | mouse gut metagenome | biome: mouse gut; feature: mouse-associated habitat; material: faeces | place: Denmark | collected 2011 | reverse complement strand
GTCGTCAAAGCCGATGGACAGCAGGCCGTTGAGCACGATATTGATATCGTCCAGGTGGTGGAACTGCCCGTATAGGGCGGGGTCGGGGACGGCGATGTTATACTGGAAGCGTTTCAGCATATAGAAATCGCTGCCGGTGGACTGCACCGCCTGGTGGGGGCACACCTGGACGCAGGTGCCGCAGTCGATGCATTTGTCGGGGTCGATCACGTAGATATCGCCTGCGGAAATCGCCTCAACGGGGCATTCGCCGGCGCAGGTGCCGCAAGCTACACAGGAATCGGTAATTTTGTAAGCCATTTTCGTAAAAATTTATTGTTGTTTGTGTTTTGTCCGGCAAATATAGCAACTTATTTGATAATATCAAATCCCGTGTAGGGAATTAATGCGTCGGGGATGCGTATGCCGTCCGCCGTCTGGTAGTTTTCGAGCAGCGCGGCGACGATGCGGGGCAGTGCGAGCGACGAGCCGTTGAGCGTGTGCGCCAGGCGGATCTTCTTGTCCTCGCCGCGGTAGCGCAGCTTCAGACGGTTGGCCTGGAACGACTCGAAGTTCGACACCGACGACACCTCCAGCCAGCGTTTCTGCGCCTCGGAGTAGACCTCGAAGTCGTAGGTCAGCGCCGAGGTGAACGACATGTCGCCGCCGCAGAGCCGCAGGATGCGGTAGGGGAGTCCGAGCGAGCGCACGATGCCCTCGACGTGGGCCACCATGCCGTCGAGCGCCTCGTAGGAGTGCTCCGGCAGGCTCAGCTGCACGATCTCCACCTTGTCGAACTGGTGCAGGCGGTTCAGGCCGCGCACGTCCTTGCCGTAGGATCCCGCTTCGCGGCGGAAGCAGGGGGTGTAGGCGGTCATTTTCACGGGAAACTCCTTCTCGTCGAGAATCGTGTCGCGGTAGATGTTCGTCACGGGCACCTCGGCCGTCGGCACGAGGTAGAAGTTGTCGGCCGTGGCGTGGTACATCTGTCCCTCCTTGTCGGGCAGCTGTCCGGTGCCGAAGCCCGAGGCCTCGTTGATCATAATCGGGGGCTCGATTTCGAGGTAGCCGGCGCGCGTGTTGCAGTCGAGGAAGTAGTCGATCAGCGCACGCTGGAGGCGCGCTCCCTTGCCCTTGTATACGGGGAAGCCCGCGCCGGTGAGCTTCACGCCCAGGTCGAAGTCGATGATGTCGTATTTGCGCGCCAGCTCCCAGTGGGGCAGCGGGTTTTCGGGCAGCTCGGTGTAGCTCTCCACCAGCTTCACCACCACGTTGTCCTCGGCCGTGCGCCCCTCGGGCACGATGTCGGCGGGGAAGTTGGGCAGGGTGACCACCACGGACTGCAATTCGTCCGCCGCGGCCTTCTCCTCGGCCGCGAGACGCACCGAGCGCTCCTTGAGGTCGGCCACGAAGCGTTTGCGCTCCTCGGCCTCGTCGCGGCGGCCCTGGCCCATGAGCATGCCGATCTGCTTGGCGGCCTTGTTCTGCTCGGCCAGGCAGGCGTCCAGTTCGGCCTGGAGGGCCTTGCGGCGGTCGTCGAGCTCCTCGATGCGTGCGAGGGCGGGTGCGGCGTCGATGCCTTTTTTTGCGAGTTTCCGGATCGCAAGCTCCCGGTCGTCGCGCAGTTGCTTTAACGTAAGCATATTCTATTCGTTCGTTTTCGTTGTGTCGGATTGGGTATGTGTGCGCAAAAGTACGAATTTTTTCCTATTCTTGTCACCCTCGCGGCGCTATTTCGGGCCGCCGGGGCCGCCGGAGGCGGAATCGCGCCGGCGGTCGCTGCGGCCGCGCCGGGGCGCTTTGCGGCGGAGATAATCGCCGAATCGGCCCCGCGAAGTTTGTCCTTTTGTCGGGAAAGTGCTATCTTTGATTCCGCAATGCACGGCCCAAGGGCGGCTCAGGCCGCTCCGCAGGACGTGCGACTTAATGCCAATAAACTTAAAATTAGATTCATATGTCAGAAATTATGACTTTGAAGCCCCGTCTCGTGTGGGAGCTGTTCGACGCCATCACCAAGGTGCCGCGCCCCTCGAAGCGCGAGGGCAAGATCATCGAGTACCTCGTGGCGTTCGCCAAGGAGCACCGGCTCGAATACCGGAAAGACGCCATTGGCAACGTGGTGATGCGCAAGCCCGCCACGCCGGGTTACGAGGCGAAGCCCACGGTGATCCTCCAGGCCCATATGGATATGGTGTGCGAGAAGAACTCCGACGTGGAGTTCGACTTCGAGCACGACCCCATCCGCACGCGCATCGAGGACGGCTGGGTGCGTGCCGAGGGTACGACGCTGGGCGCCGACTGCGGCATCGGCATGGCCGCGGCGCTGGCCATGCTGATCGACCCCGAGGCGGAGCACGGTCCGCTGGAGGCGCTGTTCACCGTGGACGAGGAGACGGGCCTCACCGGCGCTTTCGAGCTGGGCGAGGGGATGCTCACGGGCAAGTACCTCATCAACCTCGACTCGGAGGACGATGGCGAGATCTTCATCGGCTGTGCGGGCGGCATCGACACCATCGCCACGTTCCGCTACACGCCCGAGGCGGCGCCGAAGAACTACTCCTTCTTCCGGATCGACGTTTCGGACCTGCTGGGCGGCCACTCGGGCGACGACATCAACAAGGGCCGCGTCAATTCGAACAAGACGGTGGCCCGTCTGCTGTGGGAGGGCATGCAGAGCTACGAGCTGCGTCTGAGCTACTTCGACGGCGGCAATCTGCGCAACGCCATCCCGCGCGAGGCCTACGCCGTGTTCGGCATTCCCACGCGTCTGCGCGAGGAGTTCCTGTCGCGCTGCCGCCTCTTCGCCGACGACCTCCACGCCGAGTTCAAGCTCCGCGAGCCCAACTTCCGCATCACGCTCAACGAGATGCCCGAGGTGGACACGGTGCTCGACATGCGCACGCAGACCGGCCTGATCCAGTCGCTCGTGGGCGTGCCCAACGGGGTGATCGCCATGTCGTTTGCCGTGCCGGGGCTGGTCGAGACCTCCACCAACCTGGCTTCGGTGAAGTTCGGCGAGGGCAACACCATCGTGGTCACCTCGTCGCAGCGTTCGTCGGTCGAGAGCGCCAAGACCTACGTCATGCAGATGGTCGAGTCAGTCTTCGCGCTGGCGGGTGCCGACGTGGCCCACTCGGACGGCTATCCGGGCTGGACGCCCGACCCCGAGTCGAAGCTGCTCGAAACCACCGTCGCGAGCTACCGCCGCCTCTTCGGCGACGAGCCGAAGGTCAAGGCCATCCATGCGGGTCTGGAGTGCGGACTCTTCCTGGAGAAGTATCCCGAGCTGGAGATGGTGTCGTTCGGTCCCACGCTGCGCGGCGTGCACTCGCCCGACGAGCGGCTCGAAATCGCTACCGTACCCAGATTCTGGGAGCTGCTGTCGGACATTCTCAGACACATTTGATGCGTTTACGTTGGGCCTTCGTGCTGGCGGGCCTCATGCCGGCACTCGGGGCTCCGGCGCAGGAACCCGAATACTATCCTTACGAAACGGAGTCGGAGGAGCGGCGCGAGGCGCTGCTCACCGACTCCGCGCTTTTTTACCGCGCCGTGCAGTCGCCCGATGACCTCTACGACGCGGTCGCGGGGTACAACCTCGCGTTCGTGCGCACCGCACGCCGCGGCATGGCTTTCGAGCCGTGTCCCACGACGGTCGAGGGCTTCGCGGTGCCCGTGCGCCACGCTGCGGCGTTGCGTGCGCTCGGTGCCGCAGAAGTGCGCCGCGCGGGGCTGGAGCAGGCGCCCGGGCTCCACGGCACGGCGAACGGCGTGCGCGATTTCCGCTTTGAGGGCGAGCCGCTGCCCGCGGGGCGTCTCTCCGCGGGGCTCACCGACCGCAACTACCGGGGTGTCGTGCGCTTCTCGTGGCGCGGAGCCGTCGGCCGGGGCTGGCACCTGGCCGCGACGGCCGATGCGCGCACGGGGCGCGACCTGCACGTCGGGGGTGTCTTCACCCATGCGCTGACCGCCGCGTTCCGGGCTGCGAAACGCTTCGCCGACGGCCACGGCGTGTCGCTGCTGCTCGTCGTGCCGCCCTCGATGCGGGGCTTGCGCGCAGCCTCCACCGACGAGGCCTTCACCCTCACGGGCGACCGGTTCTACAACCCGTCGTGGGGCTATCAGGACGGCAAGGTGCGCAATGCGCGCATCCGGCGCGAATTCCGGCCCGTCGCCGTGCTCGCGGGCACGTTCCGGCTCGGCGAAACCACCGACCTGGAGGCCCGGGCCGCCGTGGAGGCGGGACGGTCGGAGTACAGCACACTGGGGTGGTACGACGCTCGCACGCCCATGCCCGACAACTACCGCTACCTGCCGAGCTATGCGGGCGATGCCGCCACGGAGGAGGCCTGGCGCAGCCGCGATCCCCGCTACACGCAGGTCGATTGGGACGCGCTCCACGCCCGCAACCGCATGGCGGGCGGCGAGGCGCTCTATGCTCTGGAGGGACGCGTCGAGCGCCTGTGCCGCCTGCACCTCGACGCGCTTTTCGCGACGCGTTTCGACGAGCGCATCGTGCTCCGCTACGGCGCCGCGGCCCACTACCGCTCGTCGCGCAACTTCAAACGCATGCGCGACCTGCTGGGCGCCGACTTCCTGACCGACATCGACCAGTTTCTGATCGACGACGACACCTACGGCAACCGCCTTCAGAACGACCTGCGGCATCCCGGACGCCGCATCGTCGCGGGCGACCGCTTCGGCTCCGACTCCGCGCTGGTGACCGCCGGCGCCGACGTGCGCGTGCAGGCCGAGTACCGCGCCGACCGTTTCCGGGCCGATTTCGGGGCCTCGGCGGGCAGCGCGGCGATCTTCCGTCGCGGTCATTACGAGAAGGAGCTCTTTCCCGGCGCACGCTCCTACGGCCGCTCCTCCGTGCTGCGTTTCGCGCCCTATGCGTTCACGCTCTCCGCCGGCTGGGCTTTCACGCCCCGCACCTACCTCGGGGCGTCGGTCATGATCGCGGCGCGCACGCCCGATGCCGATGACCTGTTCTGGCAGCCGCAGTACAACAACCGCACGACGGACGATCCCGTGCTGCGCAAGGTCCGCGGAGCGGAGGCGGTGTTCAACCGCACGGGACGCACGGCCGACCTGCGCGTCGCGCTCTTTCTCGCCGACACACGCGACGGCTGCGCCGCGGTGCGCTACTACGACGATGCGGAGGGTGCGTTCTGCGACATGAGCGTGCGCGGCATCGGCCTGCGGAGCTACGGGGCCGAGGTCGCCGCCGTGGTGCGCCCCGCACGGCGATGGACGCTGTCGCTGGCCGCTTCGGCCGGATGCTGCGAGTATTCGGCCGATCCCCGCCTGACGATCGTCACCGACGCCGACAACCGCCCGGTCGATACGGATGCCCGGAGCCGCATGGGCGGCTGCCGTGCGGGCAATGCGCCGCAGGTCGCGGGGTGTGCCGAAGCGGCCTACTTCGGGCCCCGCGGCTGGGGTTTCCGCGCCTCGGCGAGCTATGCGGGGCTGCGGTATGTCGAGCCCGCGCTGTTGCGCCGCACGGGGCGCATCGCACGTCAGGCCGCCGCGTCGCCCGAGGCATTCGCTCGCTTTACCGAACAGGAGCGCCTGCGCGACGCCTTCACGCTCGACGTGTCGGCCCACAAGACTTTCTATGTCCGCGAATCGCGGATTACGGTCTGGTGCGGCGTGCGCAACCTGCTGGGTTCCGACGACACGGTATACGCCGCCTACGAGTCGCTGCGCGTGCGGCGCACCCGGGCCGGCGACTTCTATGCCTATGCGCCGTTCGAGACACGCCGCACCTATGCCTATCCGCGGTCGTTCCACCTCTCGGTGTCGTGGCGGTTCTGAGGACGATTTACTGCATGCGGCGACGATTTCAGACGTTTTATTCCGATTTTATCGCTATCTTTGTCCACTAAACTGAATCTTATGGCAGGATCGAACTTCGTAGACTATGTGAAGATTTTCGCCCGCTCGGGCCACGGAGGCGCCGGATCGGCGCATTTCCGGCGCGAGAAATTCGTGGCTTTCGGCGGTCCCGACGGCGGCGACGGCGGCAAGGGCGGCAGCATCGTGCTGCGGGGCGACAAACAATACTGGACGCTCATCCACCTCAAATACCAGCGCCACCAGTTCGCCGAGGACGGACAGAACGGATCGGGCGCACGCAGCTCGGGCAAGGATGCCCGCGACATCGTGATTCCCGTGCCGCTCGGCACGGTGGCCCGGCGGGTCGTGGAGGCCGAGGACGGCTCCACAAGCATGGAGTTCGCGGGCGAGGTGACGGCCGACGGCGAGGAGCTGGTGCTGCTTCGCGGCGGCCGCGGCGGCCTGGGCAACTGGCACTTCAAGTCGGCGACCAACCAGACGCCGCGCTACGCCCAGCCGGGCGAGGAGGGCGACGAGGGGGCTTTCGTGCTGGAGTTGAAGGTGCTGGCCGACGTGGGCCTGGTAGGCTTCCCCAATGCGGGCAAGAGCACGCTCCTGTCGGTCGTGTCGGCCGCACGGCCCAAAATCGCCGACTATGCGTTCACTACGCTCGAACCCAACCTGGGCATCGTCGAGGCGCGCGACCACAAGTCGTTCGTGATGGCCGACATTCCGGGCATCATCGAGGGGGCGCACGAGGGCCGCGGCCTCGGCACGCGATTCCTGCGCCACATCGAGCGCAACTCGGTGCTGCTCTTCATGATTCCGGCGGACACCGACGACGTGCGCCGCGACTACGAGGTGCTGCTGGGCGAACTCACGCAGTACAACCCCGAGCTGCTCGACAAGCGGCGTCTGCTGGCCGTGACGAAGTGCGACATGCTCGACGAGGAGCTCATCGGGCAGATGCGCGACCAGCTGCCCGAGGGCATTCCGGCGCTCTTCATCTCGTCGGTGACGGGGCTCAACATCGCACGCCTCAAGGACATGCTGTGGGATGCGTTGCAGGAGTAGCGCGAAGCGCTCCGAAGAAATCCGCCTCGTAGTTGATGACGCGCAGCGAGAGTTCGCCGTTGAAATAATCCACGATACCGCTCACGGAGCCCTTGCCGGAAGGCAGGGGCTCCGCTGCGTAGTGGGCCGAGGGCAGCGTGCGCACGGAGAACGTGCGGCCCGCATCGTCGATGAGCGTGCGGAGCGTGGCGACGCGCTCGCCCGTATCGGGATCGGGAGCGCACCATGCGGCACCCGCCTCGACGAAACGCACGCCTTCGAACCGCACGTAGCGGTCCGCATCGGCCGGGCCGACGTCCGCGAGCAGGGCGGTGCGCGGTCGGCGCAGGTGGTTGTTGGGATTCGTGCAGCGGAGGTAGCGCCCGAGGTCGGCGCCGTCGATGCGATCGACGTCGTATTCGCCCGTGGGGCGTGCGCCCAGCCGGATCTTGCCTCCGTAATCGCCCAGTGCCAGGCCCGCGCAGTGCACGGTCAGCTCGCATCCGAGCGGAAAGAGGTCGGCCAGGGCCGTGCGGTCCACTGCGACGCTCAGGCCGCCCGTGGCGTCCTCGACGACGAGCGTGCGGGGAAATTCGCCCCTTAGGTCGTTGGCCGTGACCGTGCCGCGCACCGTGAGGTCCCGCGTGACGACGCATCCTCCGCCGGTTCCGAGCGACTTGAGGTAGGCGATGCTTACGAGCTCCGCCTGCGGCTCCGGGGTCGCCTTCGTGGCCGTATCGCAGGCCCCGCACAGCAGCAGGGCCAGGCTAAAACCAGCAATCCTTCTCATCGCGCATGCGCAGGGTGTAGCGGCAGGAGCCGTCGGACGCGGGGTCGCATTGCAGGATGCCGACCAGCAGCAGTTCGCCGTCGGGAATCTCGCGGTCGGCGAAGTCGGCATAGGGGCGGGTGTAGGTGTGGACGACGTACCCGTCGGCGTCGGTGAAACGCTTCGTGCCGCTCCAGGTGGCCGGCTCGTCGCCCTCGGGCGCGAAGCGCACGCCGTCCACGCGGACCAGCCGTCCGGCCATGTCGGGCCGCAGCGCGGTGATCCGCTCGCAGACAAGCGGCCGGAGGGGGCTCGTCTCGCTGCCGCGCGCGAGGCTGCGCTCCAGTGCCGGGCGCGAGCCGATGTAGTCCGTGGCGTAGCCGCTTCCCGCCGCGGGATAGAGGCCCAGTTGCAGCACGCCGTGGCTCTCGCCCACGGCGAGGCCGTTGAGATTGACCGCGATGCGGCATCCCACGGGGTAGAGGGCGTGAAGCCCGTCGAATCCGGCCATCAGCTCCGCCGCGCCCTCCTCCTCTTCGAAGACGAGCGAACGGTAGAAGTTGCCCGCGCGGTCGTGCGACGTCACGCGGCCCGCGACCACGATGTCCGACTCGATGCGGACCGTGGTGCCGGCGTACATGCGGTGCAGCTCCGCGAGCGTGGCGGTCGTGGCCGGCAGTTCGTTGGTGGCGACGGAGGGGGTCTCCGCCGAATCGTAGCAGCCGCCGAGCGCGAGGGCTGCGAGGAGAAAGAGTGCGAGGCGCGGCATGTTTTCAGGCTTCTATGCGTGAATCCTTGAGTCCGAGGAAGTAGAGTATGCCGTCGAGACCGATGGTCGAAATAGACTGCCGGGCCGTGGCTTTCACCTTGGGTTTGGCGTGGAAGGCGATGCCCAGACCCGCGATGCTCAGCATCGGCAGGTCGTTGGCTCCGTCGCCCACGGCCACGGCCTGTTCGAGGTTGATTCCCTCGAACTGACACAGCAACCGCAGCAGCTCCGCCTTGCGGCGGCCGTCCACCACTTCGCCCGTGAAGCGGCCCGTGAGGCGTCCCTCCTCGATTTCGAGTTCGTTGGCATACACGTAGTCGAATCCGTATTTTCGGCGCAGGTAGTTGCCGAAATAGGTGAAGCCGCCCGAAAGGATGGCGGTCTTGTAGCCCACGCGCTTCAGAATGGTCATCATGCGTTCGAGCCCCTCGGTGATGGGCAGGTTGCGCGCTATGTCCTCCATGACGTTCACGTCCAGTCCTTTCAGCAGGGCCACGCGCTGCGTGAAACTCTCGCGGAAGTCGATCTCGCCGCGCATGGCGCGGGCCGTGATCTCGCGCACCTCGGCACCCACGCCGGCGCGGTCGGCCAGCTCGTCGATCACCTCGGTCTCGATGAGCGTGGAATCCATGTCGAAGCAGATCAGCCGGCGGCTGCGGCGGTAGATGTCGTCGCGCTGGAACGACACGTCGAGCCCCGACTCCGAGAGGCTCATGAAGCGCTCCTGCAAGGCGCTCTTGTTCTCGTCGGTGAGCGATCCGCGCACCGAGAGCTCGATGCACGACTTGGCGGCCCGGTCGTCCTCGTGGAGCGGCATGCGGCCCGTGAGGCGGCGTATGGCGTCGATGTTGAGTCCGTTTTCGGCCACCGTGCCCGTGACTTCGGCGATGTGGCGCGCGGTGACGCGGCGGCCCAGCAGCGTGATGATGTAGCGGTTCTTGCCCTGGCGGCCCACCCAGGCGTCGTAGTCGGCCTCAGAAATGGGCGTGAAGCGGATCATGACGCCCAGCTCCGAAGCCTTGAAGAGCAGCTCCTTCATGATGTTGCCCGACTTGTCGGAGGTCGTGCGGAACAGAATTCCGAGCGTCAGCGAGCGGTGGATGTTGGCCTGGCCGATGTCGAGGATGAATGCGTCGTAGCGGGCCAGTATCTCCGTGAGCGACGAGGTCATGCCGGGCTTGTCTTCGCCCGAGATGTTGATCTGAATGATTTCGACCTGATGTTCCATGTGCGTCCTGTTGTTCTGTTGCAAAGTACAAAGATAGGCATAAAAAACGGAAATCGGTTGCGATCTTCCCTCGGACCGGGTGCGAGACCTGCGGTCGTCGCGCTCCATCTTATATCGGTTGCGCCTCCCGCCGCTTTCGTCCGGATCCGAATGCGTGCCGGCCGTGCCGCCTCCCCCCATATTCCGCTCCCCTTTTCCGGCAGGGGAAATGCGTGCCGCTCAGGGGTGCGCACTCCGGCTTTCCGGTTCTCCAGCCGTCGGCTCCGTCGCGCCCTGTGATCCTGTCGGCTCCGTCGCGCCCTGTTGTTCCATTGTCCTGGCGGGTACGGCGGAGCTGCCGGTGTCTCCGGGGGCCGTCCGTGCGCCGGAAAGCTTCGCCCGGGCGGAGCGCCTCAATAACCGAAGAGCTCCTCCTGGGTGAGTACCTGCACCGGACCGAGGGTTTCGAGGAACTCCATGTCCAGTTCGCGCGTGTCGCCCAGGATGCCGAACACGTAGTTTCTGCCGCGTACCCACTGCTCCTGGGTGCGACGTATGTCGTCGAGCGTCATCGACTCGATCGTCTCGTAGATGTGGCGGTTGCGGTCGGTTTTCAGCCCCATGTCGCAGGCCTCCACGTAGCTCCACAGCACCTCGTCGCGCACCGTGCGCACGGTGCGCATGCGGATCAGCAGGGCTTTCTTGGCGATGTTGAACGCGGTTTCCGATTCGGGCATGTGTTCGATGATCTCGGCGAAGGCCTCCACCGCTTCGCGCAGCTTGTCCGTCTGCGTGGCGATGAATGCCAGGTAGCCGTAGCCGGTATCCGTGTGGCGCGGCTCGGTGATGCCCGCCTGGGCCGAGTAGGCGAGGCTGCGGGCCTCGCGCATCTCCTGGAATACGACCGAGTTCATGCCGCCCCCGAAGTACTCGTTGTAGAGCCGCACACGGGGGTCGTTCGCCGGATCGTAGTGCTCGCCGCGGCACGACACCTGGAGGTAGCGCAGCTGGTTGGCGTCGAAATGCGCGACGTAGACTTTGTTTTCGGGCGTGAGGAGCTGCTGCATGTGGGGAGCGTCCGGCGCCTCGGTCCGCGTGGGTGCGGGGTGGTGGGCCGAGAGCTCCGACCGCAGCTCCTGCTGGCTCGCCGGTCCGAAGTAAAGGATGCGGTGGGGCCCCGCGAAGAGTGTGCGCACCGAGCCCAGCAGCTCTTCGGAGGTGAGCTCCAGCAGCCGATCGTCGGTGAGCGTCGTGGCCCGCACGAAGTCGGGGCCGTAAAACATCAGGCGCTGCAATGCGGTGTAGTTGCCGCTCTGGCTCATCTTGGCGTCCGCGCGCGACTTGAAGAGGTTCTCCTTCAGTGTGGCGAGGATCGCCTCGTCGGGCTGGGCCCGTGCGATCAGGTCCTCCACGATTTCCATCGCGCGGCCCATGTTCTCGCCCAGACCCGAGATGGTGACGTAGGAGCGTTCGCCCATGGTGCGGAGCGAGAAGTTGCAGGCGATGTCGTAGAGCTCGGCGTTGATCCGCTCGGCGCTCATGTCGGGCGTGCTCAGGTAGCGCAGGTAGCTCATGGCGGGCGAGAGGAGCGGATCGTGGGAGAAGCCGGTCTCGAAGACGTAGGTCAGCGTGAAGAGCCCCTCGCCGTCGTTGTGCTTGTAGAGCACCTCGGCCCCCGGTTCCCAGCGGAACGTGGACATCTCGCGGTTGTAGTTCACGAAGTGGGGTTCGATGGGATCGACCTGTGCGGCCTGCACCTCGCGCACGTAGCGGCTCGCGGTGTCGCGGTTCATGACGATGGGGGTGATGCGCGGCTTGCGGATCTTGCGCACGGTGGGGTCGGGGCCCTGGCGCTTGAAGACGATGGCGTAGCTGTCCGCACCCAGGTTCTCGCGCGCCCATGCCACGACCTGCTCCTTGGTGACGCGCGCCATGCGCTCCGTGCGGTGCACGGTCTCCGCCCACGGGGTGCCGTTGATGAACGACTCGATGTAGAGGTCGGCGCGGCCCTCGTTGGTGCGCAGCGTCTGCATGAGCTCGGCCTTGTGGTTGTTCACCGCGGCCAGGATCAGCCGTTCGTCGAAGTCGCCCTCGCGCAGACGGGCCACCTGCGCGAGCAGCAGGTCGCGCACCTGTTCGAGGCTCTGGCCCGCCTTGGGGCGGCCCTCCACCGAGATCATACCGTAGTCCGCGCGCACGTAGGCCCCGGCATCGGACTTCAGGACCTGCTGTTTCTGGTTCAGGGCCAGGTCGAGCAGACCCGCCTTGCCGTTGTAGAGGATGCTGCCCACCAGCTCGGCCATGTCGGCGTCGGGAGTGGCCGCGCCGCCCGTGCGCCAGGCCAGCACCACGCTCTCGGCGTCGGTGCCGTAGACCCGCCGCACCACGGGTTCCGTGATCGGCGCCTCGGGTTCGAAGCACAGCTCCGGGACCTCCGCTCCGGGCTCCATGTCGCCGAAATAGCGGTCGATCACCTCGATCATCCGGTCGGGGTCGAAGTCGCCCGAGAGGCATACGGCCATGTTGTTGGGCACGTAGTAGGTCGCGTGGTAGTTCTTCACGTTGGTGATCGACGGATTGCGCAGGCTCTCCTGCGAGCCGAGCACGGTCTGGCGGCCGTAGGGGTGGTTGGGGAAGAGCGCGGCATCCACGGCCTCCATGATCTTGCGGTTGTCGTTGGTGAGCGACATGTTCTTCTCCTCGTAGATGGTCTCCAGCTCGGTGTGAAAGCCGCGGATCACGGGGTCGCGGAAGCGGTCGGCCTCGATGCGGGCCCACTGCTCGATCCGGTTCGAGGGGATGTCCTCGATGTAGACGGTCATGTCCTTCGTGGTGTAGGCGTTGGTGCCGTCGGCGCCGATGATGGACATGAGCTTGTCGTACTCGTTGGGGATGGAGAGTTTCGAGGCTTCGTAGCTCAGGCTGTCGATGCGGCGGTAGATCGCGCGGCGCGCAGCCTCCTCGGGAATGCGGCGGTAGACCTCGAAGAGCATTTCTATCTCGTCGAGCAGCGGTTTCTCGGCCTCGTAGTCGGTGGTGCCGAACTGCGACGTGCCCTTGAACATGAGGTGCTCGAAGTAGTGGGCCAGGCCGGTGGTCTCGGGCGGATCGTTCTTGCCGCCCACCTTCACGGCGATGTAGGTCTGGATGCGGGGCGTTTCGGTATTGACGCTCATGTAGACTTTCAGTCCGTTGTCGAGCGTATAGATGCGGGTGGCGAGGGGGTCGCCCTCCACGGTTTCGTATCGGTATTTCTGACACGCCGCACAGCAGAACGCCAGCAGCGCGACGATCAGAAAACGCAAATATTTCATATCAAAAAGGTCTTCGTTCGGGGGAACGAAGGTACGGATTTTTCCGGTGAAAAACAAGTCCCGGCGGTGCGGTTCCCGAGGGGGCGGTTACCACAGTCCGCTAAACCATTCGCTGATTGCCGGATAGATTTCCGCCAGCGTGCATGCGAACATCGCGATGCAGACGGCAAGTTTCACTCCCGTGCCCACGGCGAACGAAACGAACGAGCCGAGGCCGATGCGCACGGCGCGCACGGGGTCGCGGCGGTCGTG
>OFFZ01001437.1_pt1 | contig 13214 bp, 10 predicted proteins | sample 1521631 | NCBI WGS metagenome assembly OFFZ01 (sample SAMEA3504102, study PRJEB24116) | mouse gut metagenome | biome: mouse gut; feature: mouse-associated habitat; material: faeces | place: Denmark | collected 2011 | reverse complement strand
AGACCATCAAAAAGCACACTGCAACTGCCGATATCAAAAAAATATTTCAGCATACTCATATTCAAAGTCTTTCCAAATCTTCTCGGCCGTGTAAACAGATTCACCTTTCCCAAATTCTCAAGAAAATCCTTGATCAGACCTGTCTTATCAATATAGTAATAATCCTGAGTACGCATTTCCTCAAAATTTTCAATCCCCATAGGAATCTTCTTTTTGCCTGCCATCACATCCCCTCCCCTGCATCCTCCGGCATATATCAATCCACCTTCAAGATCATTTCAAGCACCCTGCGCACGCATACAGCCATCTCTTCCCTCGTGATCAGCCCCTTCTTAAGCGCCGCCAGCACACGTTCCGGATATCCGGTTCCCATCTTGATATCATTACCGGCCTTGATCTCTTTGTAATGCTCTCCCTTCGTCCACCAGTCTGTAGTGATCACGCCCTGATATCCCCACTCGCCGCGCAAGATCCCATCCATCAGGTCTTTATTCTCAGAAGCACGGTAACCGTTGATCAGGTTATAGGCCGTCATCAGCACCCACGGCTGCGAATTCTTCACACAGATCTCGAAGCCTTTTAGGTAAATCTCCCGAAGCGCCCTCTCTGAGACCCTGGAATCACTGTTCTTCCGGTTGGTTTCTTTGTTATTGCAGGCAAAATGCTTCACAGCAGCGCCGATATTCTGCGACTGGATCCCGTCCACCATAGCCGAGGCGATCGTGCCCGTCAGAACCGGATCTTCCGAATAATATTCGAAATTCCTTCCGCACAGGGGACTTCTGTGGATATTCATTGCAGGCGCAAGCCATACGGCCATATTATTCTCCTTCACTTCCCTGGCAGCCGCACAGCCGACCTCCCTGACAAGCTGCGGGTTCCAGGTAGATGCAAGCATGGCAGCGCACGGCCATGCCGTCGTGCAGACACCGCACTCCGGCGCAATACGAAGGCCTGCGGGACCGTCCGCCGTCATCACATTCGGCACCCCATACTCAGGGAGGTTCCCAAATCCAAACGTATTGGCCACGCCTGTATTCGGCTGACCTCCGAGAAGCTCTGCCATATCGCTGTCTGAGAGCTGCGCCATGAACGCTTCGAGATCTGCCTTCCCTTCCGCCACATCCTCCAGCATGATCTTGCGTCTTACATCAGCGCAGGCAGAATCATCCTGTGCAAACAGAAGATAACGGGAAACCTCTCTTACCATCGGAGCCACGCCTTCTGTCTCATCCCCGCTCCAGCCAAGACCATTTTCCATATAATCATTCGGCTGTGTCTGAGGGAGCAATTCAAACGTACCGTCCGAGATCATACGCTGCTTCAGCGAAGAAGGCGCCGCCTTATGCGATAACTGCTCAACCACCTTATATTCTGCAAGCTCGTATGTATACTCGATCTTCACCGCATCCCGAACAGAGCTCCCCACATAGAACCCATAACTGCCTGCCTCCAGGACATACGCCGCTTCCGCTATCTTCCCCAGATCATCATAGGAGGCCATGGCATCCGCTGCAAATGTGATCGTCATCACCTGCGCCTGCCCCGGTTTTAACTCTTCGGTCTTCTGATATGCCGCCAGCTCCCTTGCCGGTTTGCCAAGAAGCCCCTGGGGAGCGCTGTAGTATACCTGTACAACTTCCTTTCCTGCCCAGTCTCCCGTATTCTTCACCTGAACGCCCACAGAGATCCTTCCATCCTTCTCTCCCGCCCAGAGAACATCGATCTGAAATGCAGTATAAGATAATCCGAACCCAAAAGGATAATTGACACGGTCCGCCGCCTTGCCTATCGTCTCAAAATACCGGTATCCCACATAGATATCCTCCGTGTAATCCACATAATCCGGCGACTCATGGAAATGTTCCGTAGACGGATAATCCTCTATAGACGACGCGAGAGTATCGGGCAGCTTACCGGAAGGGCTCTCGCTGCCAAGCAGGATATCTGCCATCGCAAGTCCGCCTTCCATTCCTCCCTGCCACGCCATAAGTACGGAAGATATCTTATCCTCCCCCGCAAACCAGCTTGTATCTATCATACCGCCCACATTCAGCACTAAAGCGACCTCTGTAAAATTCTTACATACCGCGTCCACCATAGCCTGCTCTCTGTTAGTCAGGCAATAATCACTATTCTCAAATATCCGCTTACTCCATCTGGCCTGCTCCACTTCGCTCGGAACCGCCCCTTCATATTCCACACTCTGCCTGTCCCATCCCTCGCCTGAGAAACGGCTGATCACGATCACCGCCATATCCGCATGGTTCTTCGCAGCTTCCATTAGCTGCGGCGGAATCTCCGGCTCCACCGTCATGCCCGGTATCGCTCCGTCTTCATACTGCTTCTTGACATTCTCCTTATAAAACTGCGCCAAAGGTTCGAACACAGCAGCAGGATCTTCCCTCTTAGTCAGACCGTCATATATGTTATGCACGTGAGATACGGTCACATCCCCGCTCCCGCCTCCGCCTTTCACATAGTCGAATACTCCCTTGCCAAAGAGCGCAAGCCGGGTCCCCTTCTTAACCGGAAGCATATGATCCTGATTCTTCAGAAGAATAATCCCCTCTCTGCCCGCCTTCCTCGCCAGTAATAGATGCTCCGGCGACGCCGTTACCTTCGTCTGATTCTCTCCTAACGGCAGATTAGGCTGGAATCTTGACCTTGTCCACTTCTTCGTTGTGCTCATTACAGATATCCTCCTTAACTCGTTCGTTCTACTTATCCTCAAAAACGGCGTTATGCAAAAGCCACTCTGCCACCCCGTCATCTTCATTGCCCGCGATCACCCCGTCGGCGGCCGCCTTCAATTCATCCACCGCGTTCTCCACCGCATAGCATTCGTCCGAGATCTCGAACATAGGAAGATCGTTGATTGCATCGCCGAAAGACACCACCCTGTCACAGCCCTGCATCTTCTTAAGCTTTCTGATCGCTTCCGCCTTCGTTGCCTTCGCCGGCATAATCTCACACCAGTATTCCGGCCGGTACAATTCCTGCTGAAATGTGCATCGGAATCTTGTATCTTCAGCGAATCTGTCATATACCGGACGCAGCTCATCCATTTCCCCTATACAGGTAAAATAAAACATATCCCCCCTGTATAGTTCTTCCTTCGCAGACACCGGACGCAGGCGCTTATCTCCCTTCCTGCTGTCTATGTATCTTTGTATCCCTTCATTCTCTCTCGATGTGATCCAGGAGACCTTCTCTGCTTCCTCCACAAAAGAATAGACCAGAGGGCAGATATCAAACCGATCCAAGACCTCTTCCACCCACTCCATCTCTTCTTCCTGAAAGCTCTCTTTTGACAAGATCTCTCCTGTAGAAGGCTGAAGTATGAACGCCCCATTATACACGATCACAGGAATGGCGGCCGACAGCCCTTGCGTCACTATAGACGCGGAAGACAACGACCTTGCCGTTGCATAGGTGAATGTCATCCCTCTCTCCACCAGATCATTGATGATCCTGATGCTCTTCGGATTGATCCTGTCCTGCTTATTGAGTAATGTTCCGTCCAAGTCTGATACATATAGTGTTCTGCCCATCTTTTTCCCTTCTTTCCTCATACTGTTTCTGATTTTCATTATAGTAAAACCAAAGAGATAATGCAACGAGTCTTTCCCCGCCGGCCATATTTTTGATAAAATAAATGTAACCCTTTCATCAATTATTTACTCTAATAGTTGTAAAGAAAAAGACGTCTTTAATCAACCTGTAAGATATAGAAGAAAGAAGGAAACTCGATGGATACAAACGAACAATTAAGGCTTGTCAAAAAGGCCGTAAAAGGGAATCCCGACGCCTACGGGCTTCTGATCGCCGAACATCAGGAGTATCTGTACAAGATGGCCTATTTATACGTGCGCAATGAGGATACCGCCCTGGATGTGGTCGGGACCGCCGTATTAAACGCGTATCAGAATATACGCACATTAAAAGAGCCGGAATATTTCAAGACCTGGATTACCCGGATCCTGATCCGCATAGCGCAAGGCGAGATGAAAAAGGTCGTTTATTACAGCGAACTGGATAATGTAGAACTGCCTGACCGATACACAGGAGTATCCCTGGAAGAAAAATATGACATCAATTCGGCGATCAGCCAGTTATCCGAAAAATACCAGACCGTTATTTATCTGAAATATTTCAGCGAGTTCACGGTAAAAGAGATCGCTTTTGTCATGAATGCACCGGAAGGCTCGGTAAAAGCATATTTGAGCCGGGCACGGGAGGAGTTAAAAAAACTATTGAAGGAGGACTATGTATATGCAAATTAAATTCGATGATATCAACGTTCCGACAGAAAAATTAGAACAGGTAATAGGTGAGAATATGTATAATATAAAAAGACAGTATACGAAAAAGAAGCACTGGAATTATATAGTAAGGGGAACGGCCGCGGCAGCTGTAACGCTTGCAGTGACAGGAATATTCGCCTCCAACCCCGCCCTTGCGGCAAAGCTTCCGCTGATTGGACATATCTTTGAAAAGGTGCAGGACAAGCAACTCTATCCGGGTAACTTCGATGAAGTAGCGGTGCCCGTGAAGGACAGCAATGTCAGCGAATCCAAGGGAGTCACCATGACATTTTCAGAGATGTACTGTGATTCAAGCTCTATCTATATTTCAGCCATGATAGAGACCGAAGAACCCTTCCCGGAAAAAGTAAAAGAATCCAACATGCTTCAAGGCGACGATATCGGCTACCATATGTTCCTTGATATAGAGCAGGAATTCGACTTCATGACGCCTCCGGAAAATTATGACGAAATGGAATGGCCGGGCAAAGAATTTACCTGGACTCCTCTTGACTTAAAAGGGGAGTATGTAGACGACCATACCTATGTCGGTGCAATACGCATAAGCTTCAATGAATACCCAATTGCATGTTTCGATGTTCCCGACTCATTTCACTGGAAGCTGAAAATAAACAAAATGTATAATCTGAGCGATGTCGAAAACCAGAGTTTTTCTCAGACTGGTTCCTGGGAATTCGAGACAGATATCTCCATAGACCATTCTACAAAAAAGGTGATCCAGGTAAATGAAAGCGCGCCGAACGGCGACGTTATCGATTCCGTAACCATGACGCCTTATGAAGTAAGCATCGACTATGGTTTTGATGAGAGCAAGGTAGAAGCGGCATATGAAAAGTTCGATTCTCTCCAATCCGTAATGATAGATGCAGGCGGCAAACGTATCGAAGACAAAGCAGGCTCATTTTCACCTGCCGGATACGACCTGTCCAAAATTACAATATATTATTATCCGGCGCCGACGGAAGCCGTTCATGATGAGATACGGGAAAAACTTCATGACGAATCCTTTAAGGATCAGATCGTCAGCTATATGGAAGAAATCTCAGTCCGTAAGATAGAGATCGACTTAGACGGTTATTACCAGAATTAACTGATCAAATTAAGCAAATCAATCAACTCAAATAAAGAAGGCGAAGAATCAGTCGCTCTCTTCGCCTTCTATCATTCCATTTACCATAAGTTGCGATACATCTGTTCAATATCTTCTTTGCTGACCTCTCTGCACGTATTCTGCGGGCTTCCGCTCTCCAGCGCATCATACGCCATCTTATCGATCACACGGAAGAACTCTTCTTTGTCGATCCCGAATTCTTCAAGTGTCGGAGTCTCCAGCTCTTTTGTCAGCCCTTCCACTGCTGCCAGGAATTTCTCGGCGGCTTCCTTATCCGCATCCTCTGCCGACGCAGCGCCGATACTCCTGCCAAGCTGTGCGAACCTCTCATAAGCTCCGCACAGTGCGAATCCTAAGCATTCTTTCATAAGCATAGCATTTGACAAGCCGTGCGCGACATGGAACAGCGCGCCGATCGGGCGGCTCATCCCATGGATCAGGGTGACAGACGCGTTGTTGAATGCAATCCCGGCTTCAAGCGCCGCTACCGCCATCTCCGTTCTCGCCTCCTCATTCTTCCCGTCATGGAACGCTGTCGGAAGGTACTTGAAGATACGCCTTACCGCTGACAAGGCAAATGTATCCGATAAAGTCTGCGCCTGCCTGGACGTATAAGCTTCTATTGCATGGCAGAGCGCGTCCAGACCAGTTGCCGCCGTAATCTTCGGCGGCGCTGTCATCGTGAACTGCGGATCACTGACGGCAAGCGTTGGCATCAGCGATCTTCCTTTCAGCAGCATCTTGATATCCTTCTTCGTATCCGTAATAATGGTAAATTGTGTCGCTTCTGAACCTGTCCCCGCTGTAGTCGGGATCGCTGCCATCGGCGGCATCTCAACATCTATGATCTTCCCCATATAGTCTGAGATATTCCCGCCGTTCTTCACCAGAGACCCGATAGCCTTCATAGAATCGATCGGACTTCCTCCGCCGAGCGCGATCAGGAAATCACATCCCTCTTCCTGATACTGCCTAAGTCCATTCTCGATCATCGTATCCGTAGGCTCGCCTGCGATCTCAGAATATACGGAATAGGCAACTCCCTGATTCTTAAGCGCATTCTCTACCTTTGCGCAATTCCCCAGTTCTACCATAACCCTGTCTGTTACGATCAGCGCCTTCTCTCCAAGCTGAACCAGCGTATTTTCCGCCATATCAAGGGCGCCTGCCCCTGTAATGATCTGTCCAGGTACAATAAACTCTTTTGCCATAGTCTTTTCCTCCCTTTTTACTGAGTTTATATTTCAGTTGCGTGCTTTTGTGTGTAATTGTGTTATTTATATAATAGCACGCAACATCAAAAATATCAAGTGCATATTTAAATTTTATATACATGTGTGTGCAATAAAAGCACGCATTATTTTGCGTGCTTTAAATCTTTCCTTTTACTTCTTAGCCCTCTCGCTCTGACGCAAATACTATTGACAAACTAGAGTACAAATTCTTATAATATGTATAGTGCTATCATATGTAGTTCACTTATGAAAAACTAGGAGGTAAAAAACATGAAAAGCATTCGGACAAAAATCACCCTCTGCCTTATGGTGACAGTCCTGGCTACACAGCTTGTAGTGGGGGCATCCAGTATTACGCTTAACTACAACAGCACCATTACAACTGTGGAGCAAATGATGAGTGAGACTGCAGTTCTCGCGGCAGAACGCATTGAGCAGGAGCTAACCGCATACAAGAACGTCGCCATGGATACCGGCTGCGTTTCCCAGCTTCTCGATGACACCGTCCCGCTGGAAGAGAAACGCTCGATCATAGACGAACGTGTCAGCATGCACGATCTCCAGCGCGGGAACATTATCGGCCCTGACGGTATCAGCATTTTTGACGGAAATGATTATTCTGACCGCGAATATGTGAAACAGGCCATGCAAGGCAATGTCTATGTATCCGAACCTCTGATCAGCAAGGTGACAGGAGAACTGTCTATTATGGTTGCAGCCCCCATTTACGAGGGCGGAATCCAGGGATCTGATATCACCGGAGTAGTTTACTTCGTTCCCCACGAAACATTCCTGAACGATATCGTTTCCTCAATCCGTGTCAGCGAACACAACAAAGCATACATGATCAACAGTTCGGGAGATACCATTGCGGACACTACACTGGATACGATCACAGTCCAGAATATTGAAAACGAAGCCCAGAGCGACTCCTCTCTGAAAGAGCTTGCTTCGATCCACGCTTCTATGCGCGAAGGGAAGAACGGCTTCGGGAACTACAAGAGCGGCAAAAAAGATATGTTTGCGGCCTATGCCCCGGTAAACGGCACGGACGGATGGAGCGTAGCAGTTGTCGCCCCGCAGTCAGACTATCTGTCCACTACATATTTCGATATTGCCATTAACCTGGTAATGATGGTGCTTGCCATCCTGCTTTCCATCATAGTAGCCCTGAAGCTTGCCAACAGCATCAGCCGCCCAATGAAAGCCTGTGCGGAGCGTATGCGCTTGCTCGTAGAAGGCGATCTGGAATCTCCGGTACCGGAGGTTGTCAGCAGAGACGAGACCGGCATGCTGACAGAATCTACCGCAGAGCTGGTAACAGGATTATCGACCATCATTCACGATATCGGCTATCTGCTGAAGGAACTGGCCAATCAAAATCTGGATATCCACTCCCAGCACCGTGAAGCCTATGTGGGCGATTTCCAGAGCATCTTAGACTCTATGCGTAACCTGAAGGTAGAATTAAGCGAGATCCTTCGTCAGATCAATACATCTGCGGAGCAGGTATCAAGCGCCAGCAACCAGGTATCTTCCAGCGCTCAGAATCTAAGCCAGGGTGCCGTCGAGCAGGCAAGTTCCGTACAAGAACTGGCAGCACGGATCGGTGAGATCGCAGGTCAGGTCAAGAACACGGCAGACAATGCACGTCATGTACGCGAACAGACACACCATGCAGGCGAAGGCGTATCCGTCTGCAATCAGCAGATGCAGGAATTAATGAACGCTATGGAGAAGATCCATGCGAGCTCTGATGAGATCAGCAAGATTATTAAGACTATCGAAGATATCGCATTCCAAACCAACATTCTGGCTCTGAATGCGGCAGTAGAAGCGGCGCGGGCCGGTACCGCCGGCAAAGGCTTCGCCGTTGTTGCAGATGAAGTCCGCAACCTGGCCAGCAAATCAGCAGAAGCCTCCCAGAATACCTCTCTGCTCATCACACATTCCACAGAAGCAGTGCAGACAGGTACAGAGATAGCAAGACACACGGCGGAAGCGCTGTCAGATGTTGTAGATAATATACAGTCTATGGTCAGCTCTATTGATCAGATCTCTTCTGTATCAAACGAGCAGGCAGAAGCCGTTGAACAGGTTAACGACGGAATCAGCCAGATCTCCACGGTCGTACAGAGCAACAGCGCCACGGCAGAACAAAGCGCTGCAGCCAGCGAAGAGCTCTCTGCAGAAGCAGGTAATCTCAAACAATTAGTAGAGCAATTCACACTGATCAAGAATTAGCCAGAAATGCTTTTCGATGGAGTTGCAGGAAAATACTCCCGGCAATCCCATCGAATTTTGCTTTCGATATCTTTAATTGATAATCAATTTCTTTTTCGATTCCTGCCGCTTGCTTTTATTCCTCGTCTATCTGCCCTAAGGCAATATTGACTTTGTATTTTCTTTATGATATTGGACTAACTCATGATCAAAATTCGTCCTGACTTCACATGTTCTGTCAAAGATCATTACATGTTCCTTCCCCGGTGTGCATTCCGGCCATTCTATACCTGGAATCTCTGGTTTCCCGTTCCGGGCAAATGCGGTACATGCAGCGAATATCCTCTCTTCCAGAGGTTTCACGTCTTCCGAATCCTGGCAGATCGGCAGCTTATCCGTATTGCGGAAGAAGAACGGAATATCAGCGCAATGCCACGCAGGAGTGCCTCCATTAAATGCAAATTCATAGTTAAACAGGTATGAATACGTCTTGCTTCCCTCTGTCTTGCAGCGTTCCTCGACAAAACTTATATCCGCACAGCGGATAAGAGAATCCAGAACCATCAGATCCATCCTATGTTTCTCTGGATAAGCTTTACCAAACAAAGTATTAAGCTTTTGTGCCGCCGCACCGTAGCGCTCTTCAAGAATCGAATCGATCTCATCCTCCCGGTAACTATGCTTACAGGCAATTTCCGGCGAAGCTTCAAACTCCCCGAATACGCTTCCGACGATGACCGGAATCTGCTGCGCCCGGCTGCAAAAACCTCTTTTGATAGGATTTCCCAGATAGTAATCATTTTCCAACGGACCGCGTACCACCATATAACCTTCCGCAGTCAATTTCTCCGCGATCTCACTGTACACGGCGGTCAACTGCTCATAGGACATAGCTTCCAAACGCGCTCCGTCAGCCAGATCTCTTCGTCTCAGTTCTTCTACCATAGCATGGTTGGCTTCCTTGTTCGAATCAAAATGATCTACGATAACACCGCTCTGGATGATCCCTTTATGAAACAGGCAGTTGGCTTCCGGCGTCTGCATCAGAGACCAGACCTTCATGCCGCCTCCCGACTGCCCAAATAAGGTCACATTATCCGGATCGCCGCCGAATTCTTCAATATTATCCCTGATCCAGCGAAGGGCGGCCACGATGTCTGCATTCCCGAGATTGCCGGTATTCCAGTATTCATCTCCTAACTCTGACAGATCCCAATAGCCCAGGATATTCAGACGGTGATTCAGACTGACCACAACCATATCCCCGTAACGGCTTAAGTTCTCGCCGTCATAAGCGATGTGTTCAATGGACGAGCCGTCGTCGAATGCTCCCCCGTGCAGCCAGACCATGACCGGCTTCTTCGCGTCCTTGTTAAGAGCAGGCGTCCAGACATTAAGATACTGGCAATCCTCGCTCATAGGCCAGAACCGATGGCTGATCCTGACTTCATCACAGGGTATGTGCTCTTTCATGATACGGCAGACCAGACCATAAGACAGAGCGTCTTTTACACCGTCCCAGGCTTCCGGCTCTTCCGGCATGTGAAAACGCTTCGCTTTCGCATACCGGATTCCATGAAAGGCGTAATTGCCGTCCAGACAATAGCCCCTTAACTTTCCATATTTTGTTTGTACCACCGGTTGATCCGTTTGGCAGATAAACATATTATGTACACCTCCTCATGATTAATTAAATCAATCATAGCATCTGGCTCCCCGATTCCATATTGGAAATGTAGCCTCTTTCTATTGCTTTTGTGACATAATATGCGTCATTCATTTTCAGTTCGTTCCTGCCGGTGAAGCTTTCGGTAGACAGAGGGTGTCGTTTTATAAGAATTCTTAAAACAAGAGATAAATTGTGATTCGTTGGTAAATCCATTGTTCCAGGCAATATCTACCACCTTTTTATCGGAATACAGCAGCTCGTCCATGGCTTTTCCCAAACGGTATTGGGTCATATACTCTTTAAATGTCATTCCCGTCTGCTGTTTGAAAAACCGTGCAAAATATTCCCTGGAAAAATGGAATTTTTTCGCCAGCTCTTGCTGGAGCAGCTTTTCTTTATAATGTGCGTTCAGATATTCAATAATGATCTTCGTCCGTTCCCGATCCTTCTGCTGATTGACCGGGACAATGCTCTTCTTCTTTCTGCATTTTTCATACAGAACCGCAATCAGTTCACATACAATGGCAAGGATCTTAAGCTTGATCTCAAGCCCGTCTCCCTGTCTGTATAATTCATAGATGCGTTCCATCTTCTCTATCAGTTCATCTTCTGCGCTGTCAGAAGAAATCTCGAAATAAAGCCCTTCCATATCCGGGATCAGCCCTTTAAGGAACGAATCGTTCAATTGGATGGTGATTCCGACGATCTCTTCGCTGTCGGGGGTTCCTTTTTGCGGAACGGCAAAATGCACTTCCTCAGAATTGGCAATATTGATCCCCCGGTTCTTGATGAGCCGCCGTTTGCCGCCGTTATAAAATTCAACCTCGCCTTCGAACACCCATGAGATTTCCAGTTCCTTATGCCAATGGCTGTATACATACTGCCTGGAAATACTGGAATGACAGATGATAATCACAGGGATCACGTTATTCTCCCAACAGATGACCTCCATCTTATTCTTCAGAATCATTCTCCTTCTTCTCCCGCTCCCAAAATTCCCTTCACAACCTCCATATGAGGTCCGTCCGAATTCTTCTGATAAATATTCACATGATTCAAATCTCCGCTTCGGTCTGTGAATGCAGGAAACAGGAATCCGCACTCCGGTTCTCCCGGTTCATATTCTCCAGAAAGAGGACAGATCACACAGATCAGATATTCAAACACGTCCTCCGATTCTCCCAGCCTCTCCTTATCGGCTGCTTTCACCGGAATATCATACCGGTCATGGAATACAAGAACAGCATATTCGGAGGCTGCATGATAGTTCTCCATAACCACATCATAGAATGTGTCCATCAGCGCGTCATTCTTCAGTCCGCATTCCTTCATTGCCATGAGCAATTGCCACATACTTCCCGGTCTCTGCGCTTCTGGCTTAAACTCATATTTCTTCAGATTCTTATTCGTATCAGAAAACGGCACTGTCTTGGCAAGCTTTAAATTCTTTGCCTTGTCAGAACCGGAAAGCTTCAGGAAATTGGTATTGAAACTCCCGTCAAATTCTCCGTCCCTGTCTATGTAACACCCGGCGATCCTCGTAATGGAGGTCCGGGCCGGCGTCATCCGCCTGGTCAGCTCCAGCATGTCCTCTCTGTTGATCATACTCATACACTACTCCTATTCTTTGATCTGCAAATGCAGCCGCCTCTTTGATCCGCGGTGTCAGTTCATCAGGATTTTATCCATGGATTTCCCTTTTGCCAATTCATCAACCAACTTATCCAAATATCGGATCTCTTGCATCAGCGGCTCCTCGATCGTTTCTACACGTACCCCGCAGATCACGCCTTTGATGGACTTCCTCTTTGGATTCGGCAGCGGCGCATTACGGAAGAAATCCCCATAAGCAACTGAATGATTGACAGCATTTTCAATATCCTCTATGCCGTATCCTGTCAGCCAGCAGATCACTTCATTCACTTCTGCCAATGTACGTCCCTTCTTTTCTGCCTTAGCAACTAACAGCGGATATATTTTCGCAAAACTCATTGCATACACTTTTTCATAACTCATATTATCCTTCTCTTTCATTTTGAATTTTCTTATTTCAAGATAATATCAATTATACTTGCTTTCCGGTTCCTTTGCAATGCCTGCTATCCTCTTCAATGCAACCTTATCCTAAAGATTTTAAATTATTTCTATACTTCCTCATCTCCATTTCATCAGTATTATCTATGACATATTGCAGTTCATTTGTAACCTTTTCACGGTCATACGGAAGATATGCCGTTACTGGCGTGAAATTCGAGACTGTATTTGCAAACAAATGTGTGCGTATATTGAGATTATTGATTAGTATTTGCAATTCACGGATACGCTCTTTTTCTTCAGCAGGAATGAACAAACCCTGCTGCGCCATCTGGTACAGCTCTGTGTCTGGAAAAAGCGTAAGAGAGTCCACAGAAACAAAATACGGATTAAGCCTGCTGAACAACTCGGCACTGTTCCTTGCATTCCGGTATCCGCCGTCTTTTCCCGCAAGACCTGTCATATATACAAAGTAGTATTCAATACCTGCTTCATCCAACTTCCTGCACTGCTCCAGAATATCCGCCGAAGTATATCCCTTATTTGCAAGTGCAAGCGTTTCGTCATCGCCGCTTTCCACACCAATACTCAGCCCGTTAATACCCATTGCCCTT
>OFFZ01001436.1_pt1 | contig 13220 bp, 7 predicted proteins | sample 1521631 | NCBI WGS metagenome assembly OFFZ01 (sample SAMEA3504102, study PRJEB24116) | mouse gut metagenome | biome: mouse gut; feature: mouse-associated habitat; material: faeces | place: Denmark | collected 2011 | reverse complement strand
AAGGAGAGAGGCTTGGGCTTGGAACGAATCTGTTCTCCAGTAAGCAGACTCTTACAGAACGGTTCGGGCTTGATTACCAGAAACGTCAGATCGGAAGAAAGTCTGAATTGATGGAGAGATTAGCGGATCTGGATGAGAATAAGCGGGAATTGCTGGTGCGTGAAGGAGAATTCGCCGACATAACGGTTGGAGATTATGATATTGTGACGGGGCTTATACCCATAGAGGTACGGAATATCGCCAATATACCGGAAGGAATCGAGAGCGTTCAGATGGCAGTGTGGACGGCGGGCGACCAGAGTGACATGCAGTGGATCCAGATGGGGATGCAGGAGGATGGCAGCTATATCTCGCAGATCAATGTTCCGAGCTTTGGGTACAAATCAGGTGAATATCGTGTGCATGTGTATGTAGTTGACAGAACGGGAGCACAATACTTATTGGGAGCTGTCCAGGCGTTTGTGCGGTAAATGAGAGGATTTCGGGTCACCTTTTTCTCTTAGCAGATATTCGGGAGTACTGCCCGGTCTGCGCGGGATGGGGTGACCCGAATTGCCGTCTGCTGAAGGATTATGTGTAACGGTTCAGACAAGCCGGCCTGTTACGGTTACATAACTGTGCAGTTAGAAATGATAGGGAGTGATTATTAAGATGAAGAAACTAATAGAACAGATTATGAAGTTTGGAGTAGTGGGTGTTGTCTGCTTCCTGATCGATTATGGTCTGATGATACTGCTGACGGAGAAATTCGGGGTGGAATATCTGATCTCCTCGGGGATCTCTTTCTCTGTATCGGTGATCGTCAACTATATATTGAGCCTGACGTTCGTGTTTGACACAGGCAAGGGACAGAATAAGATTGCGGAGTTTGTGATCTTCGTGGTTCTGAGCGTTATCGGATTGGGGATCAATCAGGTGCTGATGTGGATTTGCGTGGAGAAGCTTCATATTTATTATATGATATCTAAGATCGGCGTAACAGGAGTGGTGATGGTTTACAATTTTATCACGAGGAAACTGATCTTAGAGAAGAAAGAATCATGAATAATGACGAATTGTTACAAAGTTATTACGAATTTTTGCTAACAACTTGAAATGTCGGTGATTATGATATATAATATAGAGGTTAACGTAAGGGTCGTGGGATATTTCCTGACGGCAGGCATAACAAGGAGGAAGTGACATGATGAAACGAATAAGGGGAAAGATTGCAGGAGTTCTGACTGCTGTGTTGTTAGGTATGGCGATATTTCCTAACACAGTGTCGGCGACGGGGGATATTCCCGGGGAGACGGTTGCCGAGAACGGTACAGAGAATCTTCCTGCAGATCCGGCGGGTACGGATGAAGGCACAGAGCCGGTCGATGAGACGGCAGAGCCGGATGTACAGCAGCCGGAAGGAGAGCCGGATACACAGAATCCGGATGCACAGGAAGTGCAGAATCCAGAGGAGTCCGGTGAGCCGGCGGCACAGAGCCTGGAAGACGGGACTGAGGGAGAGCCGGAAGCAGAGGCTCCGGGACTGATCAATTACATAGGAATCGATCTTCCGTATGTTCAGGCGCCGGCAGAGCAGAAGCTTGCGGTATCCTACGGAGACGGTACGGAGAATGTGACGGATGCGAAGCTTGTCTGCGCAAGGCCTGACGGCAGCGAGATGGAGTTTGGCCTGACGAACAGGGAAGAGAGTCTCTATCTGTTCGGACGCACATTCGAGGAGAGCGAAGCCGGAGTGTACAAGCTGTTACGGTTCGTGTATGTACAGGACGGCGCAGAGCAGGTGATCAATCTGCCGGATATCGGAATCGATGCGATGTTCGGTGTTAATGAATATTATCCGGGATATGAGAATTCGGAGGCGGTCGATATCGCAGAAGAGGCCGGAGTGGCGGCGCCAGCAGAGGAAGCGGCGGCAGAGCCGGCGGCATTGGCTGCGATGGAGGAAGCCGGGGTTACGCCGGAAGAGGTTGAGGTATCGGTAGTCAGTGTTGATGTGAATGATGTGGGAAGCGCCGAGACGGATGTTGAGAAGACTCTCGAGACGGTCGCCGAGGAGGTTGACACTGATCAGAAGGTGTCGAAGAATTCCGGCGTTGGTTTTGCTGATACGGCGGCCGCTGTACTTTCATCAGTGGCAGATATCGTTCTGCCGGCATCGACGGCTAAGGCCGCGGAGAATAAAGTGGTAGTGCTCGATCCGGGCCACGGCGGATCGGACGGCGGAGCAAGCGCTAAAGGACTGACAGAGAAGAATCTGACGCTTAAGATCGCTCAGTATTGTAAGGCGGAGCTGGAAGGCTACGGCGGTGTGACCGTCTATATGACGAGAACCGGTGATAAGGCCGTTGGCCTGACAGAACGTGTCAATATGGCGAAGAGCTGGGGAGCGGATGTATTCGTCAGCTTGCATATTAATTCGGCTACAGCATCGGCAAAGGGCGTTGAGGTATGGTATCCGAATAAGAATTACAGACCGGATATAAACAAAAAAGGTAAAGAACTGGCAGAGTATATCTTGAACGAACTGACAGATCTGGGATTAAATAATCGCGGAGTCAAGGACAAGGATTACCAGAGCAGTGACGGAAGCGATCCGGTCAAGTATCCGGACGGATCATTGGCAGATCATTATTCTGTGATCAGAGACAGTAAGAGAGCAGGTTTCCCGGGTATCATCGTGGAACATGCGTTTATAACGAATACACAAGACGCTCAGCTTCTCGCACAGGACAGCAAGCTTAAGCAGATGGGTATTGCCGATGCAACAGGTATTGCTAATTTCTTAGGATTATCCAAGGGTACCAGCGTCAGGGTCACGAACCAGAACGATTTCGCCGGAACGGCTGATATCAAGGCGAACGGCCTTGGAAGCAACGGGAAGGTCAAGGTGACGCACCAGTCGACCGGTACGACTAAGAAATATTCCCTTTCCAGCGGAACCGGTACGATTCAGTTCAAGGTCAGTGATTTTGGCAATGGGCGCGGATCCTATCTGGTAGAGGGACAGAATTCGTCAGGAAGGGTGCTTCATACGACTTCCTTCAACATGGCAGATACAAGCTGTAATGTATATGTGGATCCGGTCGGCAACGACAGAGAATATAAGATTGTAGCCAAGTTCAACGGGAAGACTCCTTCCGGGATATCGGCGGTTCAGATACCGGTATGGAGCGAGGAGAACGGACAGGACGATATCGTATGGTATACGGCAAAGGAAGTGTCAGACGGAAAATGGCAGGTGACGGTCGACGTCAGCAATCACAGGTCTGCCGGTAATTATATCGTACATACATACGCGCTGATGTCAGATGGAAAGACGCAGAATTTCCTTGGATCGACATCCTTCAATGTGTCTGCGCCTTCAGTGGAGCCGACGCTTACTGCTGCGACGGATAATTATGATGAGAAGGCGGGAACCTTCGATGTCATCATCAAGAATGTCAACTCATCAGCAGGCGTCAGCAAGGTTCAGGTGCCGGTATGGTGTGCCGCTGATCAGAGCGATATCCACTGGTATGAGGCGAAGAAGCAGAGCAACGGCGACTATAAGGTGACGGTAGATGCGGCGAACCATGGTTATGCGGCCGGTAATTATTCGATCCATATCTATGTTACAAGCAGAAACGGTGTCATGACCTTTGCAGGAACGGCTCCGGGTGTGAATGTGAAGGCAGTGGAGCGTGATATGAAGATCACCGCAGAAGACACCAACGGCAAGGAGACGAAGTATCAGCTTGCCGCAGCGAACGCAAGCAGTCTTGGTTCCGTGAAGGCAGTACAGTTCGCGACCTGGAGCGAGGAAGGCGGACAGGATGATATCCGCTGGTATAACGGAAGCAAGGGAGCATCCGGCAAATGGACTGCAACGGCAGATATTAAGAATCATAAGACTGCCGGAAAATATAACGTACATGTATATGTGACCCTGTCAAACGGATCTATGAAGTTCCTGGGATCAACGTCATTCACGGTGTCCAAGCCGACGCTTTCTGTTGTCTCAGGCGGATATGACAAGGGCAAAGGAACATTCGACGTTACGATCACGAATGTAGCTTCCGTATCGGGAGTGGAGAAGATCCAGATACCGGTATGGTGTGCGAAGAACCAGAGTGATATCAAGTGGTACGACGCTCAGAAGCAGAGTAACGGAAGCTATAAGGCAACGGTGAGAATGTCGAATCACGGCTATTCCGTAGGAAAGTATCAGGTTCATACCTATATTACAGCAGGCAACGGGGTTATGTCGTTCGGCGGCGCTGCCGCATCTGTTGATGTGACGCTGCCTGAGGTAGATATTACGGCTTCTGATCTGGATGGCAGCGGAACAAAGTATGCGCTGAGGGCATCCAATACCGATATCTTCGGTGCGATCAGGGGAGTGCAGTTTGCGACCTGGAGTGTGGAGAATGGTCAGGACGATCTCAGATGGTACAGCGGAGTTAAGAATACGTCCGGTCAGTGGGCGGCAACGGCTGAAGTGAAGAATCATGGATCTGCCGGAAGATATAACGTGCATGTCTATGCAACACTTGCGGACGGACGGCTGAGCTTTTTGGGCGCTACGTTCTTCGACGTGCCGAAGGCATCTGTATCAGGAATCAAGGTAGAAGGTTATGATACGGCGTCAGGGGCGTTCAAGGTCGTAGTATCCGGCGCTAAGGCTCCGGGAGGAGTTTCCAATGTTCAGGTGCCGGTATGGTGTGCGTCGAATCAGAGTGATATTAAATGGTATGATGCGAAGAAGCAGAGTGACGGAACCTATGTTGCGAATGTAAGCCCAACGAACCATAAGAACAGTTCGGGTCTCTATAAGATCCATGTATATATTACATCAGGCAGCGGTACGTTATCTTTTGTGGGTAATACCTCACAGATGGTAGATGCTGTTAAAACACCGATTATGGGGGCATCTTCGACTACGGTAAGCCAGATGGTGGCATATTATAAGCAGAGTAAATTTACCTATCCGAATCTGGCATTGGGCAAAGGCGGCGCAGGTACGCTTGAAGAATTCTGTAAGATTTTCCTGGAAGAAGCAAATGCAGAAGGCGTGCGCGCTGAGGTTGCTTTCGCGCAGTCCATGAAGGAGACGGGATGGCTGCAGTTTAACGGCAGCATTGTGAAGATCGACCAGTTTAACTTCGCAGGACTTGGCGCATTAGACGGCAATGCAACGGGTAACTGTGCAAGCTTTAAGAATGTAAGGGAAGGAATAAGAGCGCAGATTCAGCATTTGAAAGCGTACGCTTCCACCGATCCGCTTAAGAATACATGTGTGGATCCAAGGTTTGACAAGGTGAAGAGAGGATGCGCGCCGTATTTAGAGTGGCTCGGACAGAAGGAGAATCCGAACGGCTACGGCTGGGCAACGGATCCGACCTACGGCAGCTCGCTTGCTGGTATGATCAGGAAATTAATCACCATGTAAAAGTTGCAATCAATAGGAAGAAGTGATATAATAATCGGGAATTGCAGAGAATGTATGCTTAGAAACATAGGTGTAGAACAATGAATAGGAATATATACACATCTGTAAGTACAGATTATTGAACAGAATCATAAAACGTAAACCGGCAGTATCTACTGATACTGCTAGTTTGCGTTTTGACAAGCATCAATCTATCATTATATTCACCTGGGAGCAATCATGCCGGGATGCAGGCTTGCTCCCGGATGAATGCAATGATTGACGTTATGCCGCCGAACCGCTGGCGGGGAGGCAACACATTGGAATTAGGAGGAAGAGTTTTGTCCGCATATATACAGAATTTTATAAAGTTTCAGCCATTATTAGGAGAACTTATAGCAAGGGATATTAAGATCAAGTATCGTCGTTCGGTTCTGGGGGTTTTGTGGACATTGCTGAATCCCCTCTGTATGATGATAGTGCTGTCGGTTGTGTTTTCGAATATCTTCAAATTCGACATTGAGAATTTTCCGCTCTATATCTTAAGCGGACAGTTGATCTTCAACTTTTTCTCTGATGCGACAACCAGCTCCATGTCATCTATTGTATCAAGCGCGTCATTGATCAAGAAAGTATACGTTCCCAAGTATCTGTTCGTACTTTCACACATTTTTTCAAGTTTTATCAATCTGATGGCATCTTTTACGGCGCTTTTACTGGTAATGATGGCCACCAGGACAGAACTTCATTGGATGACGCTGCTTGCGCCGGTTCCGCTGCTTTTGCTGGTGTTCTTCTCGTTGGGAGCCGGCTTGGTACTTGCGGCTGTGACGGTGAAGTTTCGGGATATCATGCATCTGTATTCGGTATTTATCACGGCTCTCATGTATCTGACGCCGGTGATCTATCCGATGGCGATGCTGCCGGAATGGCTGACGGGGTTCGTTATGCTCAATCCTATTACCAATATTGTGCTGATGTTCCGCAATGTGATGCTTTATAACACCTTTTTTGGGTGGAAGTCTTTGCTGGTGGCTGTGATAGAGACGGGAATCATGCTTGCAATCGGATTCTGGGTATTCTATAAGAACCAGGATAATTTTATATTGAATCTGTAGGAGAATATTTAGGAGAGAATATATGAGTGACAAGGTAATGGTCGAGGTGGAGCACGTATCCATGAAGTTTAATCTGTCCTCTGAGAAGTTCGACAGTTTTAAGGAATACGTGATCAAGAGCCTGAAGAACCAGGTGTCTTTTGAGGAATTCTGGGCGCTTAGGGATGTGTCCTTTGAGGTGATGAAGGGGGATGCCCTGGGATTGATCGGATTGAACGGCAGCGGCAAGAGTACCATGCTTAAGACGATCGCAGGAGTATTAAAGCCGACGGAAGGCTCTGTGCGTGTGAACGGCAGCGTGGCCCCGCTGATCGAGCTTGGGGCGGGTTTTGATATGGATCTGACAGCGCGGGAGAATGTATTTCTGAACGGCGCGCTTCTGGGGCATTCCCGCAAAGAGATGGAGTCTTTTTATGATGATATTGTGAGTTTTTCGGAACTTGAGAATTTTATGAACGTACCGGTCAAGAATTTTTCGTCAGGAATGGTCTCAAGGCTTGCGTTTTCTATTGCTACTATCGGCGTTCCTGATATCCTGATCGTGGACGAGGTGCTCTCGGTAGGTGACTTCCGTTTTCAGGAGAAGTGTGAGAGACGCATTCAGGCTATGGCCGACCAGGGGACGACTATACTGTTTGTCTCGCACAGTATTGCTCAGGTGAAGAAGATCTGTGACAAGATTGCATGGCTTGAGAGCGGACAACTGAAACGCTTCGGTTCGGCAGAAGAGATCTGTAAGGAATATGAACAGTCCTAGCCGTGCGGCCGGAGAAAACGTAGATAATGACGAGGTTTGGCATGAAAAAAGTAAGGCGGATATTAGGTATCATCATTGTGTTGGTGTTTGCATACTGGTATGCCCATATTGCAAAGATGAACATGATATATGATAAGAGTGTGGATAACAGTGAATATATAAGTATGGGGATCTTAGAAGATCAGCGGGTAGAACAGAAGTTCGTCTGCATCGAGGAGAAGATGGACGGAATCTATGCCAAGTGTCAGGTCGTGGGTGATGTGACGGATGTGAAGGTCAGATACAGCATTGCGGAAGCATCGTCCAGGAAGGTTGTTGCGGAAGGAAGCTGCCCGGCGGCTGAGCTTAAGCCTTCTAAGTTCAATAAGCTTAGCTTTGACACGATCGAAGGCTGCAAGGACAGGGAATACATCCTTGCTGTCTGGTCGGACCCGGTTTCTCCGCGGAAGGGCGTTTCCTTCTACTATCAGCCGGAGACAGAAGGGGGGACGGCGCTGACTATAGGCGGCAGTGAGATTAAGGGCACTATGATCATGCGGACGGTAACGGACCGTTTTGATATGGAGACTTTTTGTGTAGTGATCATATTTATCGGATTTATCGCTGCATTTATGAAAATTCTGTATAAATTATTTGAATAGGTGAGATTATGAATACTGAGAAGAATGAATTTAGAATTATCAAATATCGGCTGAAGACCGGCAATCCCGATATATTGCTGGTACAATGCTGGTTCTCCAACAATGAGATGGGAGATAATAAGCTTCTGTTTCTGCTGAATGATAAGAGGCTGGTGCCGAAGATATCTGTGCGGGAAGGGATAGAGATCAGGAAGAGACATCTGACGGATTCCTATGGGATCGACAGGGAGTATTATTTCTGGATCCCGCTGCCGGCGGATATGAGTGACAGGCAGTATATCCGTATATTTGAAGAGGCACAAGGCAGGAAGCGTCTGGCGTATGCGATTCCCTGCCGCAAGATTGCGAAGCTTAAGGGACGGGTAGAGAGTTTTATCGAGGAATCTAAGGCGGAGGACGGCAAGGTAGAGATCAAGGGATGGTATATTTCGAAGAAGGACCGTCCGGTTCGGATCCATGTCGCGGACGAGAGCGGGAGGCCGGCCGAATTCGAGACGGAGGAGATGTACAGGCAGGATGTTGTGGCGGAATTCCCGGAAGCGTCGGCAGAAGACGCCCATGGATTCAAGCTGATCCTTAACGACACTGGCTGTAAGAAGCTTAAGATCGTCTTAAGCGACGGAGAGAACCGTTCGGAATACCGTCAGGAGATCTATCCGTCTGTCGTGAAGAAGGGAGTTGCGGAGGCAAGGAAGATCAAGGCGAAGACCGTAAGTTATCTTAAGACAGAAGGGGTAAAAAGAACTGCAAGACGCGCTGTTGTTAAGCTCTTCCGGCTGAATGAGAACAATTATATGGCCTGGCGCAAGGCAAACGAAGCATCTTTCAAGGAGCTGGAGGCTCAAAGAGAGACAAGCTTTGACTATATGCCTAAGATCAGCATTGTCGTCCCGTTATACAAGACTCCGCTGAATTATCTGGAAGAATTGATAGAATCTGTGAAGCAGCAGACCTACGGCAACTGGGAACTGTGCCTGTCGGACGGGAGCGGCGAGACTGTGTCTGCGCTGACGGAAGCGTTAGACAGATACCAGAAGTCTGACAAGAGGATCAAAGCAGTGATCAGCGAGACTCCGCTTAAGATCTCGGAGAATACCAATAAGGCGCTTCATGCGGCGACAGGGGAGTTCATTGCGTTTGCCGATCATGATGATCTGCTGGCACCGGACGCGTTGTTCGAGTGTGTGAAGGCGGTAAATGCCGACCCGGGGATCGATGCGCTGTATTCGGATGAGGACAAGATCTCTATGAATGGGAAGGAATACTTTGAACCTCATTTTAAGACGGATTTTAATATTGATCTGCTGCGTTCCATGAATTATATCTGCCATCTGTTCGTGGTAAGAAGGAAGATCATGGATCAGGTGGGAATGTTAAGAAGTGAATTCGACGGTGCGCAGGATTATGATTTTGTTCTGCGAAGCGTAGAGGCCGCAGAGTGCGTCCATCATATTCCTAAGGTGCTGTATCACTGGAGAGCGCACAAGGATTCCACTTCGGAGAATCCGCAGAGCAAGATGTATGCTTTCGAGGCGGGAGCAAGGGCAATTCAGGCGCATTATGACAGGATCGGTATTGCGGCGAAGGTTCACCAGGGGGAATATCTGGGACTGTATAAGACTGAACATATCATTGAGGAGCATCCGCTGATCTCATTGATCATACCGAACAAGGATCATATCGAGGATCTGGACAAATGCATCAGCTCTATCGAGGAGAAGAGCACATATGACAATTACGAGTATATTATCGTAGAGAATAACAGCGAGGAGGAAGAGACCTTCCGGTATTACAAGGATCTGGAGAAGGAGAATCCAAGGGTTCATGTAATATGCTGGGAAGGAGAGTTCAATTATTCCGCGATCAATAATTACGGAGCCAAATTCGCAAAGGGAGAATACCTGCTGCTTCTGAACAATGACACTGAATTCATCAACGGAGCATGCTTAGAAGAGCTGCTCGGCTATTGTATGCATGACGATGTGGGCGCGGTAGGAGCAAGGCTTTACTACAGCGACGATACCATACAGCATGCAGGAGTCGTCGTTGGCTTCGGCGGAATCGCCGGCCATGCGTTTATCGGCCTTCCAAGGAGCGCTAACGGATATTTTTCAAGGATCATCTGCGCGCAGGATATGAGCGCTGTCACGGCGGCGTGTATGATGGTGAAGAAGAGTGTCTTTGAGGAAGTGGGCGGCTTAAGTACAGAATTGAAGATAGCCTTCAACGACATTGATCTGTGTATGAAGATCCGCGAGAAGGGGTATCTGATCGTATATAACCCGTATGCGGAATTATATCATTACGAATCGAAATCAAGAGGCCTGGAGAATACGAAGGAGAAAGTAGAGAGATTTAACGGGGAGATTGCTACGTTTGCTCAGAAATGGCCTGAAATTCTGAAAAATGGAGATCCATATTACAATCCGAACCTGTCTCTGGAAAGATGTGATTTTAGCTTAAAATAAATGAAGATGGGAGATAGGGAATAATGCTTAAAAGAAGGACGATGGCTTATAGATGGGGGATATATGCAGCCGGGGCGGTTCTGCTTGCACTGGTATCAGGGATATATGCCTTCTGGCTGGAGGGATGCGCGGACGCGTCCAAATCAGGAGATATGCTGTTTTATCTTAGAAGAGCAGGCGTATCAAAAAAGGTCTGGCTCCTTGCCGTTCTTCTGTTCGTAATGTTCATTATGTATGAACATTACGGCACAAGGCTTACGGAATTCCTGTATACATGGAGGTTTGCCATAGCGGCCGGGATGTTCGTGCTGTGTGTGGCCTGTGAGCTGAACGGTTCTTCTATCGGCGCGTGGCAGGCATATCTTGGAGGAACGGATACAGGAACGCTTCTTGGAGCGGCAAGGCCGATCCGTTCGGACGAATGGGCGGTCTCGACTCCTATGATGCTGTCCCAGTATCGTAACGCGGGCGGTGCATTTCCTTATTACAGTGATACGGTCCGCGGCGCTGTTACAGATATGTTCATGGTCTACGGACAGCCGGTGAAGGATATTGCTATGATCTTCAAGCCCTTTTATTGGGGATATCTTTTTCTGCCGGCCGGGATGGGGCTGGCTTTCTTCTGGTATGGCAGATGGATCGCGCTGTTTCTGGTATCCTTTGAGATGTGCATGCTTCTTACGGGAGGAGATAAGCGCCTGTCTGCGGCAGGGTCCTTCCTTGTGGCGCTGGCGCCTGTGGTTCAGTGGTGGTTTGCGATCAACGGTCTGGTGGAGATGCTTGTCTTCGGGCAGTTGGCCGTATTGCTCCTGAGAAAATATATGACGGATACGCGGACTTCTGTGAGAATGGCCTGTGTATCGGTGATCGCAGTATGTGCGGGCGGTTTTATTCTGATTCTTTATCCGGCGTGGCAGATTCCTATGGCGTATGTGATCCTGGCCTTGGGAATCTGGGTCATAATAGAGAATTACCGCGGTTTTCGGATCAGTGCAAGGGATATACTCTGTATTGTGATCGTTCTTGCGGCGTTTGCCGGGATCATGCTCCATGTCTGGGGCAATTCTAAGGAGACCGTTGAGCTGGTCCTTAATACGGCATATCCTGGGAAGCGTATGGAGACAGGCGGCGGGATCGGCCTTGAGTTCTTTAACTATGTGTCGAATATATGGTATGCGCTTCTGGGAGAAGGGACAGGGGCTAATGTGTGCGAGAGCGCACAGTTTATTGATTTCTTTCCCCTGTGTTATGTGATTCCGCTGTATGCGCTGATTCAAAAGAGAGATAAGCTGATCGCCCTGCTTCTCTGTGTGGATGTGTTCTTTGTGATCTGGTGTGTGGCCGGGTTCCCGGCTGTGATCGCGAAAGCGACGCTTATGAGCTTTTCGACTGCTTCAAGGGCTTTTGTGCTTCTGGGGTTCGTGAATATCCTGCTTCTGATCCGGGGGCTGGCTCTGGCAGAATACAAGTGTAAAGCTGTCATCGGAGGAGCTGCGGCAGTAATTGCCGGATATGCGGTTGTAAGTTGCGCAAGCTTTATAAATGAAGATTATTACCCTAGAATGAGTTACTATATATTCACGGTCGTTCTGTGGATAATGCTCTTCTACCTGCTGCTTCGGTATCATGAAGCCGGGAACAGGAAGAGATTCAGCATGCTGTGCATTGCCGTGATGATATTTGCGGGAGCGCTTGTCAATCCGGTAAGACGCGGCGTGGATAATATATATGAGACAGAGACGATTCAGGCCATAGAGGAGGTACACGGGCAGGATCCGGAAGCATTGTGGGCTGTGGAAGGAGTAGGATTTCCCTGTATCAATATGGGGATCATGGCGGGAGCGGCGGGCTCCGGCATGGTCGGCGCGACGGGCGTTTTCAGGTTGTTCCACCATTCGCTGATAGCGCCTCCCACGCCGCCGAGGCCGGAAGCCACAGCCTGCCGCAGCGAGGGCATGCCCTGCGTCACGCCCTCGCTGATGGTGCCCGGAATGCGGCTGCCGGAGAGCGTAAGGTCGGAGAGCGGCCCGACCTTGGCGTCAGAAAACGGCAGATACTCCCGCACGGATTTGAACACGTCGCTCATGGCGTTGACCGGAGCCATTGCCGCGCTCTTGATGCCTTCCACCAGCGTGGAAATGAGCTTTGCGCCGGATTCAAAGAGATTGATGCCGTCAAGAAACGCCATGACTTCCGCCCACGCTTCGCGGATGGCGTCACCCACGCCGAACAGATCGCCGAAGCGGGCGAACATTTCGCCCATCCCCTCGAACAGGGAGCGCATGTAGCTCGCGGCGGAAGAAAGATCGCCCGTGACCAGGGAAATCAGAACTCCGATGATGTTTGAAAAATTTTCGATCCCCTGCGCCACAACGCCCAGAATCCAGCCGAGAAATTCCAGCGCCACATTGAGGCCGCTGCCGATGGCGCTGCCGAGGCTGCGGACGTTTTCGGCGGAACGGGATACTTCGACGCCGAACACGCGGGAAAACAGCCCGCCGATAGCGTTGAGGATGTTGGAGAGCGCCCGGCCCACCGGGGCGAAGGCCTCGGCAAGCGGCGAAAAGTCCAGGGTATCCCACAGCCCGGCAAAAAACTCCCTGATGCGGTAGACAATGCGGGCCACGGTGGTGACCAGCCCCGCCAGCCCGGCGGCCCTGATGTCCGAGGCCAGCTCGCCCCGGATCGCGCCGATGCCATCGCTCATGGAGCCGAACGCGGCCAGCACACCCCGGACAACAAGCGTGATGTTTTTCCACCAGCGGTTCAGGGTGTCGGCCATGCCGCCGAAGTTGTTTTTCCAGGCAAGGTACAGCGCGGCAACGGCGG
>OFFZ01001432.1_pt1 | contig 13231 bp, 9 predicted proteins | sample 1521631 | NCBI WGS metagenome assembly OFFZ01 (sample SAMEA3504102, study PRJEB24116) | mouse gut metagenome | biome: mouse gut; feature: mouse-associated habitat; material: faeces | place: Denmark | collected 2011 | reverse complement strand
AAAATTATAAAAATTCTGACCCATTTAGGTGGGTTGCCCCACACTTCATTAATAACAGCATAAAAGGGGGAGGCTCTTCTATAAGATTCTGTAAAGTTTTCCCTTTTATGAAAAAGAATTCATATGAAAGAAACGGCGGATATTATGACAGAGAAAGAGTTACATAAACTCCGGAAACAGGATCTGCTTCAACTTCTTCTGGCACAGGGAAGAGAGGCGGCGGAATTACAGGAACAGATTACAAAATTATCCGCGTCATTAGAAGAGACAGAGGCGGGCAATGAAAGGCTGAAAGCCAAACTGGACGAAAAAGATGAGTTAATAGAAAAACTGAAAAGCCGTCTGGATGAAAAAGATGCCCGTATTACCAAGATGAGAGAAATAATGAGGGCATGGCGCGCGAACAGGCAGATTGAACTTGAAGAGGCCGGTTCCATTGCAGAGGCGGCGTTGAAGCTTAACAAAGTTTTTGAAGCGGCACAGAAAGCGGCTGACCAGTATATTTATAATCTGAGACAAAGGTGTGAAAAGAAAGATGAATAGAAAGAAAAACAGTGAACAGCCGGAGGATCAGATCAAACTTCCAAGTTTGGAGCAGATAGAGGAAGCGCTGAAAAAGGAACAGTACAGAAACAGCTATGGAAAAGTGCTGAAAAGCACGATATTTTCCCTTATCGTAGTTGCGGCGGCGGCGGTGCTGGTGGCAGTTTTGATACTGCCGGTACTGCAGATCAGCGGGGAATCGATGACGGACACTCTGCGGGACGGTGATATAGTGATTGCTGTGAACCGCTCCAAATTTGAAACCGGCGATGTAATAGCCTTTTACTATAACAACAATATCCTCGTCAAGCGGGTGATCGCTTACGCGGGGGACTGGGTAGACATCGATGAAAACGGCAACGTATATGTTAACGGCGAACGCCTTGACGAACCATATATATCGGATAAAGCGTTGGGAGAATGTAATATTGATCTGCCGTATCAGGTTCCCGATGGAAGATGCTTTGTGATGGGAGACCACAGGGCGACAAGTATAGACAGCCGGAACACGGCGGTGGGCTGCGTAGGCAGCGAAGTGGTAGTAGGAAAGATTCTGTTCAGGGTATGGCCCCTGTCAGAACTGGGCGCGGTGAAATAAGCAAGGATGGATAGAAGGAAGGAGGAGCGCAATGAAATCTTACATTTCGAAACAGGTAGAAAGATTCTTGCGTGAACAGAAAAACTATAAGCGTTGGCTGGCGGTCTTTCTCTGTTTGGCAGTAATAGTAACAATAGGAACAGCGGGAGCTCTGAAGTATAAGGGTATCGCCGTAACGGCAGATAATGAGGAAGTGGAAGTGCATTTGGAGGAGGCATCTGTTTCTGAGGATATGGAGGCTTCATCTGCGCATGTTCATACGGACGATTGTTATGAAGAGAGAGAAGTGTTGATATGTGATGCCGCAAAAGAGGAGCAGGGGCATGTCCATGATGATTCCTGTTACAGTGTGAGCGGCGGAACAGAGGAACTTACTTGCGATAAGGAAGAGCATAGCCATGACGATTCCTGTTATACGACCGAGACCGTGACCGAAACCGTGAGCCATACCGAGACGGATGAGGAAGGAAATGAGACGACGGTTGAAGAGACAGTGGAGCACGAGGAGTCGAAACTGACCTGCGACAGGGAAGAGCATAGTCACGGCGATGACTGCTACAGTGTAAGCGGCGGTGAAAGGACGTTGGTCTGCGGACTCGAAGAGGGCGAGGGAGCAGCAGGGAGTGATCATGTCCATGACGATTCCTGCTATGAGATCCAGAAGGTTTTGATTTGCGGACTCGAAGAGGGTGAGGAGAAGCCGGAAGAAGAAGTTGTTGTTCCGGAAGGGTTTAAGGAAGGCACTCTTACCGCGAAGGGGGATGACTATGAAATTATTGTATCTTATGGCGCAGAAGCTGAAATACCGGAAAATGCAGAACTGAAAGTAGAAGAAATAGAGCAGGAAAGTGATAGTTACAAAGAGTATTATGAGCAGATGGCCGAGGCTCTGCCTGCAAATGAAGACGGGCAGGAAATGGAAATAACATTTGCGCGGCTCTTTGATATTGTGATTCTGGTTGACGGGGAAGAAATTGAGCCCAAGACAGAAGTTGCAGTAAAGATCAACTACGATGATGTCATCACAGAGGATGAAGAACAGACCGGATATGCAGTTCATTTTCCGGATAATGGCGAAATTGAGATCATGGATGCGGATGTCAGGGGAGGAAAAGAATTTGGGTTTAGCCAGAGCAGTTTTTCTCCATCCGGAACATTTTTTGCGGTGCCCAGGGATGGGGATTCGAATGTAAGAATAGTAGAAATTGCTCTTAAAAAAGATGTATATGAATATCCGGCTGTTTCTATGTCTTCAGAAGAAACTATTAGGCTGCGTTTTATTATAGAAGGCGGTGGTGAGGTTCAAAAAATCATGGTTTCTTCTCTCGATATGGGTCTTTGTATTGGGAAAATAATTGATGATCGGGAATTGGAGGTAACAGCAGCTAGTCAAGGAATAACAGGAGAAGTAAGATATGACATTTTGATAATGGATCCTGAAGGTTATGAGGCTTTTATACCGATTAAAGTGCAAGATATTACTAATAAATATGAGGTGGTATATGAAGATTTTGAATTTGAAACCGCTGAACTGGAGGGGCTCGAATATGGTAATACTAAGAACGCTGAAAATCATTTTGTTATAGGCCAGATATCAGATGGCACCGTAACGGATGCGGGTGATAGTGAAGCAGGGGTGGGGTTCCCATATACTACATGGCCTGTTGAATATAAGCTGGCAAAGGATAAAACCAGTGGAGATTACAGATACTTTGATTTTCGGGGATGGGAGACGAGCACAGGTGAAAAGATAGAAAGCGGCATTATTGGAAAAGAGGAGGCTGAAAAGTATTCTGTATCACAGGAAGGTAGTGATACCGTAAAAATTATTAAATTGACGCCTGTCTGGGAAGAGGTAAAGCAATTTCAGACAGAATTAGTGTTACCTAAAGTCAGATTTTTTATTGCCTTGAATAGTGAGATTCAGGAAACAGATGAAACGTCCAATGTGCCTGACAGTAGTTATTTTACAACACAAGTAGCAGAAACTACAACCAATGGAATATATGAGCAGATCAGTATAGGAAATCAAGGCGTAAAATACGTACCGGTTATTTATACAGATGTACAAGGCAGTCAGAGAAGGATTCTGGTAGCTAAAGCTTCAAATGGAGAACTGCAAGTGACAGCAGAGATTGACAAAGAGATTCGAAGCCTGGCAACAGGTGTAGAAGTAACTGGAACTAATGGTCAGAACTGGACTTATAAGTTAGCAAAATTTCCCACAGACGAAGAAGTATTGAGGGAATTACGGGATACTGATGCGAATATAAAGATTGACGGAAACCTTGTAAAAAAAGAAGATATAACAACTGATAATTTCACGGTTCGCTGGTGTGTATTTAAACATGATACAACGGATCAATGGCATGTGGATGGAGTGCTGGTTCGTAAACAGGGGAAATTGGTCGTTGCTAAAACTTTTTATGGTGATAAGAATGCTATTAGTGCGGTAGAAAAAGATTTTAATATTACAGTTACAGAAGGGCAGTCGTCTCCTGCTTACATTTTGAAATTACATGATAAAAATGCAGGAGCCCCAAATAACGATTTGGGATACAGTGAAAAGATAGAGAACGGCAGTGAAGTTACATATATTTGGGAGTTGGGCTTAACGGCAGACAAAACTTTTACAGTAAAAGAAAATAATTATGTTTATAATGGGAACAAAAATATCGCTACATTATCAGAGTATCGTATTTCTAATAGCAACGGAAATCAGGTGACGGAAGGTCCCTGGAGAGATTATACGGGTGCGGGCGTACAGGTAAAAACAGAAAGTTATGCTTCGGATTTACCTTATGAAAGTTTCCAGACTGTAAATTTGAGGAATAGTTACCTGCCCAAAAATGCGATTACCGTCTGGAAGTACGATAAGACTTCAAATGCGGGTCTGACAGGGGTAACTTTTAACCTGATAAAAGATGAGACGATTCAGACGGTATATAAAAATGGTGCGGATTACTATTTATATTCAAATGATGGAGCAGTTGAAACAAAAGTCTTAGCGGTAGATAGTAATGGATATCTGACAATTCATGGCGTGGAAGGTGCAAAACCCGGAAAATATACTTTGGAGGAAGTAGATTGTCCGTCAGGATATATCAAAAAAAGGATCGGCTTTGAAATAGGGACGGACGGAGGTGTTACAGGTACGGGAATAAAGCCGATTGGGGAAAGAGCTTACAGGCTGGATATATCTAATGAGTCTTCTGCCGTGATGAAAATAAAGGCTGTAAAAGACTGGGGAAATACTTCATCGGAATATGTAGAATCTGTTAAGGTGGAACTTTGGAGAGGGACGGAAAAACTTGAAGAAGCAGTAGAGCTAAAGGAAGAGAATGAATGGACTTATAATTTTGCAAAAGATTATCCTGTATATGTAAATGGTGTGAAAGCAGAATATACACTTCTTGAGACGGCTATAGGAGATACTTATCGTGACCCCGGGGCGGATTCCGTTGATGGTTATCGGTTCTATGATGTGGCGGTTGATGGATTGAGTTATGAAGAAAGTGATGGAACCGGAATAGGAACAATAACCGTTCGTAACAGTGTAAATAGCGGCAATAGTCTCAGCTTTACTAAAACCGATGGGGATGGGAATCGTTTAAGCGGTGCAAAATTCGCTTTATATGCAAAAGATGATTCCGGTTGTAACGGCGAGGCGCTTGCGGAAGCAATATCTTCCGGTAATGGCGAAATACGATTCACAGGTTTGACAGAGAACATTTATTATATGAAGGAAGTAGATGCACCGGTTGGATATGAGTTGTCGGAACAGATTTATAAGGTGACATTTGAGAATAACAGAGGAAAGATAGAGCTATATCCTGCTTCCGAAACCGCAGGAGAAACACAGGAAGATGTGACAGCGGTGCAATCCGGACCAATAACAACTATTACTAATGAGATTGCTAAACAGACAATAGATATTGTCAAGGTGGATGAGAAAGGGGATCCTCTGGATAATGCGGTATTTACTTTAGTTGCCGATACATTAATGGCACAGGGGAATTACGCTTTTGAGGAAAAAGATTATACTTCAGGGGCAAGTGGCGTAGTGGCAGAAAATTTGGAACTCCCCTATGGCACTTACACGCTGACTGAGACAAAGCAGCCTGAAGGTTATCAGGCGGTCGGTACTATCACCTTAACAGTAGACGGAACTGGAATAACGGCAAACGGAACAGATGGTGAGTATAACTTAGAGCCTGTGGGCGTGGCTGGAACAACACCGACATCCTATAGCTTAAAAGTAATAAATGTGAAAGGTTCACTGGACGGAATAACACTTACAAAAATAGGTGATCAGAATCAGGATACGAAACTGGGCGGTGCAGTCTTTATTCTCGGCAGAGGCACAGGTGATCAGGCAGAATATGCAAAAATAAATGATGGAATAGTTACCGGATGGGTAAAGGATAAGACAGCGGCAACCCGAATAGTGACTGAAAAAAAGACGGGTACAGCTGCATTGCCGTCATTAGGAATAGGATCATATTATCTGACAGAAATAGAACCACCAGAAGGTTATGTGTTATTGACAACACCTGTCATGTTTAACATAAATTATTTGAGTGGGGAGGGGTTAAGGTTATCTATACCTGATGGGAGTGCTAAGCTCAACACTGATAATAAAAATATCATTGTTAGTAACTCTATGGGGCTCGAACTCCCCGAAGCCGGTGGCCCCGGCACCGCAGCGTATACATTCGGCGGGCTTGCGGTAATCGCAGTCGGTCTTATGTATGGTCTTAGTATGAGGCGCAAAAGAGAGAAAGGAGGTTTAAATTAGGCACAGCGGAAGTGCAATACAGCCTCCACTCGACGCAAGGATGCGCCGGATATAGAGACCAATATAAAATACTTAGGCCTTGTACTGAAATCAGATTGTGGAAAATCTTACATGCGAAGCCTGAGGGAAAGATCACAAAAAGTAATAATAAATAGTAACAAAAGCAACAAAAAGCAAGGGCTTGAAAAGCAGAAAGGAAATGATTATGAAAAAGATGAAAAGATTAGCTGCCCTGTTCTTAGCCGTAGTTATGGTTTTAGCTATGGGTATGACAGCGATGGCAGTAGACGGAACCGGGGGAGATGATAGTTCTGAGAAAACTTACAGCATAAGTGTTAAGGAAGGTGCTGTGATTCCTGAAAATCATACATACAAAGTATATCAGATTTTTACAGGTACATTAGATTCTACGGGAAAGATTCTTTCAGATATTGAGTATGGTAAAAACTATCATGGGGATGGTAGTAACACGGCGTATGCGGAAGCAAAAACAATTACAGATGCCAATAAATTTGCAACAGATATCACCGTGGAGGGTGAACCGGTAGCAGAGTTGACTCATACAGAGACATCTGCGCCTTTACCTGCAAGCGGATATTATCTGGTTATTGATGTGAGCAAAGTTTCTGAAGGAGCAGATCAGGTTTCCAAATTTATTGTAAATGTTGGTGGAGATATTGAGATTGAACCTAAGGTTTCCAGAATACCTGATTTTGAGAAAACGGTTGACGGTAAGGATGCAACAGTGGATTATGCATCAGGAGATCATATTCCGTTTACATTGACAGCGACAATGAAGGAAGACGTTGCAGATTATGAATCCTATCAGTTGACATTTACAGATGAATTATCTGATAATTTGTCCTATGATACTGGTTCTTTAAAAGTTGCTTATAAAGTTAGTGACAGTGCTGAAGCGGTAGAATATAAATCTGGTGAATATGAGTTGAATGTCAAAGGCAAAAATATCACAGTTTCGATGAGTGATATTGGTAATGAGGCAAGGGTACCGGGTGCAAAGATTATCGTAACATATACAGCGACATTAGATGCTGGTGTCACTTCCGGTGAAGTTGCAAAGAATAGTGCAAGTCTGGAATTTGGCAATAATGGTGATACACAGGGAGTTGGTAAAACAACTACGGATATTGTAAAGGTTTATACTTTTGCGTTGGATTTTGATAAAGTAGACGAAGACGGGGAAGCATTAGACGGAGCCGGATTTACTTTATATGCAGAAGATGGTACAACTGTGGTGGCTACTATAGAAGCAGGAGAAGGTAAGACGAACTTTGTATTTGACGGGTTGAAAGCTGGTACATATATATTAGAAGAGACAACTGTTCCGGATGGCTATAATAAGATGGAGAATAAGACAATTGTTATTTCTGCATCGGTTGATGGGGAGAACGTTACAGTAAATGATATCGACGATTGGACAAAAAGTGATTTCGTATTTACTACAGATATCCAAAACTATGCAGGCGTACAGCTTCCCTCCACCGGCGGCATCGGTACAACAATCTTCTACGTAGTCGGCGGTATCATGGTACTCGGTGCATGTGTTCTCCTGATCACAAAAAAACGTATGAGCGCACGTGAATAAACAGGAACGGTAAATGTTTCTGATTGAGACAGAACGCGTACATAAAAATATGAAATAAGCTTCCGGAGCACGGAGTCTCCCGCGCTCCGGAAGATACCGCACCTGGCTGACACCTTCCCGTGGTGTGCGGTGAACAACGGATAAGTACATAATTTGTACTATAAAATCCGGCTAACGTCAGCAGAAAGTAAAATTATATTTTAAAGCAAACTGAAATAGTAACCGGCGGGGAAACCGATGAAAAATAAAGAAAAAGTCCGAAAGAGAGAAAGGAAAAAAGGATCTCTTTCAACCATTATTCTGGTGGTGATACTGCTGATCGGATTGAGCGTAATGCTGTATCCAACCATCAGCGATTACTGGAATTCATTTCATCAGACACGGGCGATTGCTAACTATGATGCTGTTGTGGCAGAGTTGGATGAAACCGACTACGAAGTTTTATTTGCGGAGGCAGAACAGTACAATGAACAGCTGCGGGGGTTGAGCGCTCCGTTTTCGGAAAGTGAACGGCTTTCGGAAGCTTATAACAATGTTCTGGATGTGGCAGGAAACGGTATCATAGGCTATATCTCGATCAACAAGATCGGGGTGGAACTGCCCATTTATCACGGAACCAGCGAGTCAGTACTGAATGTGGCGGCAGGACATCTGGAGGGTTCCAGCCTTCCGATCGGCGGGGAAAGCAGGCACAGTGTAATTTCCGCTCACAGGGGCCTTCCTTCGGCGAAACTGTTTACCGATCTTGACCGGCTGGAAGTGACGGATACCTTTACGATCACGATCCTGAATCAGGTTCTGACTTATGAGGTAGACCAGATCCTGATCGTGGAGCCGACACAGATGGAGGCATTGAATGTAACACAGGGAAAGGATTACTGCACCCTGTTGACCTGTACTCCTTACGGTATCAACAGCCATCGGCTGTTAGTGAGGGGGCACAGAATTGAAAATGTGCAGGGAGCCATTGTGATTCATAAGGAAGCGACCAAAATACCGCCTTACATAGCGGCTCCGGCGATTGCGATTCCGATGTTGTTTGTCCTGCTGCTTATATCGCTCTTTGCTTATCGCAAAAAGCCGCTGAAAATCAGCACGCAGGATGTTGCGGAACTTGGCAGAAAGCTGCAGGATTCCTCCAAAGTGACTGGGGAGAGTATAAAAGAACAGGAAACAAAAGAGTAACAAATAACCGGATAACTTGAAACAGGAAGCAGAGAAACATAAAAAGAAAGAGTAAATAAAGGAGGAGATAGGCCGTGTATGATAAAAAGCGATCGGGTATAGGAAAGTGGAAACGTACTTTGACTGCCTTTGCCGTGACAGCAAGTGTGATACTGGCTTTGCCTGCATGGTCAGTCGGGAGAGCGGAAGCGTCACCGGAACTGGTGAGGCCGGAAAGCTGCAGTTTAACGATAAAGCGGGCATCGGACAGTACGGCACAGGCTGATATAGTGGTGGACCTGTATAAGGTGGCAAATGCAGAGGATCTGCCGGGATATGATGCATATACATTGGCATTGAACGCACCATATGACACGCCGGAACTTGCAGCTTCCTTAGAAGCGGCGAAGGAACAGGAAAACGGCGCGTCGGTCAGTGACGGCGGTAATGCACTGTACAGAACGATGGCGCAGGATGTGGCGAAAATAGCGCTGGCGGTAGAGGAAAAAGAAGAGACAAAGGAAGACGGGACAAAGGTAACGGTAAAAGGGCCTGCACAGGAACCTTCAAGGACAGCTACTATGAATTCCGGGGAAAATACGCTGAAAATTCCGGGAATCGATCCGGGAATGTATCTGGTAGTAGCACATGGTTCAGGCATGAATGTGGCACAGTACACTACGCAGGTGGGGGAAGGAACGGATAAACAGCTTGCCACGATGGCTTATTCCGATGAATATGTTTATACTTATCTGCCGGAGTTGATTGCCCTTCCAAGCCGGGGAAGTGCACCGGCCGGAAGTTTTAATACGGCTGACAATGACCTGGAATGGAGCAGTGATGTAACGGCAACACTGAAATCGGAACAGGCGTCCAGACTTACATCTCTGCAGATCGGTAAAACATTTACGGTATCCAAGGATGCCGTGATAGCCGGCGGAGACGGCTGTGTGTTTCAGATTGAAGCGACCCTGAATGATGAAATTGTTTACAGCAATGTGGCAGCGATTCCTTATGAAGGGAGGGCGACAGGTTCTGTCACACTTTCAAAGGTGATTCCTGTAGGAGCCGAGGTAACTGTCACGGAAGTTTATTCCGGTGCGGCATTTACGGTGAGCGGTGAAGAGGTAAAGAGCATTGTTGCTGAAGCGGACAGAGAAGATGGAACGATAGAAAATAATGTATTTTTTACCAATAACAGTAACGGTATCGGTACCAGCGGCGATATTGTGACAAACAGTTTTACGCATGGCGCAGACGGATGGACGTGGAATGATCCAAAACCGGCGCAGGCACAGCCTGAGACACCTGAGCAGTAAAATGAAGGGAGGATGAGAAGATGAAGCTGAATAAAATGATTCTTGCAGCAGCGGCTGTTGTTCTTCCCTTGAGTATTGGGGCGGGAAGCGCGCTTGCATATTTTACAGACAATGTTTCGTCTGTCGGCGGTTATGCGGTGGAGGTAGGCGCGCCTGATACAGAGATTACGGAAACATTTGGTGACTGGACAAAACATGTTACGATCAGAAATACCGGTGAAGTACCTGTATATGTTCGCGTAAGGGCTTTCAGCGGGGGACTGTATCCGCTTACCTACAGCGGTACCGGTTGGACAAAAAACGGCGATTATTATGAGTATCATGTTGCTTTGGGAGTCGGTGAAACAACTTCCGGTCTGGATATAAAGATTGAAGGCGTACCGCAGGATGCAACGGATAAAGATGCGTTTAATGTAGTGGTTATCTATGAGAGAACACCGGCGGTGCAGTATATGGAAGACGGCAGCGTGAAACTGGATGATGAAGGAAATCCGATGCCCGACTGGAATTATAGTGTAAAGCAGGAGAGCGAGTTCCCGACAGATCCAAAGGAGACGGTTTCACCGGAAGTACCGGAGGAACCGGCTGAGCCCGGGCAGACGGAAGGAGGAGATGAATCATGAAAAAATTCAGAAAGTTTATTTCTTCTCCTAAAGTAACGCTGGCGGTATTCGGAGCGGCGGCGGTACTGTTATTGTTTTCATCGGTAGGAGGAGCAAGGGCGGCGCTGACATATTAAACCATATGACAGAGTTGGAAACACAGACGATAGATGTAACACTTATAGAACAGACCGGTGAAAATGAGGCTGTTTCAAATCCTGAAGCACTTTTGGAGAATCTTATACCTGGCGGCGAAAAAATAAAAGTCGGAGTAAAGTATGCGGAAAAGTTAAGTGTTCAAAATACCGGTGAGATTGACCAGTATGTCCGGGTTACGATTTATAAATATTGGGTGGATGGTGAGAATAAGAAACAGGATGTATATCCGGGTTACATAGATCTGAACTTGTTATTGGAAAACGGCTGGGAGGAAGACACTGCGGCTTCTACGCAGGAAAGAACCGTGATCTATTATAAAAAGCCTTTGGGAAGCGGCGAGAGTGTGGATTTTGCAGACAGTCTGCGTATTGATCCTGCTGTAGCCGAGATTGTTACAAAAGAGAGTGACGGAGTTTCTTATGATTATCAGGGACTTGAATTCCGGATTAAGGTAGATGTGGATGCGGTTCAGACACATAATGCGGCGGATGCGATCTTAAGCTCCTGGGGACGTGAAGTGGATAACAGCGGTGCAGATGAAGATGGCGTTTTAAGCAGCCTGAATTTTAAATGATAAGGAGGCTGAGTATGAAAAAAAAGATGTTTTGCCTTATGCTTCTTGTGGGACTGCTTATTTCCGGAACCATGACGGCATATGCTACGGGGAATACGGATGCGGGCGGCAGTAATGTGCCTCAGGGAGACTGGAACGTGATATTTACGTCAGCCGGCAGGGTAGAGGATAATCTGGGCGGCAGCAGTATGATAAATGACCGGATATCAACAATGCAGCCGGGAGATAAGATCACTGTCAGCGTTATATTGGGAAATCAATATAATAATACTACACATTGGTATATGAAAAATACGATCATAGACAGTATGGAAGAGGCGGGGGCATCAGGCGGCGCTTATGGCTATAAACTGGCTTATGTTGATCCGGCGGGAACGGAGACCGTATTATTTACCAGCCAGAAAGTAGGCGGCGAGAACAGTGACGGGCTGAAAGAGCTTGAAAAGGATAATAAACTGAACGATTATTTCTATCTGGGGGGACTTGCCGGCGGGCAGGGCGCCAAAGTAATGCTGACGGTTGAACTGGATGGAGAGACGCAGGGCAACAGTTATCAGGATAAGGTGGCTAACCTGTCAATGAATTTTGCGGTTGAACCCCAGCCGCAGAGTTCCGGCGGCAGCGGCGGCGGTGGAAAAACGCACCACAGAACAATAAAAAGGGAAGTTGTCAATAATGAAGTTGTTTATCTTGATGAAGACGGTGTACCTCTTGCAAGAAATACGGAAATTGTAGCGACCAGCGATGAAAAGAATCTGTTTCCGTATGTTCTGGCAGCATGCATCAGCGGGTCATTGTTGCTGTTGTTGGCATTTTTTGCCCTGAATGACAGGAAGAGAGAAGAGGGAGGTGCTGTGAAATGAAAAAAATTTTCGGTGCTCTGGCAACATTGGCGATCATGCTCTCTCTTGTGATTCCGATGGGGATGACTGTGCATGCCAAACCCCAGGCGTATACTTATAAAATACGTGTTTTTGCAGGAAAACAGGGAACATTTACAGACGGGCTGCTGGAAAAGGATTATACGGGTAATGCTTTCAATCTGGATGATATAACAGTGAAACCTGCAATAGCTGAAGATGGCAGCGAGTATCAAAAATATTATGTAAAGGGAATCAAGCCAAGCGGTTCAGACAACAGTGATATGTTGAGTAATCCCAGCTTTGTTACAGTAGACAGTGATATGGATTATGTTGTTGTCTATGGCGTAAGAGGGGATATGGTAAGTTATACCGTAAACTATCTGGATGTAAATGGAAATGCCCTTGCACCCGGCAGGACCTACGAAGGAAATATAGGTGATAAGCCGATCGTGCCATATCTCTATATCGAGGGATATATGCCGCAGGCTTACAGTCTGACAAAAACACTGGCGGCGGATGAAACGCAGAATGTATTTACTTTCCGTTATACCCGTGTGACGACCGGAACCGGCGGCGGTGGCGGAGATACCACAATATACGATGAAGAAATAGTGAATACTACAAATACAACGCCTGTAGTTGTTCCCGGCGGCGGGGCAGATGCGGATACGCTGAAAATACAGCCGACGATACTGGACAATGTGACGGCGGCGGATGCAGTGATGCAGGAAGAAATATTTGGGCCTGTGCTTCCGGTGCTGACATTTGATGCGCCTACGGAGGCGGAGCGATTTATCCGCGAAAGGCCGAAGCCGCTGGCGTTGTATCTTTTTACGCGGAACAGGTGTGCAATGGAGCGGTTCCTGCGGCATGTGCCGTTTGGTGGAGGATGTATCAATGATACCGTAATACATCTGGCAACTTCACGCATGGGCTTTGGCGGCGTGGGGCAGAGCGGCATGGGCAGCTACCATGGGAAAAAGAGCTTTGACACGTTCAGCCATG
>OFFZ01001417.1_pt1 | contig 13307 bp, 8 predicted proteins | sample 1521631 | NCBI WGS metagenome assembly OFFZ01 (sample SAMEA3504102, study PRJEB24116) | mouse gut metagenome | biome: mouse gut; feature: mouse-associated habitat; material: faeces | place: Denmark | collected 2011 | reverse complement strand
AGGGGAACGGCCGCCCTCCTTTTTTCCTGTTCCGTCATAGAAGCTGACTCTGTCACGATAGTCCGGCACCACCCGCATGATCGAATTTCTGGCCAATGTCTCCTGACTCTTATTGACACAGATGATGTAGCGGCCTTCCTTTAACTCCGGCGGGTTCTCCTTTCTGTCCTCCACATTCGTCTCCGCAAGATTCACCGTCGCGATTCCTGCCATAGGAAATTTCTTCTTAAATTTGATATAGAAGGAGATGCCCTCCCGGAAAAATACTTTCTTGATCCTTTCCTTCGTGCCGCTGTCATAGACTTCACATAATTCGATCTCATTATTTACTTTTACTCTGGACAATTTCGATTCTACCATATATTACCTCATTTCCGCCGTCTCCAGATCCTGTTCCGACCAAAGACCGCCATCACACGCTATCCCGATAACACTGTCATTTCTGCTGCTGCACAGACCTTACAGGCCTGCCTTTTATCATATGCTCTCAGTCTGTTTCCAAGTACTCATCCTGTCGTTAGCGACACTCAAAATTTCGCCTTCGTTCCCGCAGGGCTCCGTATATGGCTTTTGCCGGAAACGGAAGCAGAAATTCGTTACGTCGTTTACTATAACACACCACTTGTGTAAAAATCGTGAAGGAAATTGGTAGAATTTCTTAATATTTTCTTACGCCGCAGTATCAGTTTACTGCTTCTTTTCCTGTGAAAAGGTTTCTCACGCATCGTACTGCCCGGATCATTAGATGATACACCCGCCGCCCAGCACATAACCGTCCTCATAGAATACCACCGCCTGTCCCGGCGTGATGGCGCGCACCGGGGCGAGGAAAGAACATTTGATCACATCCTCTTCCACCTGCTCGATCACACACCGCTCCCCTCCATGGGCATAGCGGATCTTCGCCAGCACCTCCCGCGGACGCGGCAGATCGGCCATTCCCATGAAGTTGAGATTGTTACAGTACAGCGTATCCCCGAATACATCCTTCGCCTCCCCGATCACCACCTCATTCGTCTCTCGCCTGATCCCGGTAACGAACACCGGATGGCCCATGGCCAGATTAAGTCCCTTGCGCTGCCCGACCGTATAGTGCGTGATCCCCTGATGGCGCCCGAGAACCTGTCCCTGCGCCGTCACAAAATTCCCGCTCCCCGGCACCCGCTCCCCGGCCTCCCGCTCGATAAAGGCCGCATGATCATGATCCGGTATAAAGCAGATCTCCTGGCTGTCCGGCTTGTGGGCCACCGCAAACCCTTCCCGCCCGGCAATGTCCCGTATCTGCTCTTTCGTATATTCTCCTACAGGCATCAGCGTGCGGGCCAGCTGCTCCTGCGTCAGACTATAGAGGGCATAGGTCTGGTCCTTTCCCGCCGTCACGGAACGACTGACCGAAAAACGTCCGTTTGGCAGCCGCACCACTCTCGCGTAATGCCCTGTAGCAATATAGTCAGCCCCCAGGGCAATACTCCTGCGCAGCAAAGCTTCCCATTTTACATACCGGTTACAGGCAATGCATGGATTCGGCGTATGCCCCCGCAGATATTCTTCCACGAAATAGTCCACCACATGACATTTGAACTCCTGCCTGAAGTTCATGACATAATAGGGAATCTCCAGCAGTTCCGCAACCCTTCTGGCGTCTTCCACCGCCTTCAGCCCGCAGCACCCGCCGGACTCTCCTGCCGGGTCCCGTACGCCACCGCCGGCAGGTCCATCCGGCATGCGGCAGCCCCCGCAGGACTCCTCCGCGCAGTCTCCCTCCCCCTGCCATATCCGCATGGTGACGCCGATTACATCATAACCCTGTTTTTTCAAAAGCCAGGCCGCCACGGAAGAATCCACACCGCCCGACATCCCTACAACCACTGTCTTCTTCATATATCTCCCCGTCGGAACCGTCCATCTCCTGTCTGTTCCCATAAAAATTTTCCGCCACAGCCGCCAGATCGGCAATCCGCTCCCCAATACGCATAATGCGGATGCTCAAGCAGGCGCCGAAGCGCGTAAACGCAGGTTTTGCGAATATATTCGTCAGGTTAGGTGCCCTTCAGCGTGCCCGGACCCACAGCCGGAATTTTTTGCATTTCCTTCAATTCTTTCACCACCATCACCACAATTGCCTGTGTCAGGATAAAGGTCAGCAAATCCGCGATGGGCTGTGACAACTGCAGTCCCAGAATTCCCAGATGCCCCGGTAAAATCAGGATCGCCGGAATGAAAAACAGCCCCTGCTTCCCGATGGCTGTCAACGTGGCGCGAAAGCTGTATCCGATGGACTGGGTCAGCATGTTGCCGATGATGGTAAAGGACTGAACCGGCAACAGCAGGCACTGCATCTTCAGCGCCTTGGACCCTATCCGTATTACCTCCGCATCCTCCTTCCTGAACAGCCTCATAATCGGCGTGGAAACCGCAAACATAATCACCGCCATAGCCAGCAGGAACACAAAGGCAACCTTTCGGCAAAAAAAGTACGCCCGCTTCCTATACCGCCTTCTCTTTCCACTTCCCTCTCTTATAGAAGAAAAACGTAATCAGCGCGCCTGCCACCCAGGAACTCAGCAGGGAAATGAAGATACACTCCTGACGCCCTCCCGGAAACGCCGCCGATCTGGTTAGAAACGCGATTCCATAGGCCACCGGTACACGGATAAAAATGGTGGTGACGATAGATATCCACATGGGTGTCACTGTATCCCCCGCACCGCGCATGACGCCGGACAGGCTCTGGGTCACTGCCATAGCCACATAGCCCACCGCCAGAATACCCATCATATACCGGCTTAAGTCCACCAGCTCCGGTGTCTTGGTGAAAATTCCCATCAGCGCCTTGCCGAATACCAGTATCAGGGAGGTCAGTATGGCAGATACCCCCATTGCAATCAGTGTCCCCTGCTTCGCGCCCTTCTCCACCCTGTCGTACATCCTGGCTCCCACGTTCTGTCCGGCATATGTAGTCATAGCCGTACCGAAAGAGAAATTGGGCATCATGGCAAACCCGTCCACGCGCATGATGATGACATTGGCCGCAATAAACATCTCTCCAAAGCTGTTGGTCAGAGACTGCACCACGATCATTGCCATGGAGAAGATAGCCTGGGTGATACCCGAGGGAAGGCCAAGCCGGATAATCTTCAGGGCGTGGTGTTTCTCCAGCTTCAGATAACGGGGCTTCATGTCGAACAGATCCACCATCTTACTCAGCCGCAGAAAGCACAGCAGGGCGGATATCAGCTGGGCAATCACCGTGGCCAGGGCAACACCGCTGACACCCATATCCAGTTTTGCCACAAATACCAGATCCAGAACAATATTGAGTACCGTAGATACCAGCAAATATGCCAAAGCGGACATGGAATCCCCCAGTCCCCGCAGGATACCGCTCAATATGTTATAAAATGCCAGTCCGGCAGATCCGATGAACAGAATCAGCAGGTAGGACTGGCACCAGTCAATAATGGATTCCGGCGTATCCAGCAGTTCCAACAGGGGCCTTGACACCAAAGAGGCCACCACCATCACGAATATGGTAGCCACAGCCGTCAGCGTAATGCAGTTCCCAATCGTGCCCGACAGCTTCTCCCGTTCCTTTGCCCCGAAATACTGGGACACGATAATACCCGCGCCCACACTGATACCTACGAACAGTACCAGCAGCAGGTTCAGGATCGGACCCGCACTCCCCACAGCCGCCAGGGCATTGTCGCCCACATAGTTGCCCACCACCACGCTGTCCACCGTGTTGTAGAGCTGCTGGGCAATGTTCCCCACCAGCATGGGTACCGTAAAGAACACGATTTTTTTCCAGGGAGAACCCTCCGTCATGTCCACCGGCGCAAAAAACTTCTTCAGCATTTCCATCTATTTTCACCTCGCGTTTATTTACAGTCCATTATACACGGACTCGTCCGGTCTGTCACTTGTTTCTTTCCCCAAAACAAAATAGACAAAGTCTTATTTTACATATAAATATTTCCCCGCCAGCTGATACACCTCCTGCACCTTCCTGGAAGACAAATCCCATTTCGCCAGTTCCGCCGCCACCAGCTGCGGATGCTTCCGGCTGATGTCACGCAGGGCATTGCCCACGGATTTGCGTACCTTCTCACTGGCATCCTCCCTGCGGGACGCCAGGATCTCAACGGCAATACCCGGGTTTTCCTTAAAATAAGGCCGTCCTGTCCACACCCTCAGCCCCTCTGACGCAGCCCTGCGCACATTTGCATTATCGCTTTCCATCCACTCTCTGATAAGAGGAAGCGCCTGTTCGTAACCGATCATCTTACAGTGGCTGTCAAATGCCATTGCCAGGATTTCCTGTACCTTCCAGTTCTTGTGAAGGCTCACCTTATCCCGTAAGAATACCTGGGCATCCGGAAATGCATGGGCACAGTATCCCAGAAGAAACACGCCGATCTCCTGTATCTGGAAATTTTCCGATCCGTACAGCGTATATCCCATCTCCAGGCATTCCTCCGGCGGATTTGACTGGTAAAATTTTTTCGCCTCCGTCTTTACCAGCTTCAGGCTGTCCTTCTGCGGCAGGGTTTCCTCCAAATATGTGACATAGTTATTCATTCCTGTCCTCCTAATCCCTCCGGACACTCCATACCGTACCGCGTCCTCTCTGCTGCCGCACGGTCAACTCAGAATACAAATTCCTGCTGCTCCATGACTTCAATCCGGGACGCCAGCACGGTCTCCTCCTCAGATCCCCTCATACGCTCCGCTTTCAGGTACTGCATGTCATTGCGCAGGTTGGCGGAAATCAGCGTCAGCACATAAATATTGTCAAAACAATTGTAAATGGACTCACCGCCCAGGCCGGACAGGCAGATGAGCTGGGTATTCGCCTTCTTTGCCATATCCATCAGCGGCTTCAGCAGATGGGAGGCATTGGTCTGGGCAAAGGGATTGTCCATGAGCAGGACCTTCCCCTCGTTTCTGTCCGCAAAGATATCCGAATCATCCTTCCTCATATAGTACAGCAGCGCGGAAAGGATTACAAACGCCGATAAAAAGCCCTCGCCGCCGGAGTTTTTCGCCACATCCGCCCAGGTGATGGGATATTCCCTCTGCGCTTCGATTTTATACAGCCGTATCTGCACATTCCCGATGCCTACAACGCCGTCATAAAGCCCCTTGGTGGTCATACGGGCACCCAGGAACTCCTGCAGGTTCCGGTTCTCCTCCAGCAGGGCAATTCCCCTTGCCGTCACATCGTCGATGTAATCCTGGAGACGCAGCCGGTAAAGATTCTCATTTTCCATCCAGTCCGGCAGATCCATCCTCAGCATTTTCACCGGACGCTCCCGCACGGTTATAGTGGAATTACGATCTATTTTATTCAGATTATCGTCCACTTCCTTCAGATAATCCCCCACCAGTTCCACGATCTTCGCCTTTTCCTTCTCCACCATGGAGATGTCTACCTGCAGCTTCTCCATCAGGCTGTCATAGGAGGCTACCGTGGTTTCTAGCTGTCTCAGCACCTGCTCCGCATCTTCCGTCAGCTGCAGCATGGCCTCCAGGGGCTTCTGATAGAATTCCTCCGCAAAAGCCTCCGTCCGGACCATCCGGTTCAGCATCCGCTCCAGCGCCGTCCTGGCCTCCCTGCGTGCCTCGGTATAGCCGTTATAATCCCGAACCAGGATACCTTTCAGCTTTGTCAGTTCCTTTCCGTCCATGGCAGCCAGATCCATCTCCCATTCTGCCGCTTCCCCGCGGGCAAAGTCCTCATACTCCGCCAGGGCCGCCAGATTGCCCTCATAGCCCTGAAGTTTTTTCAGAATCCGCTTTTCCTCCTTTGAGGACTCATCCTTCTCGTATTCCAGCTTCCGGATTGCATCCTCAAAGCGGATGGTCTTGATGGTTTCCCTTGGGGCCGGCGCATCCTTTCCGCAGCGCTCCCTTATCCGAGAAAGCTTTGCCTCTTTTTCCTGTTTCCGCAGCGCACACCGGATTTCCTCCTCATGGATCAGCGTACCCTGTATGCCCAGCTTTCTGTCCTGCTCCTCCAGAAGCTTCTCCTGGTGACTCTCTTCCTTTCGATCATAGCGGACCTGAAGCCAGTCCTTTTCCTCCAGGACGTATTTTCCGGCCAGGGCTTTCAATTCCTCCAGCGCCTTTTCATACCGCTTCTGCGCCTTCTCCACCCGCTGCTCCAATTCCCGCTGCTCCGCGCCGATTCCGCCGGTGATAACCTCATAACGAATTTCCGCCTCCCCGGCCTGCTCCTGTGAAAGGGGCGCATCCGGCAGACTCCGCTCTGATACGGCTTCCACCGCCTTCTCCTCCGGCTGCGGATACTGACGGTATTTCAAACACTTTTCCATGCAGCTTTTCAGCTCCCACTCCAGCGCCGTCAGACGGTTCTGCTCCGTTTCCAGTTCCTGCTCCAGTTTTGCGGTTTTCTCCAGTTCCAGCTTTCGGAGGTTCAGGCTCCGCTCCTGCTCCTTCTGCGCCTTCTCCAGCAGGCGGCAGTTCTCCCGGTACTCCCCATAGCTGCTGCAGAATCTGTCGAAATCCACAAGCCTTCCGTGCTGGTACAGAATCTCCTTCTCCAGCTGCGCCGCCTGCCGTTCCGCCTCCTCCCTGCGCGCCTCCAGCGAGTCCAGTTCCTCCCGCTTTTTTATTATCTCCTGTTCCAGGTCGGCTAGTTCCCTCTCCTGGGAGGCAATTTCCTCCTTCACCCCCTCGTAAGCGCCCCTGGACACCTTCTGCCCCCTGATTTTCTCCTGGTGACCGATATATTCCGTATACTCCGCCTTCTTCGTATCAATCTTACCGCGAAGCTTTCGGATCCGTGCCTCCTGTACCTCCAACATCTCCTTCAGCTTCTCTTCGTCCAGCAGATTATCGTTAAACCATATATAAAAATGTACTTTTCCAAGCAAATGAAGGGTTCCCGCGGTTTCCGTCCCCGCCTGCTCCAGATCCTCCCTACGCAGAATGGGTACCGGCGAAGAAGTATAAACCTGCTCCGCCAGACCTGAAAGCCTATCCAGCTCCTCCCCTGACAGAATCAGGGAATAAGGCAAAAAGGGCTGTTCGGCCACAAGCCGCTGATTCTGCCGAAGCGAAAACCCGTTCTTCTGCAGCCATTCCATACCGTATACGAAATGAATCCCCGCTTCCTCCAGCAGCCCCCTGAACGTCTCAGACAGTTCCAGCACCTGTCCCTGAGCCATCTTCCGGTACTCCTTCTCCAGGGCGTCCGCTTCCTTCTCCAGCCCCTGCCGGACCATGTCCGTATCCTGGAGCTTACGACGGACCGCGTCCAAAATCTTTTCCGTGTCAAAGACGTCCTCCCGGCCCGTCCCCAAATACCGCAGAATGATTCCCCGTTCCGAAAGCTCCCTCTCAAAATCCTGCAGCTTCGCTTTGCTTTCCGCCGCGGCGGATTCCAGTTTCCCTCTCCCGGACACCTTATCCTCTACCAGCCGCCGCAGGCTCCTCGCCTGTTCCCTACACTGCTCCGCCGCTTTTTTTGCGTCCGTTCTTGCACGCTCGTCCGCTGTCAGCTTCTTTTCATATTCCGACCGGGCAATCTGCAGCGCGCCCGGCTCATATTCCCCAAGAATATTCCGGCTCCATTCCTCTCCATGGTCCTGGTTGTATTGCTCCTCCGTCCTGTCGAACATCCTCATCCGGGCGTCCAGCGCACTGCAGCGCCGTATCAGCATGTCTGCGCTCTCCTGCAGTTCCTCCAGCTTTCTGCGTGAATCTTCCTTTCCCTGTTCCAAACGTGCCACGGACTCGCAGTGCCTGTCCCGCTCCTCCTCATGGCGCCCCCGAAGGCCGTCATAATACTGCCTGAGCAGCCATCCAAGCCGCATTCTCTCCGGCTCCAGATGCTCCTGTTTTTCCCGGCACAATTCCAGGCGCTGCAGTTCCTGCTCCCTTTCCCGGCCGCATTCTTCCAGATTCTCCTGCTGCCTGGCGCATGCCAGCGCATGAATCCCGTACAGAATGTCCTCCCGCTTCCGGACAAGCGCTTCCTCCTCCATTCGCAGCATTTCCAGATTGACGCAGGAATCTCTTTCCCTGTCCGCTATATCGTAAAACTCACCGGACAGCTTCTCGTATTCCAGCGCATTGATCTGTCTTTCCAGCTCCTCCATCTGCCGCCCGGCCATCTCCGCGTTGGCCCGCTCCCGGTTCTCCAGTTCATGCAGTCTGTAAATGAAATCCGCTATCCTGCCCTTCTGTCCCTCCAGCTTCCCAGTCACGTCCCGGTAATAGAGCGCCGTTTCACGCACCTGCCCGGCCTCCTGCCCGAAAGCGCGGATGGTATCCCTGCGCTGGATTTTGGAGCGGTTATCCTTATACTGCCCGGTGTACTTCTCCATAATGTCCTGGAATTCCTTCATCCGGTTCCTGTCCTGATTCAGCTTGTTCTCCACCGCCTCCAGGAACCACTTTTCCACCAGCCCTTTTTCATCCCTGCAGTCGGCAAACAGATCCGACAGGCCGGATTCCTTCAGGTTGACCTTCTTGATGATGCCCTCCCACTCCTTGTAATGGATCTGATATTCCGCCAGCTTGCTGAAATACTGCCTGGACTGGGATGCGTTATCCATGTCATAATAGAAAAAAGGAACCCGTCTCTCCCGCTTCCAGATTTCAAACAGCTGCCTGCAGGCTGCAAAGCCCTTCAGCGTGATGTCTTTTTTCGTCTTCTCCACCACCGGGAGATGGGCAATATCCTGCTGGCATTGTTCTTTGTATTCCGATATAAAATTAACAATTTCCAATTCATCCTGATGCGCTTCGTCAATCTCCTGGCTTCTGCGGACCATCATCCCCGTCAGCACATAGCCTGCCCCCTGGTCCAGCTTCCACTCCACCAGGATAAACGTGGGCTTATTGGTGGTAAAATAGCCGGCAAACGGACGGTCCTTTGCATTCTGGTAACGCCTGTGGACAAAAGGAGCCATCATCATCTGCACCAGGACCGATTTCCCGCCGCCGTTCCGGAGGGACAGCAATGTACTTTCCCCGTTAAACCGGAAAGTCTCATCGCTGATACGGATGGAATTGTTGTTGTAATTCAGATTAATCAGACGGACTGCGTTAATTTTGCTCAAATCCTGCTCCCATCTGCCCGTTTCCGCGGGCTGCCTGTTTCTTTGCCTGTTTCTTTGCCTTTTCCTTCTTCCCCGTATTCTCCGGCAGGTTTCCCTCCGCCCGTGCCTTCAATGCCTCAGAAGCGTTCTCTTCCAGCACTCTCCTCACTCTCTGGAAATGGTTCTGGTTTAAGAGATTCCAGTCCATGAACTGGTCCAGCTTCTTTGTCGTCTTAATCATCTCGTCCTCTTCCACATATTCAATCAGCCCCTGTTTCTGCAGAAAATTCAGGATATGATACAGAAAACCCTCCTTGGTGGTTTTGGCCCGGGAGCCTTTCTCGTCAGAGCGCAGCGCCTCATATGCTTCCGCCATGTCGGAAAAGGCAATCCCCTGGACCTCCTCCAGCCCTTCATCCGCCCGCTCCGCCCCTTCCTTCAGCCTGGCGGAAATGCAGTTCTGCAATTCGCCTACGCGCATGTAGTCTCTCGTCTTGCTGGTGGCGCCCTGGCCGTCATAAAACTCCACCAGCAGGGTCAAAATGACGAACTGAGACAGATAGTAGTCCCTGTCCGTACCTCCTGATTTGCATAAAAGCTGCTTCAGCTGCGCCTTGGAGTATCCCAGAAAGCTATTATCCTCCCGGGGAATAAGGTATATCACATCCCCATAGCGCTCAATATCACACTGGGCAGCTTCCCCCTGGGATTTTACCAGGTTCTGAATCCGCTCGTTTTCCGCATACTCCCGAAAAAGACGCTCCTGATGTTCATCCCCCAGCTCGTGATGTTCCAGTAGATAATAAAATATTTCCTGGCTTGTCCTGATTTCCTCCAGCTCATATGCCATAACCTGTCTCCTATTCCTGTGTCCCCGCGGCGCATTTGCCTGCGGGCTTCATGCCGTGACCCTGATCAGCACGTTGGAACAGCAAATCGTTTTGCGTCTTCCCGTCTCATCAGGCACATGCTCGAAGCGAACCGTCCTTCCGTCCTCTATCCGATAGGCCTCAACCTTGCCGATCCGCATATCATAAGTGTCCGCAAGATTCAGGAGCATTTCATTCAGCTGAAAGCCTCCCGAAACCTCGCCGATGTAATTGCGCCGCTCCTCCCGCAGAACTTCCATGTCGATTTCCCTTCCCTTGAGCAATTCCACCATGATTTCCTTAAATATCTGCACATTGGGAAGCAGTATTCTGTAGGCGGAGTCTTCCGCCGGATCCTTCTCCTCCGCAGCCTCCGTTACGGAAGCCTTCAAAACATTTTCTCTCAGCGCTTCCAGGGTAATCTCCCCGCCCTTTGACGCCATGGATGCCTCTAAAAGCAGTTTCAGGCTTCCTTCATACTTTGCCAGCTTCTCCTGCCTGCGCCGCTCCTCTTCCTCCATCCAGCCGTCTTCCCCGAACGCCATCACCGCTTCCCCCTCCTCCGCTTCTCTCTTCCGGATGGGGCGCTGCAGCTCCGCGGCTTTTTTGGGGTTATAGATTTTATCCGGTACATTCCCGAAGAGAGGCCGCAGGAAAATCTCCATCCTTCCCAGGCTCTCCGGCTGCCCCTGCAGCTTCTCATACAGTTCCCCTCGAAGCGAAAAACGCCTGATAAAGGACATCTGGGAAAGCTGCTCCAGCTCCCTTGTATAAAGGGATTTCAAATCGAAATGGCTGTTCAGGATTTTCTGGTGTTCGTCGATGGTCCGGTTTAAATATCCCTCGATGATACCCAGGTTCTCCAGCTTCTCCTCTTCCTTTTCATCCAGGCGCCTGACGTTCAGGTTCATCTCCTCCAGCTCCTTCGCCCTGCTCTTCACCAGCTCCCGATACCCCTGGAACTTCTGCTTGGTATCGCTGATGGTATCCAGATTTGCCTCCAGGACGGACTCATAATCCGCCACGGAATAGCTCAGGGCATTTCTGCGTATCCGGCTCATGGCCTCCTGTATTTTCTGCAGCTGGATGCGAAGAAGGTTAAACACATTTTTGATGTCGTCCACAGCCTTGTCAAACCTTTGTTTCTCCAGATGGAGCCTGAAAATCATCTCATGGATGGTCAGCTTCATGTTATTTTCGATTTCCAGGGTGGAGAGCAGCAGGTTATAGCCGTCCTCTGTCAGATAATAGGAGGTCCTGCGCACCTCAGAATCCACATAGACAATCCGATTGGCCACATAGCTTACGTTCATGTTCCGGTATTCCCGCTCCTCAAAGTCATACCCGTCAAAATACATGGGCCTGCCCTCATTGGAGAGAACCACATTTACAATGAAATCCCCCAGGCTCTTACAGTCCTCATAGCCCATCCTTTTATCAAAATAACGCATGTTCAGACTGTCAATATAGGCGCTGATATCGTCTATGGTACAGTTCTCTTCCTTCAGGGACTGCTCCATGATATACAGCATAACCGCAAAGATCAGGTTGACCTGCTCGTCCAGCTTCAGGAATCCGTACTGCTTCCAGATGGTTTTCTGGCTGCTGTTTGCAAACAAAATCACATAAGCCCCCACATGCTTCATCCGCTTGGGGAACTGCTTTAAAAATTCGTACTGCATTCTCCTTCTCCCGTCCGTTTCCTTCCGGCCCTTGTCTGTTCCGTTTTTTGCATATTGTTTAGCAAAAATCCGTTATATTGATAATCTCCTGAGGAATATATTTCCCTGACTCCAGAATCCGCCTCATCTGCCCTGTCACGCTGTCCGCAAAATACCGGAAAAACAGTCCGGAAAGATTCCGATTCTGGTTCTCGCTTGTCTCCGGAAGGAAATCCTGCCCCCTCACCGCCGCCTTTTCCAGCATTTTCTCATAAGCCCGCACAAAAGGCTGAATCTCCCGCCTGTCCACGCCTCCGGCGAACAATTCCGCCAGCCTCTCATATATTCCGATGCCCTCGTAATCAAAATCACCGAAATATAAAATCTCATTCCCGGGGGCATTGACATGGGGTTCCACGCAGAAGCGGAAGTCCTCAAAGGAGCGCAGGATTCCCTTTCCTGCCCCGTAAATCACCGTCCCGATTTCCGTGCCGAAGATACGGCGCCCTTCCCCGTAAAGGTACCTGCGCATACTGTAAAACGTATCTTTATTCTCTAAAATCAGTACTTTCTGCGGTACGTTCCGGGTATGGGAATAATACGCCAGAGGCTCTGTCGTCCCATATACATGCAGCTGGGCCAATTCCACACCGCAGTGCGCCAGAATCTTTCTTCCCTGCTCCCTCTGGAGGAATTTTTCCCTGCCCCATATCTGAAAACTCCGCTCGTTCAGAGACACGGAAACCGGTTCCCCGCCTTCTTCTCTCTGACAAAAATAACGGTTCAGCATCCTGACCCATACCGCTTCTTCCCGATAGACCTTAAGATGCTTCAGATAATAGTCCGTCCTGATTGCCGGCGCAATCCGGAATTTCAGTTCTTCCAGCTCCGCCTCATAATCCGGCGCTTCCTCCGCAAGCCAGTAGCTTAAGTGAAGCGCCGGCTTCTTGCCGTTCAAGGGGGATTTCTTCACCGGGATCAGCTCACCTGCCTCAATCCGGCTGCATATACAGCGATACTGCTCCTGATAAGCTTCCTCTCCGCTTTCCCGAAGCAGCTGCTCCAGAGAGATTTTCTTCACGGCTGCCCACGCTTTCTTTCCTTCCGCTGACGGTCCAGGCGAAACCAATGCTCCAGCCTCCTCCTGGGCAGCAGGTAATTTACCAGCAGCGCAATGACCACCCCCACGCCTGTATCAATCATACGGCGGATTGCATAGTCGATATGATGTGCCGGGGTATTGAATAAGATAATGCACAGCACCACGCCGCCGGGCTGTACACCCCCAGGCCATCGAAACAGTACGCAAAGCGAAATCATGATGACAATCCCCAGGAAAACCAGCGGAAGACGCAGCCAGTAGTACCCTTCCGGAAAAATCCGATGTTCCAGCCAGTAAAGCCCCAGTCCGATAAAGCCGCCGATAATCGTCCCGAAGAAACGGTTTCCCCCGCTGCGGCGCGACTCTTCCATATCCGCGCCCATACCGAAAATCGCCCCGATACAGGCGAATGTGGGATTTCTTTCCGGCAGAAACGCATACAGCAGCGCTGTGGCCATTGCGGCCGCTGCCGTCTTCATGCTCCTGAGCCCCAGCCCCGGAATCGGTGCATGTACCGGATTATGCTCTGCCGGGTGATTGCGCTGTGCGCCATGTACGCCTTCCCCGGTATGCTCATTACCCGCCGGGGATATGTTTTCTTCTC
>OFFZ01001405.1_pt1 | contig 13370 bp, 9 predicted proteins | sample 1521631 | NCBI WGS metagenome assembly OFFZ01 (sample SAMEA3504102, study PRJEB24116) | mouse gut metagenome | biome: mouse gut; feature: mouse-associated habitat; material: faeces | place: Denmark | collected 2011 | reverse complement strand
ACCGGCGCCGACCGCCGGTGGCTGGCAACCATAGGCGAGACCGCACAAAAGGTCATAGGTGAAGATTGCAAGGCTGCCAGGAATCCGGCCACAGGTCTGTTCTTTGGAATCCCGCGTTATATGGCGGGGGTAGAAAACCTTTTTCCACGTTGGATGGCCCCTTCCGACATATTCGCCACCCAGTCGATGGCAGTAAACGCCTCCTACTGGGGAGCGCTTAATTCCATGAACGCCATTACATCAGAAATGGCCAGGAAAAACGAGAACTCGCACCTGCCGGAAATGCCTGTCGATGCCGACTCACTGCTGCACGCCATCAACCGTGAGCTATGGATGCCCAACACAGGTTGTTACAGCGCACTGCTCTATGGCGCGCCTGCCACCCCGTTGCAGCTGCAAAGCTCCGACAACCTTGCCCAGGGACTGGCCGTGGTGACAGGTCTGACCTCAACTGAAATGGGTAAGGCCGTAATACGTAACACACCGCTATCCCCCGCAGGGATTTCGAACTTCTACCCCACCCCGTCGCCCGACGCGCCTTTAGCCGACATCGCCCCTGCGGCATGCGCGTTCTGGGCCGTGGCAACCGCCCGAAACGGCAGCTGGCAGGCATACGACACGGCGGTCGGGGCACTCCTTTATTCAGCAGCGTCCTATGTCCTGACAAGGCAGGATAACTCCCCGCGACGATTCGACAACCTGATTTCAGGATTGGTTCTCAGGGGATTTCTCGGCATGAAATTCGCATTCGACGGGATATGGTTCCAGCCCTCAGTGCCTCATTCAATGCCAGGACATAAAACAATAACGGATATGCGGTACCGAAAGGCAATATTCGACATATCGGTCGAAGGAACAGGAACCGTTATCACCTCATTCACTATCGACGGGAAAACAGCCGAACCGTTCGTCCATTCCGGGCTCGAAGGGCGCCACAAAATCGAAATCGTCCTTGCTGGCAACCATGTCGAAAACGGGAATCCCGTAAACAAAACCGAAGGCGCGGTTTTACCCTCACCGCCTATAGTGGAGTGGGCGTCAACCCGTGAAGCCGCAATCCTTCCCCAGGTAGGCGCCGGTGCAAAAACATCGGCCAACGGACATAAACCGACATCGTTCCCAACCTCTTATTCAGGCTTCGTCTATCTCGACGGGGTTCTGACCGAGGAGCTGGCATCGCATACCTACCACATGTATGACGCTCCCGACCCCGTGACAGTGCAATTCGTAAGCGTTGAGAACAACCGACTGGTAAGTTTTTCTGCCGAACCACGGCTCTACATCCCCCAGGGGAAGCTCTCCATGATTTATCTTGCCTCGGTGGCCAAGGGCGGCACACGAATCATACAGGACAAACAGCTTGCCGCCAGGTTTGTGGAATCAGACCGCCGACGCAACCGCGACCTCGCGTTCGACTACACCGCCCCGCATGACGGGGAATATATGGTCGACGTCCATTATATATCTGGCCTTGGAATCGTCAACCCGCGCCGACGCACAGCGCTGCGTTCACTCTACATCGACGGGGGCTATAGCGGGATATTCGTTTTCCCCCAACAAACGCCGATGAGCCGGGATGCAGAATCAGGCAACAGATGGCAGAACCTCACAGCTTTCAGCAATCCGCTGAAAGTGAGATTACGGAAAGGCCGGAACAGAATCATGATGCGCCTGTACCAGCCAACACCGGTTTATATCGACCCTACAGCCAACACCATCGTGGCCGACTTCGTGCGGATTATCGACCTTGGCGAAAAGGCACGTCCCCATGATGACGTAAGGCATGCAGGCAACAGCCGAGACCGGTCGCACAGCAATTGATGCAAATCTCTTACATTTATCCATAATAACACTTTAAAGCAAATTTACCAATGAAACGATCCTCACTCTTTTCATTAGCGCTTTTAGCCGGGGCTTCTTTGTTCGGGGCTAAAAAAGCTCCGATGATTACCAATGTCGAACCTCCCTACTGGTGGACTGGCATGCAAAACGACACATTGCAGGTTATGGTTACAGGCCCCGGCATAGCCGACGCATCGGTCAACCTCGACTACCCGGGTGTAAGCCTGGACAAAGCAATAGCCCTTGACAGCCCGAATTACAAATTCCTCTACCTCGTCATCTCTCCCGACACAAAACCTGGCACACTGCAGCTGGAATTCAATCTAAAAGGGCGCAAAACAACTGTCGACTACCAGCTCAAAGCCCGTGACCGCAAGCCGGAGGAATACGACGGGTTCAGTTCGGCCGATGTTCTCTACCTCCTGATACCCGACCGTTTCAGCCAAGGTGCCACAACTGAAAATGCCGGTTGCAACGACCTGCAATACCAAACCACGCCCGACCGCACGCAACCTTCCACACGCCACGGCGGCGACATACAAGGCATAATGAACCACCTTGACTACCTCGACTCGCTTGGGGTGACAGCCCTGTGGGTATGCCCCGTGCTTGAAAACGACATGCCGGGCGGCTCCTACCACGGGTATGCCACTACCGACTACTACCGCATCGACCCGCGCTTCGGCAGCAACGAGCTGTTCCGCCGCTATGTCGACGAGTGCCACAAGCGCGATCTGAAAGTCATCATGGACGTAGTGCCCAACCACAGCGCCACGTCGCACTGGTGGTACGGCAACGAGCCTTTCGAGGACTGGATACACCGTTTCGACGAATATACGCAGTCCAACTTTACCTTCTCGACGAACATGGACCCCAACGCCTCGCGCGCCGATCTCTATCAAATGGAGAGCGGGTGGTTCGACCGCTCTATGGCCGATATGAACCTCGACAATCCCTACATGCTCAACTACTTCACGCAGTGGGGCGTATGGTGGATCGAGGCTATGGGGCTCGACGGCCTGCGCGTCGACACGTACCCCTATAACGAGAAGGAGCCTATGAGCCGCTGGTGCCGCGCCATTCTCGACGAGTATCCCGACATGAACATCGTCGGCGAGGTGTGGACGGCGTCGATACCGCAGCTGGCCTACTGGCAGGGCGGCAACGCCAACAAGGACGGCTTCGACTCGCACCTGCCCTCGATCATGGACTTTCCGCTGCGCGACGCGATATGCGCCGCATTGCAGGAGGGCGGCGACAACCCCGAATGGGGCAAGGGCATGACGCGCGTGTACGACATACTCTCGCACGACTTCGTATACCACGATCTGAGCCGCATGATGATTATGGCCGCCAACCACGATACCGACCGCATAGCCGATGTCGTGCGCGGCGATGTAGGCCGCATGAAGATATCTATGGCGCTTCTGGCTACGCTGCGCGGCATGCCGCAGATATTCTCTGGCGACGAGATGATGTTCCGCTCGCACGACATGTCGAAGGGACATATCGCGCTGCGCGTCGATTTCCCCGGCGGCTGGCAGGGCGACGCTACGGATCTGTTCGACCCCGCACAGCGCACCGGCGCGGCAAAGGAGATCTTCGACTATACCCGCCGCCTGTTCAACTGGCGCAAGACCAAGGATGTGATCCACAACGGCCGCACCCTCCACTTCGTCGACCGCAACAACACCTACGCCTATTTCCGCTATGACGACACCGAAGCCGTCTTCGTCTTCGTCAACAACACCGACCGTCCCGTTACCGTTCCGTGGTCGCGTTATTCCGAGATATCCTCGACACTCCGCGACGGCCGCGATGTCATTACAGGCCGCAGCGTCGACCCGGCGTCATTGCAGGTTGCGGCGGGGGATGTATTGGTTGTAGAATTTACACGCTGATTTTTTTTCGTGAAAAGGCGCCATTAGCGTCACCTCAATCATCGGGGCAAACGGGACGTACATCGAGTACTACCCGTCTGCCCCGATTTCATGTCGGCACCGCTACTCACGCCTTTTGACGAAAAAATCTGGTAGCGGTTCTTGGCTGGGCTTTCGTAAAAAATCTCATTCTACTGCCGCGCACTCAATCTCCCGAACGGGACGTACATCAGTACTACTCATTGGCGGGTTTTTCGCGTGCGGCTTGTAACGTTTTCTTTAATCAGAGGGCAGAGCCGTATTTATTCGGGCTATGCCGAAGCGATGGCGAAATACGGGCTACAAAGAGGCATAGACGGCTCGAAGGCTCGCTACAAGTCCACGCAGTAATATTATCGGGATATACAGAAACTCGCCGACGATCTCAAAGCGGAAGTTGTGGATTTGCAACAGCAAAAAGAATCGGCACGGGAGGAACTAAGACGGGCGAAAAAAAGAGATACAGACATAGAAGCTGAAATGGGCGGCAACCACCGCAGCTGCCAACATCGCCGAGAGTGTCGGTTCTCTTTTCGGCAGCAACAAGGTCAAGACGCTGGAAAGGGATAACACCGCCGTAAGCGGCAAGCTGTTGGAGTATGCATGGGAACTTTATTCAGAGAAACACGGACGGAAATTCACGACCGAAAAGGCAGGGTTTCAAGTGCTGAAAGACACTACGGACGGGGCGAGACAGGTTCTTGCCATTGACCGAAAGCCCATTGCCGAGTGGTTCAAATAACAATTCGAGAAGTTAAGGCAGAACATACGCCGGCCCATACAGCCACAAAGAAAGGGTAGAGGAATGAACCTGTAATGGGTTTATTGTTATGAAAAACAAATAGTAACGTTTGTAAATGACTAAGGAACGGTACTTTTTGTAATTTTGCAAAGAAAATGATAGAACAAGTTTATGAATCGTATAATTTTAGAAACTAACAGATTGCTATTGCGGGAAATGACACTTTCTGATATGGGCTCATTATCCTTAATATTACAAGATGAAAAAGTAATGTATGCTTATAATGGAGCTTTCAGTGATAAAGAAACTTTTGCTTGGATGCAAAAGCAACTTCAACGATATAAAGATTATGGATTCGGATTGTGGGGCGTAATTCTTAAAGATACCAACGAAATGATAGGACAATGCGGTCTTACTATGCAGGAATACAAGACGGCGCAAGTTCCCGAAATCGGTTACTTGCTGGCTCATAAATATTGGCATAAAGGTTATGCTGTTGAAGCCGCAATGGCTTGTCGGGAGTATGGGTTTAATACACTGAAATTTGATGAATTATATTCAATTATTAGAGATACAAACGTTGCATCACAAAAAGTAGCACTTCGCAATGGTATGAATCCAATTGATTATATTGTTAAACACTATCGTGAAGTTGATATGCCCCATTTGGTATATTGTGTAAAAAAATGATAAATTTATGAATACCTCTACATTGACTATATGACAGAAAATAGTTACTTAAACCATATTGAATCGCAAATAAAATATGAATATTGTCCGTTCCTACCAAAGCAATTCTTTTAGAGGAAGGAAAAGTTGCAGAAAAACTCTATTTGATCCGTAAAGGTTGTCTGTGGCTGTTTTTCTATAATTTAGTGGCTCATGTATTCCTGCCGGTTCCCTACATGGGAGCCACATAAGAATAGAACTATCCACCGTATTCGGGTGGAAACGGAGGTAATTCGTTACCCGAAAAATCAATTAACTTGTTGATATGTAGTTGTTTTAGCCTATACTTATTTTGACTTTATTGGAGTTGGAAAATCCACAAGACATGGTGCTAAATAAAATAGTCCTTTGCTTTGTGGATTATTAAAATGATGTATCTGAGAAAGAATTATTCGACAGCATAGTTACGCAAAACGCTGAAATTTGCACGGTTGCTAAATCGTTACCTCTATTTCTCAAATAATTCGCTAAAAGTTTATTTTTCAATCTATTAAGTCGAGCCGATAATAATCTAAAATATATTATCGCATCTATCCATCGTCCATTGGATCGGGCGTGGATCGTTTTATGTCGCTGCACGGCTGTTCGCTTTTGCAATCGGGATTCGATCGAGCTTGGAAGCTGCCGGATCCGTTATCGGAGTATCGGATTCGTTGCGGTGTATGTATTCGATCGGGACGTTTTAGCAGGCGGAATGATTCGACTCGAAGACGATTGCACGGGCGCGAGGGCAGGCGGCCGTTACGTAAAAAAGCGATCGGCGACCGTAGTCGCCGATGCAGGGAATATGGCTGCCGTTTCGGACGGCAGGCAGGATAGGTCGTCGCCGTTACTTAGCGTATGATACCGAACGGGTCTCGCGAATGACGGTTATCTTGACCTGTCCGGGGTAGGTCATCTCGTCCTGTATCTTCTTGGCTATGTCGTGCGACAGCGACTCAGACTCCTGATCGTTGAGTTTGTCGGCACCGACGATGACGCGCAGCTCGCGGCCTGCCTGAATGGCGTATGTCTTGACCACGCCGGGATAAGAGAGGGCTATGTCCTCCATCTCCTTCAAGCGCTTGATGTACGACTCGACCACTTCGCGGCGCGCGCCGGGGCGTGCGCCCGAGATCGCGTCGCAGACCTGGATGATCGGCGCTATGAGCGAGGTCATCTCCACCTCGTCGTGGTGAGCGCCTATCGCATTGCATACGTCGGGCTTCTCCTTGTACTTCTCGGCCAGCTTCATACCGATGATTGCGTGCGGCAGTTCGGGCTCGTCGTCGGGCACCTTGCCTATATCGTGCAACAGTCCGGCGCGACGTGCGGCCTTGGGGTTGAGACCCAGCTCCGAAGCCATGACGCCTGCCAGATTGGCCGTCTCGCGTGCGTGCTGCAACAGGTTCTGGCCGTATGACGAGCGGTACTTCATCTTACCGATAAGACGGATCAGCTCGGGGTGCAGGCCGTGGATGCCCAGATCGATCGTAGTGCGCTTGCCGACCTCGACGATCTCCTCCTCGATCTGCTTCTTGACCTTGGCCACGACCTCCTCGATGCGTGCGGGGTGGATTCGGCCGTCGGTCACGAGCTGGTGAAGCGCCAGACGTGCTATCTCTCTGCGCACGGGGTCGAAGCCGCTGAGGATGATCGCCTCGGGCGTGTCGTCGACGATGATCTCGATGCCCGTAGCTGCTTCCAGAGCGCGGATGTTGCGTCCCTCGCGGCCGATGATGCGTCCTTTGACCTCGTCAGAATCGATGTTGAATACCGTAACGGCATTCTCTATGGCCGTCTCGGTGGCTACGCGCTGAATCGATGCCACGACGATGCGCTTGGCCTCCTTCGTGGCTGTGAGCTTGGCCTCCTCGATCGTCTCGTTGATATAGGCCACGGCGTCGGCCTTGGCCTCGCTCTTCATGTTCTCGATGAGGATGTTCTTGGCCTCCTCCGAGCTCATGCCAGAGATCTGTTCCAGACGAGTATTCTGCTCCTTGATGATGCCTGCAAGCTCCTCCTTGCGGCTCTGCAAGGTGCTGAGCTGCGCGTCCATCTGTTCGCGCATGCGGTCGTTTTCGGCGCATTTCTTATCCAGGTCGCGCTCCTTGTGTTGGAGGTTGGCTTCGATCTGCTTGGCGCGCTGCTCGCTCTGTGCGAGTTTCTGGTTGCGCTCGTTGACCTGACGCTCGTGCTCGCTTTTGAGCTGGATGAACTTCTCCTTGGCTTGGAGTATCTTCTCCTTCTTTATCATTTCGCCGTCCGCCGCAGCCTTCTCGACGATAGACCTCGAACGGGCCCTCACGCCGTAAAAGGCCGCCAGACCACCCGCGAAGGCGCCTGCAACGGCAGCAACAATCACTATTACGGTATCCATATCGTTAAAATATTTATTTATTAATTAAAAGTATCATATATCCGGATGCAAATAAAAATCCCGCACGACTTCCTTTTCTTGTTTGACGAATCCGCAGATCTGTCATAAGTGGGGCTCCGAAGTACGCAATCTTCCAATGGTATCGCTCGGATACACCGATCGCCGGGATCGGTCAAGGCCTGATTTTGTCTCTATACGAGAGTTGTCCCAATGTAGTTTAATTGTACAGTTCGCAAAGCTATAAGGAATCCATGCGGGATAGATCCGTTGCATCCTATGTTAAAGAACTTGTCCGCTGCGCAGAGGCCGGTAACGGTCGCAGGCTTACGACCTGCTTCGTCTGCCGCATCCGCCGGGCGAATCCCCGTCCGGTGCATCGCCGGAACCTCTTGCGTGAGACGGTTTGTCGTCATCGGGCATCAGCCCAAATATGAGTCCAGCCGCTGCGAGAGAGCTTCGAGCGCCTCCGTTTCGGCGCTGCCGAGCCTGCCAGAGCGCTCGCTGCTCAGTGCAACTATCGAAAAACGCAGTGCCGCCATGGCCAGTCGGTCGGTCTGGTCGAGCGACGGAACCCGCGTAAATTCTTTGACCTTTTCGTTGAGACGTCGTGCCGCCTCGCGATAGAGCTCCTCCTTCTCCTGCTCGATAGACATCGGATAGGACTTGCCCGCAATCGAAAGGTTTATATTGATTTTTGCCATAGCCTAAGTCTTGCTCCGAAATCAAACGCCGTCGGGACGGTCGAGCATCGCGATGCACTTGTCAACTTCCCGCAATAAATTGTTGACACGCGCTCTGGCGCGCTCTCTGTCGCCCTTTTCACCGCCCATGCCGCGTCCCAGCTCGAAGCACTTGATCTTCGATTCGAGCTGTCGGTTCTGCTCCTGCAACGCTCTGTTGCGTGCCGCCAGCGCATCGCGTTCGGCCACCAGCGCACGACAGTCGCCGCTGATGCGGCGATGTTCGTCGAGGAGTCTTTCGACCTGTTCGACCAAACGCTTTACGATCTGTTTGTCCGCCATAAATCGGTCACGGTGAATCATTCTGCCCAAAGGTAATAATTTTCCGCCAAACGGCAAAATAATTCGTCCGTTAAGATCGAATAATCGATACTCCTTATTCGATTACGCTTCCGTACAGATCGTAATCCTCGGCGTCGGTTATGCGCACGTCGTATATGCAGCCGCGGCGCAGGCGACGGCCGCCGGCCTGGACGAGCACTTCGCCGTCGACCTCGGGCGAGTCGAACTCGGTGCGTCCTATGTAGTAGTCGCCCTCGTGCGAATCGATCATCACGGGCATTGTAGCTCCTATGCGGGCGGCGTTGCTTTCGAGCGATATGCGCTCCTGCAAACGCATGATGCGGTCGAGGCGCTCCTGCTTGACATCTTCGGGCACGTCGTCTTTCAGGCGCCGGGCCGAGTAGGTGCCCTCCTCCTCGCAGTAGGCGAAGACGCCCAGACGCTCGAAGCGCACGCGGCTGACGAACTGCATCAGCTCCTCGAAGTCGGCCTCGCTCTCGCCCGGGTACCCGACCATGAGCGTGGTGCGCAGCGCGATGCCGGGGATGCGCTCCCTGAGACGGTCGACCAGCGCGTAGGCCTCGGCCGAGGTGTGGTTGCGCTTCATGGCCGCGAGCTGCGAATCGGATATGTGCTGGAACGGCAGGTCGATATAGCGGCATATCTTCTTCTCGCGTGCCATAGTGTCGATCAGCTCGTCGGTAAAGTCGGTAGGGTAGGCGTAGTGCAGGCGTATGCGCCTGATCTTGTCGATGCGGCATAGGCGTTCGAGCAGCTCGGCCAACGCACGGCGGCCGTAGAGGTCGATGCCGTAGCATGTCGTGTCCTGCGCTATGACGATCAGCTCCCTCACGCCGCTCTCGGCCAGTGCCGTCGCCTCCTCGACGAGCTCCTCTATGGGGCGCGAGACGTAACGGCCGCGGATGAGCGGTATGGCGCAGTAGCCGCACATGCGGTCGCAGCCCTCGGCTATTTTCAGATAGGCGTAGTGCGACGGGGTGGAGAGCATGCGACGGGTCTCCAATTCGCGGCGGTGGCGGGCGCCCAGACGCTCGACGATCTGCTCCCAGTTCTTCACGCCGAAGAAGTCGTCGACCTCGGGCAGCTCGGCGCGCAGCTCGTCGGCATAGCGCTCCGAGAGGCAGCCTATGACGAACAGCTCCCCGACAAGCCCCTGCTGCTTGGCCGCCGCTGCGGCCAGAATCGTGTCGATACTCTCCTTCTTGGCATCTCCTATGAATCCGCACGTGTTTATCACGACGACATCCGAGCGCGTGCGGTCGCTGTCGAAGACTATTTCGTATCCGGCATCGGCCAGCTGTGCGGCCAGATGCTCCGAGTCGACCGTATTTTTCGAGCAGCCGAGCGTTATGACGTTTATTTTCTTCATGTTATTCAAATAATTCGGCCGATGCTCCGAACGGCATGTCTATGTCGAACCACACCTCGTCGTTCTCCGAATCGGAGCCTTCGCCCTCGGATACGGTCATTATGTCGCACATGGTGCCGTCTTCGAGTCTTGTAAGCTGTTGCATGACCACTGCCGTTATGCCGAGCTTGTTGAACAGCAGTTCGTATTCGTCGGCCACCGATGTCACGACATAGGGGGAGAGCATCGTGCCGTTTCCGGAAAAACTTATGACGTCCAGAACGAACCGGTAACGATCCGCCAATGCAGTCAGCTCCGGCTCCGCTGCCGGAATGCTCTTTTTCGAAGCCGATATATATAAAAGATTCAACAGGCGCGGCGAAGCCGGAATATGGCGTTGCAGGTCGAGGCACAGCTGATATGCCCTGTCGTATTGTCCGGCTTGCATCGCCTCTTCGACAAGGGTAAAAGTGCGGCGGTCGCCCGTATAGTCGTCGCGATATGCGCGGCCGTAGTAGAGCACCTGCAAGTCCTCGACGACGAGAGCCGGATCGACGGCGATGAAGCGCTCGGCCAGAGCGGCGAAACGCTCGTCGTCGCGCGCCTCGGCGCCCATTGCATCGTAGTCTATGTAGTATTCGCCGCTGCTGCGGAGTTTTACGAATCTGTATCCGTCCACCGCCTTGTCCGCGGCTCTCTCCCGGGTGGCAGCGCCCGCCCCGGCCTGTTGCTGCGCCGCCACATCGGCGCACCAAAATGCGGCGACGGCGAGTATCGGTAACAAGGTCTTCACGGCTGCATTACTTTTCGTCGCCGAACATCGCGCGAACGAACTCGCGGCGGTCGAACATCTTCAACTGGTCGATACCCTCGCCGATGCCGATGTATCTCACGGGGATGCGGAAGCGGTCGCTGATGCCGATGACCACGCCGCCCTTGGCCGTGCCGTCGAGCTTGGTTATGGTAAGCGACGTAACGCTCGTAGCCTGCGTGAACTGTTTGGCCTGCTCGAAGGCGTTCTGTCCGGTCGAGCCGTCGAGCACGAGCATCACTTCGTGCGGCGCGTCGGGGATGACCTTGGCCATGACGTTGCGGATCTTGGTAAGCTCGTTCATCAGACCTATCTTGTTGTGGAGCCGGCCTGCCGTGTCGATCAGGACTACGTCGGCGCCCGTGGCTACGGCCGAGCGCAAGGTGTCGTATGCCACAGAGGCGGGGTCGGAGCCCATTTGCTGGCGCACCATGGTCGCGCCGGCACGCTCGGCCCAGACGGCCAGCTGGTCTATGGCTGCGGCGCGGAACGTGTCGGCCGCGCCTATGACCACCTTGTTGCCTGCGCGCACGAGCTGTGCGGCCAGCTTGCCTATTGTGGTGGTCTTGCCCGCGCCGTTGACGCCGACGACCATCATCACGTAGGGCACGCCCTGCTTGACCTCGATGCCGAAGTTCTGCTGGGAGGAGTGTGACTCCTCCATAAGCGATGCTATCTCGTCGCGCAGGATCGAGTGCAGCTCCGAAGTGTTCATGTATTTGTCGCGTGCGATGCGCGCCTCGATGCGCTCTATGATCTTGACCGTCGTCTCGACACCTACGTCGGAGGTTATGAGCACCTCTTCGAGCTGGTCGAGCACGTCGGCATCGACGGTCGACCGTCCCGCAATGGCGCGGGTAAGTTTCGAGAAGAAGCCGCTCTTGGTCTTTTCCAGACCGGCTTCCAGCTCGCGCTGCTCGGCCTGCTGCACCTCCTCTTGGGGAGCGGCTGCCGCCTTATCCTGTTTTTTCTTGAACAGATCGAAAAATCCCATACTCAGTGTATCGATGTTTATTTTGACAAAAGTACGAAAAATTAGGCAACATTACAAATTATCGCCCCGGAGCATCGCGCGTGTCGGAATGCGGCGTGAGGCCGGTGCGGATTTCGTTTGTCGGCCGTATCGGGATTCGTTTCGGATCGCTGGCATGAAATAAGCCGATGATTTTGGCGGCCGCTTTCGCTTTTTTAGTATATTCGCCGCGGAATACGAAAAACTGATTATGAAGAAACTGTTCAAAAAGTATGTGATAGATGCCCTGAGCCATATGGCTCTGGGTCTCTTCTGTTCGCTGATTCTGGGCGTGATCCTGGGCCAGCTGGCCAAGATCGAGGCTCTGTCGTTTCTCGGCTTCATTGCCGAAACGCTCTCGGCCTCCTCGCCGCTTGTGGGTGCCTGCATCGGTATGGCCATTGCCTACGGCATGAAGTGCCCGCTGCTGGTCAACGTTTCGTCGGCCATAGTCGGTGCGCTGGGTTATCGCTTCGGCGGTCCGGTAGGTGCCTATCTGGCGGTCATAGTGGGTGTCGAGCTGGGCTCGCTCGTATCGAAGCGCACTCCGGTCGATATAATCGTCACGCCGCTGGTCACGATCGTCGCCGGCGGTATGTTCGCCAAGTGGTGCTGCTCGCCGATCAACGACATGATGTTGCAGCTGGGCATGCTCATCAACCACGCTACCACGCTCAACCCCTTCTTCATGGGTATTGCGGTGGCCGTGCTGGTCGGCTGCGCCCTCACGCTGCCCATAAGCTCGGTCGCGATATGCGTCATGCTCAACCTTGACGGGCTGGCGGCCGGTGCCGCGACGGCGGGTTGCTGCGCACAGATGATCGGCTTCGCCGTAATCAGTTTCAGGGACAACGGCATAAGCGGCCTTATCTCGCAGGGCGTCGGAACGTCGATGTTGCAGATAGGCAATATAGTCAAGAAGCCGCTTATATGGATCGCTCCGACTATCGCCTCGGCCGTGCTGGGCCCGGTCTCGACCATGCTGCTGGGCATGACCAACAACGCTATCGGCGCCGGTATGGGAACATCTGGACTGGTGGGGCCGATAGCGGCATACGCCACTATGGGCGGCACGACGGACAGTGCCGTTCTCATGGCCGAGATCATCGGACTGTACTTCATTGCGCCGGCCGCAATAGCCCTTGCTATCGACACGGGCATGAGGCGTGCCGGCTGGATCAGGCCCGGCGACATGAAGATCGAGTAAGCCCGTTATTCGGCCGCATGCCGCGCGCTTTCCGGTAAATGTATCCGCCCCTGCCGCACAGCATTGCGGTCGGGGCGGATTCGTTTGTATGCTCCGGCCGCTTCGCGCGAGCCCTTTTCATGCGCTCGGCTTTGTTCTGCGTCTTGCCGCCCTCCCGGCCGACGTTTTCGGCCGCGACACTTTGCAGAAGAATGCGGAGATAGCTTTCGCCCCTCGGCCGGAGTGTCGTGCAGGGTAAATCGGGTATCTTCGATTTAGCGCAGTGAGGGTTGATTTTGGATGTATTTTCGTTATCTTTGATATTTTACGAGAAAATTTATAAAAAGGAAAATGAAAATGAAAATACTAGTTATAATTC
>OFFZ01001402.1_pt1 | contig 13380 bp, 10 predicted proteins | sample 1521631 | NCBI WGS metagenome assembly OFFZ01 (sample SAMEA3504102, study PRJEB24116) | mouse gut metagenome | biome: mouse gut; feature: mouse-associated habitat; material: faeces | place: Denmark | collected 2011 | reverse complement strand
GATCCAGTACAATACTGTATCTGTTCGGATCCAGCCCTGCGGTCAGCTTTTCCATGGAGGCTCTGGAACTTCCCGGTCTGTGTTCTTCAAAACGGTCCTGCCTTCCTATCAGATAAAAGCTGTCCCCCAGAGGGACAATCTGATCCTGGAGCACGGTAACACGGTTTTTCTCCAGCTCGTCCACCAGATCCTGGCCGCTGTATCCCCGGAATTCCGGCCCGTAATAGCCCTTGTCATGATTTCCAAAAACATAAAAGACTCCGTATGTGGTTTCCAGGGTGCCCAGGGCTCTGCAGGCTGCGATCATGTCTTCTCTGCTGGTATCATCGTCCACAAAGTCCCCTGTTATCACCACAAGATCCGGATTCTCAGCCTGCATGGCCTGGACATGTTTCAGAAATCCTTCTCCGTCAAAGGTGTTGCCTACATGGGAGTCCGCAATCTGTACAATGCGCAGGTTTTCCACCTGTTTGTCCGTCTCCAGGGTGTAGGGAGTGCGCCATACATGGTTGGCCAGGAACCATGCACAGGTCAGGTATATGGCGGTGATCCCCAGGGCAAAGGCGCCAGCCAGGTATTTTTTTGGAGTTTTTCCGCGCTTTTTTTGTATCAGCCAGGCGGTTCCGTCACAGGCCAGCCACACTGCCACCAGGTGCAGGATGACGATCTCTGCGTTGATGGGCCCCAGAAGTGTCCCTGTGCCCAGAAGGATCAGCAGCGGGAAAAGCAGTCCCAGCAGATATCGGACAAGTTTTTTTCCTTTGGCCGTTTTTTGTATCAGGGTGAATTTTGTAAATCTGTTTCCAAGATACAGGATGCCCGCTATGGTTCCAATTACCAGAGTACCTAAAAGTATTGCCCACATGTTTCTAAATCTCCTTATTATTAGTACCGCAGCCGCCCTTCGGCCCCCAAAACGGGTGGATGAATTTCCGGCCGCAAATACGGCGTCCAAAAATCCATCCGGGTGTCTCCGGGCGCCTGCTGAAGGTCAAATAGTACCGCAGCCGCCCTTCGGCCCCCAAACGCTCCCTTGCTGTGTTTACCTTTTTCTGGCGGTATTGTATCATAAAGAAGAGGTTTTGTCCATGGATAGGCTGGTGAACAAAGGCAGCAGAGTGCATGAATTCACTGTGACAGTGAAAAAATATCACTTGATGCGTGGTGGCGTCAGAGGAAAAAAGAGGATATAGTTAATCCAGAAGTTGCGCAGCTTCAAATACAGCGACAGGGCAAACAGGAGAGATAGATTATGAAATTAAAAATAGGAGAAAAAATCAAATTCCTCCGAAAGGCGGGGAATATCACCCAGGAAGAACTGGCAGAAATGCTGGGAGTTTCCTGTCAGTCCGTATCTCGGTGGGAGCTGGGAACCTGCTACCCGGACATGGAGCTGCTGCCGGAGCTTGCGGAGATTTTTCACAGCTCTGTGGACAGTCTTCTGGGGATTGACGATTCGGCGGAGAAAGCCAGGGTGGCCCAGTATCTGGAGCGGTTTCAGGAGGCTGTCAACAAGGGAGAGACTGAGACATGCATTGCCGTGGCCAGGGAAGGAGTGGCAGAATATCCCAATAATTATACGCTGCTGAACAAGCTTATGTATGCGCTTTTTGTATCAGGCGATGACAGCGGAAATATTTCCGGATGGCAGGAAAATAAGGAAAAATATGACTCGGAGATCATCGCTCTGGGGGAGAGGATTGGGAAATACTGTCCGGATCAGGAGATACGTCTGGAGGCCACAGCGCGTCTGGCCTTTCAGCATGTGGAGATGGGGAGGAACAGCACGGGAAGGGCCATCTACGAGACACTGCCTCGAAAAGAGCTCTGCCGGGAAAATCACATCTGGTGGGGGCTGGCGGAGGAGGAAAAGCTTCCTTTTCTCAGACAGGAGATCAGGGCGGACTATGAAAGCCTCCGCAGCAATATCTGGCTTCTTGGCACCTCAGGCTATATTCCGAAGGAGGAGGCCGTCAGGGTCCTGGAAAAGACTGCCGCCCTGGAGGAACTGGTCTGTGACGGGAATAATCCCCGCAGCGGCTGGGGAGCGGCAAGGCTGCGGTGCGACCTGGCAAAGCTGTATGCGGAAACAGGGCAGAAGGAGCTGATGTACAAATATCTCCGGGAGGCGGTACAGGCGGCGAAAGAATCTGGCGGCAGGCCTCAGAATCAGATTTATTCCAGTGTTCTTCTGGGAACCGTAGAAGAGAGCGCTCTGGAGTTTGAGACTTCTGACACCAGACCTTTCTGGGAGCTTCTGCGGGATAAATGGCTTTCCAACGCAGCCTTTGACGCCTGCAGGCAGGAGAGGGAGTTCCAGGAAATTCTTAGGAATTGTGGAGAACCCGGCTGAATACTGTGATGGATGCTGTCACTGTTTTTTCACCACAGGGATCCATACTTCAAACTGCGCATTTTCCGGGTCTGGGTTCAGGTAGACTTCCACGTCGGGGGCATTGCCGTACTCATACCCGGAAGTGGGCAGCCATTCTGTGACAATGCGCCGCTCCAGTTCCTGGATGGACTGGTTGGCGCCCGACCCGGGAAAGACTGCCCAGGTGGCGCCGGGCACCGTGTACTCTTCCAGATCCTCCGCCGGCTGAGAGGAGGAAACGGCGATATAGTACCGCCAGGGCTCTGTGTCGTTGCAGGTGCTGACGCCAAGGACGCCCATGGGTGGTGTGTCCATCAGGCCGGTAAGTTTCTGGAGGGTGCCGTTTGCGGCAATTTCTCCCCATTTAGAGGGAATCACCGCAAAGTTTTTCTCAATATCTTTCTCCAGGGGCACGGACACGCCTATGATACGGAAGGGTTCTCTGGTCTCAATTCGATAATTCATTTCTTCTGCTCCTTTGACTATAAATTTAAAGGTAATTGGCGGAAAGGATTTTATGGAGACCCCTTCCTTTTTCAGGGAGGACGGAGCGATACCGTGGACGGACTGGAAAGCCCGGTTGAATGCTGTGGGAGAACTGTAGCCGTATTTTCCCGCCACATCAATAATTTTCATTCCCCTGCCCTGTAGATCCACGGCGGCAAGGGACATTTTCCTTCTGCGGATGTACTCGGACAGAGGAATTCCCGCCATGTAGGAGAACATTCTCTGAAAATGATAGGAGGAGCAGCAGGCGATCCGGCCAAGCTGCTCTAAGTCTGTCTCCTCTGTCAAATGATTTTCAATATAGCTTAATGCGTCGTTTAACCTTTCAATCCATTCCACTGTAACCGTCCTCCAATTCTTCCAACACTTATATGATACCATACTTTCCGCTTTACAATCCTCTCTGTCCCTGCACGAAAAAGAGAGCTTTATCCATGACTTGACACTGCAACAGGCAGTGCTGTGCAAAGTGTTATACGGATATAATATACAGCGTGTAGCATAACATGATTTATCTGATAAGTCAAATTGATTGGCGCAGGGCAGGACCGATCAGTGGGAGGAGAAAATCCGTCGGATCATAACAATCTGGTCAAAATCGGCTTCCGAGACGCAGATGCCCAGAGTGGGATGGGCATGGACTATTTTTCCATTGCCAATGTAGACCGCCACATGGGAGGGAGACTCATAAAACAGCAGATCCCCGGGCAGGGCCTGAGTCAGATCCTCCACCTGGGTTCCCTGTTCCCGCTGGCCCTTTGTGGAATGTGGCAGGCTGATGTCAAAGTTTTCGTATATGCTCATGGCAAAACCGGAGGAGTCCGTGCCCTCTGTAAGGCTGCTGCCGCCCCACAAATAGGGATTTCCCACAAAGGACAGGGCATATTCTGCGGCTTCGGCCCCTTTTTCGTTTCCCGGTGTGGTCTCTGCCACATGGACATTGTCGGAGGGAAGGCTCAGTTTGTCCTCCGGGAATTCTTTCTCTGTGATGCCCAGGCTCTCAATGTAGGCTTCCGCTTTCTGGGGGTTGGCCCTGGAAGGGGAGAGGGGGAGCTGGAAAAGAGCGTTCAGCCCGCCATAGGATTCATTCCGGGTGACGGTTCCGGTCTCTTTTTCATAGAGATAGGCCTCTGCGCTGTAAAAGGTGCTGTCCAGAATACAGAAATATATGTTATGATCAGAAAAAATTTCCACGTTGTCACAGTCCGCAATGAGATACAGCAGTCCGTCAGACCACATTGCGGCGCAGCTGCCCCCCATGGACGCGGCGTTGTAAAAGGCCGGGTTGTATCCCTGGATCAGAGGGGAGACAAAGAAATCAGTGTCCGGGAATTCCGGCATGGGAGTTCCGTCGGAGGTGCCGATGGCAGCAACGGCATAGGTCCTGTCCGGCATAATTGTGCCGTCGGATAGATGTACGTAGTCTGACAGATTTTCCCCGGAGATTACGCCCAACAGGGTGGCTTCGTACCCGCCAAAGCACTGGGTTTCGTTTATCAGGGCGCCTGCTCCGCTCCGAAAAGCTTCCGCAAGCTTCAGGTCATGCATTTGTTCTGCCGCTGCCTGGGGGGAGAGGAATTTCCAGGCGGCCAGTGCCGACAGGGAACCTCCGGCCAGCAGCATTGCGGTGAGTGCGGCTGCAGCCAGCCGGCGGGTGGCCCAGGCAGACTTTCCGGCCCTCTTTCCTGTTGGCTTCAGTGCCAGTCCGCGTTGTCTGAGGAGTTGTTCTTTTCTGGCAGTTGTGTCTGTCTGGCCCAGAGCCAGTCCGTTTTCCACGGCTGTGTCCGCCAGATCCAGAATCCTCCGGTTCAGCCCGGAAGAGGGTTCGTCTGTGAGAGTAAGGGTTCGTTTCAACAGTTTGTCCAGTTTTTCATCCATTTAGAAAATCCTCCAATTCTTTTTTTAAGAGCTTTCTCGCCCGGTGCAGTCTGCTCAGCACGGTTCCCGGGGGAATCCCCAGGAGGGCCGCAGCCTGTTTTGTTGGCATTTCTTCCATATAGTAGAGGAGCACAGGCAGCCGCAGGTGTTCGGGCAGATGGGTCACAGCAGCTCTCACGGCCCATTGTTCCTCCTCCCGGAGCAAAGTCTCTTCCGGAGAGTCCCGGGGGATTTTTGCCTGTTCTTCCTGCTCCGGGCAGGCGGCAGCGATCCGCCTCCGCCATGCGAATTTTCGCCTGCGGTTTTTCCAGATGCGGAGAGCAATGGAGAGCAGGTAGCTTTTGGGGTTTTGCTGAAAGTCCAGCTTATCCTCAAGTTCCAGAGCTTTCAGGAAAGTATCCTGGTACAGATCCTCAGTCTCCTGGAGATTCCGGGCAAGATAACTGCAGAATGTATAGATATCCCTGCCGTACTGGCCAATGCACGCTTCCAGATCCTGCTTGTTCATGGTGTTCATATCCTCCTTTCCCCGGCTGGCTGCCTGTTCTCTGGCGCCGTCGGATTTCCTGCCCTTCACTTATACATTGTCATAACGGAGCTTTTGATTCACTTTCTGCTTTATTTTTCGGCAGAAAGGGTAAAAATTTGTCAAACAGGTAGAATAAAATACCCCTGTGTGCTACAATGACAATGGAGATTTGGAGGGTGAGCCTCATGAAGATTAGAAAAGCAGCAGAGCATGATCCTCCAGGCGGCAGCTTTAAGGCGGAGATGTACCTGGCGCGCATCATGTATTTCGTACACAAGGAGTAAACTATGGATTTTGAACAACTTGCAAAAATAGAAAACGAAAGCGAACGAGTAAATAGAACGTATGATATATTCAACGAGAACAACAGGCTCAACCATTCCAAAGCCGCACGGGTTGAATTTCTAACCACCGTTCGCTACATAGAAAAATACTTGAAAGAGGGCCACAGGATACTTGATATCGGCGCAGGTGCGGGCGAATACAGCCTATACTTTGCCCGTAAGGGATATGAAGTGTCGGCTCTTGAGCTTTCCGATGCCAATATTGCGGCTTTCCGCAAAAAGCTCACACCCGAAGATAAGATTGACCTTGTTCAAGGCAATGCCCTGGAACTGTTACGCTATGGGGACAAGTCCTTTGACATCGTGCTTCTGTTTGGTCCGCTTTATCATCTGAAAAATGATGCGGACAAACAGAAATGCATTAGCGAAGCCAAGCGTGTCTGTAAAGATGGCGGCAAGATCTTCTTCGCGTTTATCTCCAATGACTTTGTTTTCCTCACCGAGTTTGAATATAATGTGAATTATTTTTCCATCGGAGATTACAATAAGGAAACTTTCAAACTCAACGATTTTCCGTTTGTGTTTCACACGGTTGATACAGCAAGAAAACTTCTTGCTGACGGATGCATAAATGTACTGCACGAGGTGGCGGCCGATGGAGCAAGCGAGCTTTTGGCGGCAAGAATCAATGAAATGAGCGATGAGGACTACGCGCAGTATCTCCGCTATCACTTCTACATCTGTGAAAAGCCGGAGCTGCTGGGCATGACAAATCACTTGCTGTTCGTGGGAGAAAAGGAATGATAAAGATCCAATACGAAAATTTAACCATTCGTCAAGCTGAGGCTGCCGATGCAAAGCAGCTTGCCGCATGGTGGAATGATGGTGCTGTAATGGCACATGCAGGCTTTCCCAAGGGGTTGGGAACCACCCGGGAAGAAGTTATTGAAGGACTTGGAAACGGTCTTATGGTGATTGAGGAAAACGCCCGTCTGATCGGTGAGTGCAATTACCGTGACCTATCGGATGGCGCTGCAGAAATCGGCATAAAGATCTGTGAAACAGATTGTCAGAATCGTGGTGTCGGCAGAAAAGTTTTGAGCATGCTGATAGGATGGCTGTTTAGCAATAGCTATTCCAAAATCCTTCTCGATACCAACTTGACAAATACAAGAGCACAGCACGTTTACGAATCACTTGGCTTTCGCAGGGTGAAAACCAATATTGATTCTTGGAAAGATCAGCTTGGCCGGCTTCAATCTTCGGTGGAGTATAAACTGGTTGAAGCAGACTTTAAGAGCTATATTTAGAGAAAATTATCGCAGCTCTGATTTGTTGTCTCTTAAATTTGAAAACAACACATTCACTACAAAATTCTGTGGTATGCTTTTTTCGGAGGTTGCATTTTGCAAAGGATTTTGGTTGTTGAGGATGACTTGGATATTCAGGAATTATTGAAGAATTTTCTGCAAGAGGCAGGATATGACATTGTTTTGGCAAGTGACGGTGTGGAAGCGCTCTCCACATTTTCGGCCGCGCAGTTTGATTTGGTACTGCTGGATGTGATGCTCCCTAAAATTGATGGCTTTGCCGTCTGTGAACTGCTGCGAAAGCAATCCCAGGTTCCTATTATCAATTTGACGAACATACACAGAAAGAAATGCAATCCAGCTCCGGTTTCTGTACTGTAACGGATGAGTAACAGAAGTGTCACAGATTCAACTTCTTCCTTTAAAATTAAGGGGGTGAGGTGTTCCGGATTGACTGTTATTTCCAGGGCGGCAGGAAAAGAAAAAGAATTGACAAGGGAGAACATTTCCGGTACCATTCTTTGTGACGGCAAAGTCCGGCAGAAAAGGGCGGGCTGACTGCTGAAGATGGAGATAAGGAACTGCGGAGTATTTTCTGGCAGTTCTTGAGGAACAGTTTCTGGGATTAGGAGGAAGAGTGAATGATACAGCAGAGAGGACTTCGGAAGGTACTGATGAAGACGGCGGCATTGACCTGTGCGGCATGTCTTTTCATGGGGGCTGACATCCGTATACAGGCCAAGGACAGTACCACTGCTATTGGAAACGGAATCGACGTGTCAAGCTGGCAGGAGGATATAGACTGGAATGCGGTTGCAGCCAGCGGCGTCCAGTTTGCCTTTATCCGGGTGGGCTCCATGAAAAATGGTCTTGACGTAAAGTTTAACCAGAACATGACCCAGGCCAACGCGGCGGGCATTAAGACGGGCGTCTACATATATTCCTATGCCACGAACGCGCAGCAGGCGGCTGAGGAGGCGGCATTTGTGCTGGCTGCCATACAGAACCACACCGTCAGCATGCCGGTGGTTATTGACATTGAGAGTGAAGTGCAGAAAGCGCTCACAAAGGAACAGCAGGCGGAGATTGCCAACACTTTCTGCTCCATCATTGAAGGGTCCGGCTATTACCCCATGGTATATGCCAGCAAGAACTGGTTTTTGAACAGAATGGGCCCCATTGGCTATGACAAATGGGTGGCTCAGTATGGGGAGGTCTGCGACATTGAGGAGGCTGCTTTCTGGCAGGCCAGCAGCAAGGGCAGGCTTCCCGGCATTGGGGGCAATGTGGATATTGATTATCAGTACAAGGATCTGTCCACCCAGATTATTCCCTATGGATTTGTGTTCCGGAAGGGCAATTACTTTTTCTATGAAAATTATAAAATGAAGACCAGTTCCTTTATTCAGTATAATGGGGGTGTCTACTATGTCAATGAGGTAGGATGCCGGCTTAGCGGAATGCACCCTATCGGGGAATCGGTATATTATTTCAATGAGGACGGCCTGATGCTGACAGGATTCCAGAACCTTGGAGGGAATACCTATTATTTTGATCCTGAGGGCAGGATGGCTACAGGGCTCACCCAGATCGGGGATCAGCATTTTCTGTTTGCCCTGGACGGCATTATGTTCAGGGGATGGCATACCTCTGATGCGCGCTACTATTTCCATGAAGACGGGCATATGGCCAAGGGCCTGTCTCAGATCGGCGAGGACCGTTTCTACTTTGATGAGAACGGACGGATCTGCCTGGGATGGCAGAACATAGGGGATGGGCGCTTCTATTTTGATCCTGCCACGGGAGAAATGCTCACTGGCTGGAATGTGATTGGAGCGGACACCCATTATTTCGATCCTGCCACGGGACGAATGCTGCTGGGCTGGAATGTCATCGGGGAGGATACCCATTATTTTGATCCTGCCACGGGACGAATGCTGCTGGGCTGGAACGTCATCGGGGAGGATACCCATTATTTTGATCCTGCCACAGGAAAGATGCTGAAAGGCTGGAATGTCATCGGAGCGGACACCTTTTATTTTGATCCTGCCACGGGAAAGATGCTGAAGGGCTGGAATGTCATCGGCGAGAACACTCACTATTTTGACCCTGCCACAGGAAGGATGCTGCTGGGCTGGAATGTCATTGACGGGAACACGCACTACTTTGACCCTGCCACAGGAAAGATGCTGCTGGGCTGGAATGAAATTGGAGCGGACACGTTCTATTTTGACCCTGCCACAGGAAGGATGCTCACTGGTCGGAACGTAATTGGAACGGACACCTACTATTTTGATCCTGCCTCCGGCGCAAAGCGGATGGGATGGCTGAATCTGGAAGATGGAACCTACTATCTCGGGGAGGAAGGAATCATGATCGCAGGCCTCCAGACCATAGGGGATGGAGTTTACTATTTTGATGAAACCGGAAAAATGTATACCGGTTATCTGTCCGACGGCGTGAATACCTTTTATTTCAATCCTGCGGATGGAAAACAGGCAAGGGGCTGGGCCACTATTGAGGATGGAGTCTATTTCTTTGCACTGGATTCCGGAATTATGTACACCGGGCTTCAGACCATTGGGGACCGGCAGTATCTGTTTGACGGCGCCGGAAAAAGGCAGACAGGTATGCAGGAGATCAACGGCGAAATGGTTCTTTTCGGTGAGGACGGCGCCATGGTGCAGACAGCTCCCTGATTATCTTACATAAAACTTTTACATTTGTGCCCTTGACAAAACACGACATTTCATGGAAAATGGAAGAAGAACAAAAGCGGCGGGCCCAGGAGTCTGCCTGGAGGATAAGAACAGAGAAAGAGGAAAAAGGAATGAGAAAAACTTACAGAATCATCGCAGCAATACTCTGCGCAGTGACCATACTTGGAGCGCCGGTGCAGGCACAGGCCGCAGCGGGGGCATATATAAAGCAGTCGGAATATGACAGCTTCAGGGCACTTTTTGACGCCCAGTATTATTACAATAAATATGGGGACCTGCAGCAGGTTATCGGATACGATGAGGAGAAGTTGTTTGAGCACTATATGACCTATGGCATTTTTGAGGGGCGGTCAGGATGTGCAGAGTTCAACCTTCTGTACTATATGAAGAATAATGAGGACGTGAAAGCGGCGTTTGGGAATAATTACACTGCCTACTGCAAGCATTATCTGGAGTATGGCAGGGCGGAGCAGAGAACGGCTGCCACAGCGGAGCTTTTTACGGCGGAACCCACCAACGAGCTTGGGCGGTATACTACATATTATGATACCACAGAGGAGAGGGCTCTCAACGTGGAGGTGGCGGCTTCCAGAATCAATGGTGTCGTCCTGCAGCCGGGAGAGAAATTCTCCTTCAGCAGGACAATCCTCCCCAGAACCCGTGCCAACGGATATGGGATGGGGCCTGTGATTATAGGGGGCAAGATTGTCAGGGGCATGGGCGGCGGAATCTGCCAGGTGTCTTCTACCCTGTACGCTGCCATGGTTATGGCCGGCGTACCTGCCACAGAGCGTTATCCTCACTCCCTGCGGATGGATTACATCCCCCGGGGAATGGATGCCACCATCGCGGGCACTGCCAAGGATTTGAAGTTCGTGAACCCTTATTCTTATCCTATTGTGATCACTGCTGTGACGGAAGCAGGTTCCCTGACGGTGAGCCTTGCACCCTATGAGGTACAGTGACCAGATCATAGAGAGAATGTTTTTCACAGGCCGGGGCAGGGAAACCTTCCCCGGCCTGTTGGCAAAATGGAGACAGTTTCCCGGAAAGGAGAACGGCATGAGGCGGCCATTGTGTGCAGTTGCCATATGCCTGGTGATTGCGGCGGCTGTCTGGCTGGAAAGCGGAGGAGCAGAGAGGGCGCGGCAGGGCGGCTCTGATTCCGGCAGCGGTCCCGGGCAGGCGGATGCGGGCAGAACAGTATGTATCAGCGGGCAGGTATACCAAAAGGATATTGATTCTATCTATCTTAAATCTGTTATTTACTTCAATTCTGATGATGACGGCCATTCGCTTGGCCGGGATCAGTCAAAGGACCCTGACTGGCTGTCAGGCCAGGGTCAGTGGGCCGCGGATATGCGGCAGATTTCATGGAAGGACAATTTTATCTGTGAGGTGGAGGGTGCGTCGGAGATTCCTCTGGGTGCTCTGGTGGTGGTGGAAGGGACTTTTTCGCCTTTTTCTCAGGCCCGCAGCCCCGGGGAGTTTGACCAGGAGGCTTACTACAGGACGCTGAAAATAGGGGGCAGGCTGAAAAAAGCTTCTCTTCTGCAGATGGGAGAGGAATACTGGCACATCCGGGAGGGACTGTTTGGCCTGAAACTTTACTTCAGGGAAAGGCTGGTGCAGATTTTCCCTCCCAGGGAGGCGGCTCTTATGGGGGCTCTGCTTCTGGGGGAAAAGGAAGGGCTGGACGGGGAACTGAAGGATCTCTACAGACGCAGCGGTATCCTGCATATTCTGAGTATCTCTTCCCTGCATATCACCATTCTTGGAATGAGCGTCTACAGACTGCTGCGCAGGCTGGGAATTCCTGTGGGGCCCGCGGCGGCAGCGGGCAGTGTGCTGCTTGTGCTGTACGGGACCATGGTGGGGTTTAGCGTGTCGGCCTGTCGTGCCATAGGCATGTATCTGATCCGAATGCTTGGGGAAGTGGCGGGGAGAACCTATGACATGCTGACGGCCCTGGGGGTTATGGCCGCTGTTATGGTGGCGGGGAACCCGTTTTATCTGCACAGCAGTGGTTTTCTCCTCTCTTTTGGGTCGGTGCTGGGGCTGGGGGTGGTGTGCCCTGCCTTGTTTCCGGAGAGACCACGGAAGCCAAGTGGTGCCGGGAACGCCGGAAAAACCGGGAAACCTTCCTTTTGGGAATGGGTTCAGGGCGCAGTTTTGGATAAAATACGGAGCCTGCCGGAGAAGGCCGCCGTGGCGCTGGGTCAGTCCCTCCGGGCCAGCATCTCCATCACTCTTGCCACCCTGCCCATACAGCTCTGGTTCTACTATGAAGTTCCCACATATTCTGTCTTTCTCAATCTTCTGGTGATTCCCTTTGTGAAACCTTTGATGATCCTGGGCCTGGCTGCCATGGGAGTGCCCGGGCTTGGATTTCTGGCAGGTGTGGACTGCCTGATTCTGGGAGGATATGAATTCCTCTTCGGCTGTTTTGACAGGCTGCCGTTCCGGGCCTGGAATCCCGGCTGCCCGCAGCTGTGGCAGGTGGCCGTCTATTATCTGGTGCTGTGGGCGGCCGCGGGACTCAGGGTGTGGCGCAAAAGAAAAGGTAAGGGCGATCCGGGACCGGTGATTTTGGTCTGTCTGGGAGTTTGGCTTTTGGGTCTGCGCCCGCCATTGGAGAACAGCGTCGCTTTTCTGGATGTGGGGCAGGGGGACTGTATTCTGGTACAGACATCCTCGGGCCGGAATTATCTTTTTGACTGCGGCAGTTCCAGCCGTAAGAAGATCGGGAAATACATATTGATTCCTTTTCTGAAATACTGCGGCATTGGGAAACTGGATGCGGTGTTTCTCTCCCATCCGGACGCGGACCATGTGAATGGCGCGGCAGAGCTTCTGGAGACAGGCGGGGATCATTCCATCACTGTGGGACAGCTTCTGCTGCCTGCCATAGAGGAGGGCGCGCGGGAGGAACAGTGGGGAAAACTGATACAGGCAGCAGAACAATACGGCCGGGACAGGCCCGTTCCGGTGGGGTATCTGGGGGCCGGGGATGGCTGGGAATGCAAAGGGGCACGTTTTACCTGCCTGCATCCTGCTTACGGATTCGGTGCCGGGGATGTGAACGGCTATTCCCAGTGTTTTCTGGCAGAATTTTCCGACAGTGTTTCCGGACAGGGCTGGTCTTTGCTTCTCACCGGGGATGTGCAGGAAAAGGGGGAAAGCATGTTTCTGGAAGAGCTGCAAAGGAGGGAGATCCGTAAGGTAACGGTGCTGAAGGCGGCGCATCACGGGTCCCGGAATTCCACTCCGGCGGCATTTCTGGATCAGGTGGCTCCGGCGGTTACCGTGATTTCCAGCGGCCGGGACAACCGTTACGGACATCCCCACGAGGAACTGCTGCAGCGGCTGGAAGACTCAGGCACCCATATTGTGCAGACAGCCCGTTCCGGGGCAATTACGGTTTCTCTCCGCAGGGGAAGACTCCGTGTATCCGGTTATTGTGAGCAGAGTGGGTGCGGGGATTTCTGAGAGGAATTGCTCCCAAAAAGGAACAAACGGTTCCCGGCAAGACCGTAGCCCGGAAAGAAGATGACGGATTCCAACGAATGGAGTGATGAACTTATCATTTCAGTATCAAAGTCATATCCCGCGGCAAGGGCAAATCCGCTGTTGCCGCCGCCGCTTACCAGGCGGAGGAGAAAATCACAAACGAGTTTGACGGAATGACCCACGACTACACCCACAAGGGCGGTGTCGTCCACAGATTTTACTACCCGACCACGCCCCCGCCCAGGCTAAGCCGGTGGTCTTGACTTGG
>OFFZ01001401.1_pt1 | contig 13383 bp, 14 predicted proteins | sample 1521631 | NCBI WGS metagenome assembly OFFZ01 (sample SAMEA3504102, study PRJEB24116) | mouse gut metagenome | biome: mouse gut; feature: mouse-associated habitat; material: faeces | place: Denmark | collected 2011 | reverse complement strand
GTCATCCAGATGGACGGGGACGGGCAGCATGATCCGGCGTACATAGCAACGATGCTCCAGAAGATGGAGGAGGAAAAGTTGGATATTGTGATTGGTTCCCGCTTCTGCGAGGAGAAAAAGCCCCACACCCTGCGGATGCTGGGCAGTACGCTGATCACCTGGGCGATCCGGCTTACCACCGGGCGGCATGTGTCCGACCCCACCTCCGGTATGCGGCTGTTCAACTCGAACGTACTGAAAAATTTCTCCAGCAGTATCAACTACGGGCCGGAGCCGGATACGGTTTCCTATCTTTTGCGCTGTGGGGCCAGCATTTCCGAGGTCCAGGTGGAGATGCACGAGCGGATTGCGGGGACAAGCTATCTGAATCTGGGCCGCTCGGTCCGGTACATGCTGAATATGTTCGTCTCCATTTTGTTTGTGCAGTTTTTCCGTCCGAGAGGTGCGCTATGACAGTAACATTACGAATCATTCTGCTGATTGCCTCCATTTTGAACTGCGCATGGATCATTCAACGGATCAGGAAGGCCCAAACAAGGATAGAGGACTCTGTATTCTGGATTTTGTTTTCGGGACTGCTGATTGGCATGAGTCTATTTCCTCAAGTAATTGAGTTTGGGGCATCCATAACCGGAGTACAGTCCGCAGTCAATTTTGTATTTTTGTCCATCATTTTTGTGCTGATGGTGAAGCTTTTCCGGCTTTCAATCAAACTGTCGCAGATTGAGAACAAGTTGCAAACCTTTGCGCAGACCTATGCAATTGACAAGTTCCAGCGGAAAAAGCAGGCTGAAAATACGGATAGTTTGAGTACAAAAGAAAGAAAAACTGCTCAGGAAAAGGAAATATGAGCTTAGAGTTAGTGTGAGCAAGATTTTGCATTGGGGGAGAATGATATGGTTCACTACTTGCCATGGCTCTTATCCTCTGCACCAGAGATGAATCTGGCTCAACCGGATGTTGTGCGGTCCCTGCTGCCCTGGAACGCTCCCGCTTCCTGTAATGCCTCATTGTTTTTACCCCGTTGCCAGGGTCACCCTGGCAACGGGCATTCTTGCACTCGGAGATTTGACGCTTACGATTAACCGGCATCTCGCCCGAATTTGGGATGGTTTGATATTTTTCCGGCTTGGCTTGATGTTTACAAATCAAGCGCTAGTCACGAATAGGACGACGCAGCCCGCCCTTTCGCTTCATTCGGAATCCGTGTAAATATATTTCTGGCACATTGACTCGCCCATCATCAGCGATAAGCACAATACCGAGACTTTTCAGCAATGAAAATATTCCGTGCGGGGAGCTAGCTGGCAGAGACTTTTTCTGTTGCTCTCCCCAAAGGTCCATATTAATGTGGTCAATAAACTCCTGCTGATCCATCAGCATCGTCAGCCCAGCGAAGGCACTTTGGAGTTCTTCAAGCCAGGGATACTCCTCTTTGAGTTCCTGTACCCGCTCTTCAGATACTTTCAGCAGTGCGCCTTGAATTTGATCGGGCCGCAGCAGTCGTGCATCCTGAAGGCGGTACTTTCGAGGAAAAAGCTAGGAAGAACGCGGCAAGTATGGTATAATAAAGGATATGGAGTATATGGACTTGCGAAAAGTGGGGAGAGACGGGCTCAAGGAGATACGTCGACAGGTCGTACGGCTCAAGAAGATGGGAAAAACCGGGAAAGAAATAGAGGAATTAACCGGAGTACGGCAGAATCGCGCAAGCGAAATATGGACAGCGTATCAACGAGAGGGAGAAAATTCTCTGGAGCGAAAAAAGTATGGACGAAAGCCGGGCAGCCACATGGTCCTTACAGCGGAAGAACAAGAAAATATCCGAAGGGCAATCGAAGAGAAGATACCGGAGGATTTCGGGATCACCGGCAAGCTGTGGACATTGGGACGGACGCGGCAGTACATTCAGAAGCAGTTTCACAAGGCAATAAACGAGCGAACACTGTCGGATTACATGAAGCGCTGGGGCATGAGCTGCCAGCGTCCGGCGAAGCGTGCCCGGAAGCAGAAACCTACAGGCATCTAAAGGTGGAAAAACGAGGAATATCCCGTAATTTCAAGGCGTGCGGAGGCGGAGAATGCCATAATCTATTGGGCCGATGAGACTGGGGTAAGCAACTGTGAGATCGTAGAACGTGGCTTTTCGCCCAAGGGCCGTCCTCCAGTGCTGCCGGTGGAAACAAAGCGGCAGCGGGTCAATATGATTTCGGCGATCAGCAGTCAAGGCAAGGTCCATTTTATGGTCTATCAGGACACCATGAACCAGCAGCGGCTGATCCGATTCATGGAGCGCCTGGTCCGTGCTTCGGAACAGAAAGTATTCCTGATCCTGGACAATCTGAAGGTCCATCATGGCAAGTTTGCTGCGGCCTGTTGAGAACCGCCTGCCGGACAAACTTAAAATCCTGGCTAAGTACAGGATGCTTATCATCGATGAGATCGGCTATCTTCCTATGGACATCCAGAGCGCAAACCTGTTCTTTCAGCTCATTGCCAGACGGTACGAGAAAACGTCCACTGTCTTTACCCCCAACAAGACCTTCTCCCAGTGGAACGAGGTCTTTGCCGATGTTACCATCGCCTCTGCTATTTTGGACCGTGTCCTGCATCACTATTGACGATGGCTTACAGCCTTATTATTATACCATTAGGCTTTATGAGACGGGCGTGTAAGGTAAGTCAAAATGTATCGCTTTTTTCACAAATTCGTGATATACTCCCATAGTGCGGAGCACGGAGCGAACAGCGGAGGTGAGGTACCATGACACAGCTTGAGATTGAGGCGTTTCTTTCGGTGGCGCAGACCGGGAACGTAACGAAGGCAGCAGATCGTTTGTATATCAGTCAGCCCGCACTGTCGCGGCGGATCAAGGCATTGGAGCGGGAGCTCGGTTACGAACTTTTTGACCGCAAAAAGGGTTCCCGTGTCACAGAACTGACGCGGGAGGGGGCGGCTTTTCTGCCCTTGGCGGAGCGATGGCGCGACCTTCTGACAGAGAGCCGGTCTGTGATCGAAAAGTCGAAGCGGCCTGTGCTGCGCATTGGTGCGGTGGACAGTGTAAATGCCTACATCATGTTCCGCGTGTATCGACGTTTGATGGACAATGTGGAGGGAATACGGCTAAAAATTTTGGATAACAGTTCCTTTGGCGCCTACCAGTTGATGGAGGCACATTCATTGGACCTGTCTCTGGCTGCCTACCCGATGTATGTAAAGGGCATATCGGCGGTGCCGCTTTTTTCTGAAGAGATGCGGCTGATCGGGGATAAAAAACGATTTCTGGAGGAAGCCATGCACCCCTCGCAGCTGGACGTTAGGCAAGAGCTGTATGTGGATTGGAACCGCGAATTTGTGCAGTGGCATGAGTTCTGGTTTGGGAACGAAGTTCAGCCCAAGGTGTTTACCAGCAAGATGGCCTTTTTGGAGAAGATGCTGCTGGAGGGTGGCAGCTGGGCCATCGTTCCGGCTTCTGTAGCGGCGCATATGACCCGGCAGTTTGGGGTGAATACCTGCAAGCTGCTGGAGCCGCCCGCCAACCGGGTGATCTATTTGCTACGGCATCTGGATTACTGGGACAATTCCCTGATTAGGCAGACGCTGGCTTATCTGAGGGAAGCTCTTCAGCAGATGGAGGGGGTCACCCTCCTGGCTGGGGAGGACGGAATGTAAAACTGAAAGCGGAAAGGACCGATGCGGCCACGATTGGCTGCACCGGTCCTTTTATTATGCGGTCCAGTGCATGATTTAGGCTCAAAAAAGGCATTGGTAATTATGACATAGGTATGCTAAGATTAAACAAGATTCAATTATGCAATTTTCACAGCGGCCAAAACCAGTATTTTAGGAAAGAGGCGTTATATATGCTGCGACTGAGAAGATCCACAATGAATGTCCCAGGGAACGATTACGACAAAATAAAGTCTGTGGTGGGGACAGAGGTAGACGTTGTCATGATGGACCTGGAGGATGCCGTACCGGAACCGCAGAAGGAATTGGGCCGCCTGACCACAGTAAGGGCGCTGCGGGAGTTAGATTTTGGCGGCAAGGTGCGCTGCGTCCGTATCAACGGCTGGGAGACACCCCATGCCCGCCAAGACGTGGAACAGGTGACGGCTGCCGGAGCGGAAGAAATCAAACTGACCAAGTGTGAGTCCGCCGCCCAGGTGGAGGAGTTGGACCGGCTCTTGACCCGCTGTGAGCAGGAAAATGGTATTCCGGCACAGACCGTAAAAATCAGCATGATGATTGAAAGCCCGCTGGGCGTTCTCCGTGCCTATGGGATCATGGCGGCAAGCCCGCGGGTTGTGGCGGTTTCCCTGGGGGCGGGAGATCTGGCCTCCGCCCTGGGGGTGGACCGGGATTTGGTCCCGTGCTCCCCGCAGTTTTTGGGGGTAAAGCAGCAACTGGCGCTGTGTGCCCGGGCTGCAGGGGTCCGCTGGATTTTAGATACCTCCTTGGTGCCCAGGAGGGGGGAGACTCCGGAGGAGGCGGTATCAGCCCTGCTGAAAGACTGCACCCAAGCAAAGATGATGGGTTTCAATGGCCGCAGTGCGATTTACGCCGAGCACGTGGTGCCCATCAACCAGGTGTTTTCTCCCACGGAAGAGGAGGTGTGGTTTGCCCGCCGCGCTGTTGAAACCTGGGAACGCGGACTGGCCCGGGGGGATGTCAACACGCTGGCAGTGGATGGCAGGCACCTGGATGTTGGAAAATATGAGAAGGCACGTGAAGTTCTGGAGCTGTCCGATACAATTCTTGCTCTGCGAAAGTGAAAAGGAGATGAGTCTATGGAAGCAGAGATGCGCAACAGACTTGCATTTTTGAAAAGCTGTGAAACCGGGAATGTGGCCGACGCCTTTGTCCGGCTGGGGATGGTCCACGAGCTTCCGGCCTATACTGTGGACAGTGCGCGATGCAGGCCCTTCCGGATGGAGGATGTGTTTGTGGGGCCCGCTGTCACCGTACAGTTTGCCCCGCCTGGCCCCGGACAGACAGGGACCGGCATGTTCGAAGTACTGGCCCAGGCGGAACCGGGCTCCGCGGTTTTGATGTCCGGGATTGAGCGGCGCTGCTATATGGGGGATGTGCTGGCCCAGTACGCCGCGCATCGGGGCATAGCCGCCATAGCCGCCGACGGCTTTGTCCGGGACAGCAAAGGCTGCATGGCTGCGGGTATCCCCGTTTTCAGCAGAGGCGGCACTACAACCGCCAAGGGCAAGGGGCTGTATACCATTACAGCGGTGAACCAACCTATTGCCTTTTGCGGCATGCCTGTCTATCCAGGGGATATTATCATGGGCGACTGTGACGGGATCATTCGGATTCCCCCCGTGCTGTTTGATGACATCTATCGGGAACTGCTTCAGGTGATGGAGTGTGAGGCGGAGTATGCCAGGGTGTTTCAGGGCGGCGGAGAGGACATGCTTTCCCGGCTGAAGGCGGTTTCCGCAAAGAGCCATTGACAGTTCTGAACAGCCGGGCTTTTATAGGAGGAATTATGGGTATACAGGAGAAGGTTAAGTTTTTGTCCGCCTGCGATACCAGTTTTGTGGCGGATGCCCTTGTCCGGCTTGGATGGGGCGGCAGAATGCGTGAGCTGACAGTTGATACGTCGCTGTGCGCCCCGCTGAACCGGGAGGACCACTTTGCGGGGATCGCGGTTCCGGTTCAGTTTGGAATGGCGGAGCCGGGCCAGCAGACCTGGAATTTGTTTGACCTGATTTCCAGCAGCTCCGCCGGCGCCGTGTTTGTGATGTCCGGCTGCGGAGACCGGTGCTATACTGGGGACGTATATGTCAAATATGCGAAACTGGCTGGCATGAGCGCCTTTGTGGCGGAGGGAATGATTCGGGATGTGAAGGACATTGCGGCGTGCGGGCTTCCCGTCTTCTGCCGGGGCGGAACCACGGCGGCAAAAGGGGGACAGGGGGCGAAAATCCTCTCCTTTGACCGGCCCATTCAGTTCCACCACATGACGGTTTATCCCGGTGACATTCTGATGGGCGACTGCGACGGTATCATCCGGATCCCCCCGGAGCTTCTGGACGACGTGATTTTCCAGGTGGAAGATATCCGGCAGCTGGAGGAAGAATACCTGAAGGTCTTTGCGGAAGGGACGGACGTACTGCGGCGGCTGCGGGAGATTGGGGCCAAAAAGGACATTCGCAGATAGGAGGGGAATGCGATGCGGTTAAAACGCACCCAAATGAGTGCGGCGGCCTGTGATTCGGATAAGATCAGGCGCGTTTTGGACACGGACACCGACATGATCATGCTGGATTTGGAGGACAATGTCATTCCTCCCCTGAAAGGAAAGGCGCGGGATACGCTGGTCAAGGTGTTGAGCGGCTGGGACTTTCACGGCATTATAAAATGCGTTAAGGTGAACGGTTGGGAGTCTGGAATGACGCTGCTGGATTTGGAGGCCGCGATTCCCTGCGGGGTGGATGAGATCAAGCTCTCCAAATGCGAAACGGCGGAGGATATCCGGCGGCTGGACCGGGCAGTCACAGAGCTGGAGGAGCGGTACCGTCTCCCCCAAAACCAGGTGGAAATCAATGTGCAGATCGAAAGCCCGATGGGACTCCGAAACGCCTTTGAAATTCTCTCCGCCAGTCCCAGGGTGACCTGTGCCTCCTTTGGCTATGAGGACATGGCCAGTGCGCTGGGCATATTTCGGGACTATACGCCGGGAACCCAGCAGGCGGTCTACATGGCGGGCAAGCTTGTGCTGGACGCCAACGCCGCAGGCGTACAGCAGATCAACGCCACAGCCATTGTAGCCAGGCCGGGCGAATTTCAGGGGGAGGCGGACTATGTCCGAAAGGACACAGTCCGGCTGAAACAGATGGGCTTTACCAGCCGGGGGGCCATTTACGCCTCCCACGTGGATATTATCAATCAGGTTTTCACCCCCGATCCGGAGGAGATTGCCGTATCCCGACAGATCGTGGAGCGCTGGCGGACGGGGTTGGAGACGGGCGATCCGGACTGCTTTTTCCTGGACAACGGCCTGCCGATTGACCCGGGGCGGGTGGAGCGCGCCAAGCGTATCCTACAGACCGCACGGGCCTATGACGAGCTGCTGCTCCGAAAGGGCGGACAGCCGCAGCAAAGGACTTAAAAGAGAGGAGGAATGTTCTGTGTCACATTGGACATGGGCCACAGGCCCGGACGGTTCCGGAGCGCCTGACATGGAGGCGGTCTGCGGGGCGGAGCACACCATTGCGCTGCTCCTGGCGCTGAGCCGTAATTTGAAAACGGTCTGCCGGCAGGCCGCAGAGGGGGGAATGCCCTACCCCTATCCCGCACAGTGGCGGACGCAGCGGGAGATTGAGGGCAAACAGCTCCTGCTACTGGGGCTTGGTGAAACAGGGCGGCACATCGTCAGAAAGGCGAAAGGGCTTGGATTAAAGATCTGGTGCTATTCCCCGCGAATCTCGTCCCGGGAAGCGGAGCAGGCCGGGGCGCAGAAGGCGGAAAATCTGGCGCTGGCCCTGGGCGGGGCGGATTATATCAGTCTGCATCCCTCCGGTCGGGACAGCGTGCTTCCCCAGGTGGGGACGGAGCATTTTTCCGCAATGAAACAGGGAAGCTTTTTCCTCTGCACGTCTCCAACGGTTCAGGTGGATGAGAAAGCCCTGACTCAGGCGCTTCAGGACAAACGGCTTTCCGGGGCTGGAATGGACCTGCCCGCACGGATGTCGCTTCCTGCGGACAGCCCGTTGTTCCATATGGAAAATGTGATTCTGATTCCCGGCTGCATGGGAGCGGCGGGGGAATCGGGGACGGGAGGTGCCGCATGAGCCGGTTTCGGGTCGTTTTGACAAATCCTACCATCCTTCCAGAGGGGGTAGACATTTTAAAGCGCGAGGCGGACGTCTTTTGGAGCGAGGGCCCGGATGAGGACTCCATTATTCGCTGTGTCCGGGAGCATCAGGCTCAGGCCATCTTTGTCCGGGTGGAGCTGATTACCCGGAACATCTTTCAGTGCTGTCCTTCACTGAAAATTGTGCAGGAACACGGGATCGGGTGCGATAACATTGATCTGTCCGCAGCGGCGGAGCACGGCGTTATGGTGCTGAATATCCCCGGCGGAACGGCGGTGGCGGTTTCGGAGCATGCGGTTATGATGATCCTCTCCCTGGCGCAGGACCTTCTGGGGCAGGAACGCCATCTGAGGGAAACTAACCGCCCGCAGATATGTGCGGCGCCTCCGGTGCTGCTGGAGGGCAAGAACCTGCTTCTGATTGGGTTTGGAAACATCGGGCGCAAGGTGGCGCAAAAAATGAGCGGAATTGGAATGACGGTTGGCGTATACGACCAATATATCTCTCAGGAGGTAATTTCCGCCGTCGGAGGGAGGAAGATTTCGTCGCTGGAGGAGGGGCTGCGCTGGGCGGATGTTGTCAGCATCCACGCCCCGCTGAACGAGGAGACCATGCATATGATTGACGCGAAGCAGCTCCGGTGGATGAAGAAGAGCGCTTTTCTGGTCAACTGCTCCAGGGGGGGATTGGTAAATGAGGCGGCGCTGTATCAGGCGACGTACTGCCCTCCAACAAGGCGCTGGCCGGCGCGGGGATCGACGTGTTTGTCCGGGAGCCCATCGTAGCGGAGGATACTCCTCTGCTCTCGCTGCCGAATGTGATCGCGTCGCCTCACTGTGCCGGGGCCTCGCTGGAGGGCAGAGCCAGGCCGGCAATGCTGGGGGCCCAGGGAATTCTGGCCGCCCTGCGGGGGGAGATGCCAAAGGCAAATCTGGTCAACCGCGCCCAGCTGGTGGAATGCGGGACACTGCCCGCCCTGGAGGCGGGATGAAGGCCGGCGCCACCGGCAGGATCTGGAGGCTCCGTCCTTAGGATGCCGTTGCTTGACATAAAAGACACCGAAAAACAAAGCTGAAAACAAAAAGGAGGATACGAACGTGCGTAAAAATTGCTGGAAGCCCATCGCGCTGTTGTTATGTGCGGCCATGCTCCTGTCTTCGCTGGGAGGCTGCGCGAAAGAGAAGCAGCCGGACAGCGGGACGCTGTCCAGCCTGCCGGGTACAAGCACACCGCAGGGGCCCGTGGACGCGGGGAGCATCACCATTAAAAAGGCGGATATGAACACATTTACACTGGGCACAGAAAATGAGCCGGGCGGGCTGGATATGACGACCCAGTCCACCATGGGAGCCATGGTCGCCGCGAAGCCGATCTACGAGACCCTGATTATAATGGACGGGAAAACCGGCGAGTTCCTGCCCTGCCTGGCCACCCAGTGGGAGTGGGAAGACGACCTGACGCTCGCCGTTACCCTGCGGGATGACGTCGTATTCCACAACGGCGAAAAGATGACCGCCGAGGATGTCAAGTATACCATCAGCCGCCTGAACTCCGGTGCGGTGACCGCCTCGCTCTACGGTAGCTTCGACGGTCCGAACTCCATCGTGGTAGACGATACTCATATCAAGATCAAATTTTCCTCCGCCTGCGCTCCCGCGATTTCCCTGCTCAGCTCTCCGGGGGCCAACATAGTCTGCAAGAGCTGGGTGGAACAGGTGGGAGACAACGACTTTAACCGCAATCCATGCGGAACCGGCCCCTTCCAGTTTGTGGAATGGGTGGCGGGCGATCACATCAAGTACCAGCGCTTTGACAGCTACTGGGGGGACAAGCCTGTCTACCAGAACCTTGTTCTAAAGCCCATTACCGACATGACAGCGCGGATGATCGCGGTGGAGAGCGCGTCGGTGGACGCCGTTATTACGCTGACCCCCTCCTTTACCCAGAAGCTCTTAAACAACCAGGTGGAGGGAGTTCAGCTGAAATATGTGCCGGGCACCTATATCTTCTGGCTGGCGATGGGTGAGAAATTTGAGCCTTTCCAGGATGTACGGGTCCGCGAGGCGATTGCCCACGCCATTGACATGAATCAGGTTGCCGCCGCATCCTGGGGCGCCAACTGCGTGGTGATGGACTCTCTGTACCCAAAACCGGCCTGGGGATATGCGCCCACCGACATGTGGAGCTATGATCCGGCCCTGGCAAAGGACCTGCTGGCACAGGCCGGGTATCCCAATGGGTTTGACGTCACCTTTGCGGTGTCGGAGGCAACAAACCCCTCCAATGCCGCCGAGGTCATTCAGGCGATGCTGAAAGAGGTCGGCATTAACATGTCGATCGAAAAGTACACCGCTGCCACCTGGCAGACCATGACGCTGGAGGGGACTACGGACTTCTCCTTCGGCGGGCTGACCATCTCCACGGCGGACGCCTCTCAGGTGGTCTCCCACCTGAACTCCGGCGCGTCGCAGGTCACCTACCGCTGGAACGACCCCGCGCTGGATGCGATGATCGCCAGTGGAATGAGTGAGCTGGACGAGGACAAGCGGGCGGAGGTCTATCAGGAAATTCAAAGCTATGTGTTTGAGCATGTCTATGATATCCCGGTCCTGAACACCTACTGCACTCTGGCATGCCGGGACTATGTGCAGGGGCTGGAGTCTGACAGCCGGATGCTTCTGGACTTTGCCAGCGTCAGCTTTATTGGATAGAACCGCTGAAATACTGCAGGCGGGAAATGGGTGCAGGCCCTTCTGTACCCATTTCTCCACCCTTGCTCCTGCTGGGGCACCGGAATTGGAGGTTAGATATCTATGATCCGTTATGTCATCAAACGTATACTGATGCTGATTCCTGTCCTGATAGGCGTCATCTTTATCGTGTTCAGCATTAATTTTATCTCTCCCAGTGATCCCATTACCTCGATCGTTGGAGAAGACGCCACCCTGGAGCAGCGGGAGGCAATTCGAGAGGATATGGGATTGAATGACCCGTTCCCGGTGCAGTTTGGGCGGTATCTCCTGGGCGTTGTGACCCGTTTTGACCTGGGGGACGACTATATCACGGGCCGGCCCGTGCGGGACGAGGTTTTGGAGCGGCTTCCGATTACGCTTACGCTCTCCTTTGTCTCTTTGGCGGTGGCGGGGGTGCTGGGCGTTATCCTTGGGATCATATCCGCGACAAAACAATACTCCATCCTGGACTATCTGTCAACACTGTTTGCGCTGATCGCGTCCTCCATGCCGGTCTTTTGGATCGGACTGATGCTGATGCTGATGTTCTCTCTCAAATTGAACTGGCTTCCCTCCACGGTAGAGGTGGGGGTTATCTCGGTAAAAAGCTGGATTCTTCCCGTAATCACCATTGCGCTGAACGCGCTGGCGGTGATTACCCGCAACACCCGCTCCAGTATGCTGGAGGTCATCCGGCAGGACTATATTACCACGGCCCGGGCCAAGGGGCTGCCGGAGTCCCGGGTGATTACCGCACATGCCCTGAAAAACGCGCTGATTCCGGTCATTACGGTGATTGGTGTGCAGATTGGGCGGACAATCGGCAATTCTGTCGTAACGGAGACGATTTTTACCATACCGGGGATTGGCTCGCTGATGGTCAATGCGGTGAAGCAGAGCAATTATGAAGTGGTTCAGGGCTGTGTTCTCATTATCGCGATCTGCTTCAGCGTGGTGAATCTTTTAGTGGATATCCTGTACGCCTTCCTGGATCCGCGTATTAAGGGGCAGTATGTCAGCCGCAGAAGGCGGATTGCTCCGCGGCGTGCGGAAAAGCAAGGAGAGGAGGCGGCGTGATGAAGGGATCTGACAGCCGGCTGAGCCAGGGCAATATGAAACGGAGAAACCAGGCAGGAGAAACCTGGCGGCGTTTGCGGAAAAACCGGGTGGCGGTCGTCGGTATGGCCATTGTAATTTTTATGATTCTTTTGGCGATCTTTGCGGATTATATTGCTCCATACTCCTATTCTCAAATGGACGTTGCGAACGCTTTTTCTTATCCAAGTCTGAAGCACCCTCTGGGGAGCGATAATTTTGGGCGGGACATCCTCTCCCGGCTGATCTACGGCGCGCGTATTTCCCTGGTGGTGGCCGCCCTTGCCGTGTGCATCAGTTTGTTTTTTGGATGCTTTTTTGGGTATACGGCGGCCTACATCGGCGGCGTATATGAAAATATTATTATGCGGCTGATGGATATTTTCCTCTCCATTCCCTCAACTGTGCTGGCGATTTCCATCTCCTTGGCCCTTGGCTTTGGTATAACCAGCACTGCGGTGGCCATCGGCATCAGCAATTTTCCCGTGTTTGCCCGGGTCGCCCGCGCCTCCGTGCTGACGGTGAAAGGCAGCGAGTATATCGAGGCAATCCGTTCCATCGGCGCGGGCAGCGGAAGAATTTTGCTGCGGCACATTGTCCCCAACTCTCTGGCTCCGATTCTGGTTCAAATCAGCCTGTCGCTGGCTAATTCCATTCTGGTCATCTCCTCGCTGAGCTTTTTGGGGTGCGGGATTCAGCCGCCGACGCCGGAGTGGGGTTCTATTCTGTCCTCCGGCCGGGAGTTTATTCGGGACTTCTATCCTCTGATCCTGTTCCCGGGCGCGATTATCAGTATTACGCTGATTGCCTTCAATCTGTTCAGCGACGGGCTGCGGGATGCTCTGGACCCCCGCTTGAAGGACTGACCAAGAAAGTTAGAAAGGGATTAAGATATGAGCCTTTTGAGTATTCGGGATCTGGTGATCCACTATGTTACGGATGACGGAACCTTTCGGGCTGTCAATGGCGTCAGTCTGGACGTGGAACAGGGCGAGGCCCTGGGGCTGGTGGGGGAGACCGGAGCGGGCAAAACAACCACGGCACTGGGTATCCTTCGCCTGGTCCCCGACCCGCCGGGGAAAATAGTCTCAGGTCAGATCCTGTTTCAGGGAAAGGATCTGCTGGCCTGTTCGAAGCAGGAGCTGCGGGAGATCCGCGGCGCTCAGATCTCCATGATTTTCCAGGACCCCATGACCGCTCTAAACCCGACGCTCCCCGTTGGCAGGCAGATTGCCGAGATGATCTACCTGCACGACAAGTGCTCCAGAGCGGAGGCGGTGACGCGGGCTATGGATATGCTGGCTATGGTGGGCATTGACCCCGGCCGTGCCAATGAATTTCCGCACCAGTTTTCCGGTGGGATGAAGCAGCGGGTGGTGATCGCCATCGCCCTGGCCTGCAGCCCCAAGCTGCTTCTGGCGGACGAGCCCACAACGGCCCTGGATGTAACCATTCAGGCCCAGGTACTGACGATGATCCGCAACCTTCAGCGGAAGCTCCAGACTTCCATGGTTCTGATTACCCACGATTTGGGCGTTGTTGCGGAAATCTGCGACAAAGTAGCTATTATGTATGCGGGTGAGATTGTGGAGTATGGGAATCTGGAGCAGATCTATAACGAGCCCAGGCATCCATACACCTTGGGGCTGTTTGGCGCCATTCCAAGCCTGAATAAAAAAGTAAAGCGGCTGAACCCCATTGCCGGAATGATGCCGGACCCCAG